>Ga0265294_10006183_pt1 | contig 14433 bp, 8 predicted proteins | sample MunlanPumphouse3_FD_192504 | JGI IMG/M metagenome (GOLD analysis project Ga0265294, IMG submission 192504) | Groundwater microbial communities from a municipal landfill in Southern Ontario, Canada - Pumphouse #3 | ecosystem: Environmental > Aquatic > Deep subsurface > Groundwater | place... | reverse complement strand
GTTTTTCTAACTCTCTTGGGTTTGACTTAAAGTCAGTACCAATTTTCGAACTAATTAATTCAGTTAATTCTTTATTTGAATGTAATAACCATCTTCTATGTGTAATACCATTAGTTACATTATTAAACTTATTTGGATAAAGATCATAGAATTTCTTCATTTCGATATTTTTTAAGATTTCTGTATGCAGTTTCGCTACCCCGTTTACTGAGTAACTAGTTACTATACAAAGATGAGCCATTTTAACTACACCATCATTGATAATCGCTAAATCTTTAATCAAGTCTGTTTTTCCATAACCATATTTTTCTAGTAAGTCTAAAGTAAATCTACGGTTGATTTCCTCAATCAACTGATAAATTCTTGGTAATAAAGGTTTGATAATATCAACCGGCCATTTTTCTAAAGCTTCCGCTAAAATCGTATGATTAGTATAGGCAACCATGCTAGAAACAATTTCCCATGCTTGATCCCATTCCATGCCTTCTTCATCTAGTAATATTCTCATTAATTCAGGAATAATTAAAGTAGGATGTGTATCGTTGATATGCATAACAACATGATCAGCTAAATTCTTTAATGTTCCATATTTTTCTTTATGCTCAGCTGTAATACTTTTTACTCCAGCGGCTGATAGAAAATATTGTTGCTTAATTCTTAGTTGTTTTCCTTCGTAAGTTGTATCGTCTGGATACAAAAGTCCAGATATTTTCTGTAGTTCACTTTCGTACTCAAAAGGCGATTTATGATCAGGATATTTACTTCCCGGTTCTGCATTCCAAAGTCTTAAATAATTAACAATATTATTATCATCCCCAACAATTGGAACATCATATGGTACTGCTCTAATTACTTCTTGTGGATAATAAACCGGTTTTTGGTTTTCCCAATTAATATAACCAAAAAATGGTATGTCTACAGATTTTTCTTGTCTTCTAATTTCCCATACATATCCATCATTCAACCAGTTATCAGGTCGTTCTTCTTGATAACCATTACTAATTTTTTGGCGAAATAAGCCATAACGATATCTTATGCATTGTCCATAACCCAAAATGCCTAATGAAGCCATGGAATCTAAATAACAAGCTGCCAATCTACCTAAGCCACCATTACCTAAACCAGGATCTGATTCAAAATCTTCTACTTCATTTAAATCATAACCCATTTCTTCAAACCCAGCTTCACAAACATCTCTTATTCCCATGTTCATTAAATTATTAGTTATTAAACGTCCTAATAAAAACTCCATAGAAAAATAATAGACTTTCTTTTCTTCTGAGTCATTGATTAATTTTTCTGTATTAAGCCAATCTTTAGATATTTCTTCTTTTACTAAGATTCCTAAAACATTGTATCTTTCTCGAATAGTTGATTCAGAAATCTCTTTATAGTAAGTTGTTTTTAATCTTTGTTTAAAGGCTTTCGTAAAACTATCTTTAGTTTTGAAAACACCTAGTCTCATATTACCACCTCAATATCATTATAACATTTTTACCGTTTTTCTAATAATAATGCTTGTTGTGACAACGGTTTCTTTTTAGACCATTTGATAGAGTTCAATATACTTTTTAGCTGAATCCACTAATAAAAACTTTGAGTTCATCGCATTGATAATAAGTTGTTTCCAATCATTTCTATTATTTTTATAAAGATTAAAAGCATTGTTCATTTGAAACAACAAATCCCTTGCATCATAATTATAGAACTTAAACCCATTACCCCTTTTACTTGAAGTATCATAATTATCTACTGTGTCGTTAAGACCTCCGGTCTGTCTGACAATTGGAATTGTCCCATATTTTAAAGCAATCATCTGACCAATACCACATGGTTCATATCTCGATGGCATAAGAAAAACATCCGCACCAGCATATATAAATTGAGGTTTAGTCGCGTCATATTCCAAATTAATACTTACTCGTTCTGGATAACGGTTTTTAAGATTCTCTAATTGTCTAAGGTAAAGCTCTTCTCCTGTACCTAAGATACAAAATTCAATAGCTTCATTCTCTAAGATTTGATACAAAGCAGGAAGAATTATATCAAATCCTTTCTGTTCAACAATTCTAGTTACCATTCCTATTACAAAGTAGTGTTCTCCCCTTAAAATTCCAAGCTTTTTTTGCATATCAAGTTTATTAATTTTCTTAGCGGAAAAAACATTAACCAGGTTATATTTCATAGCGATTTCTAAATCATTTTCCGGATTAACATCTTTGTCTAACCCATTTAAAATTCCATAAAAATCTCGATACCTCTTGTTGATGGCTTCAACTAAATTTTTAGAATAATATTCATACTTCAACTCGTCTTTATATGTTTCAGAAACGGTAGAAATTTTATTAGCGGTTGTAATCCCTATCTCTAAGAAGTTTATTTTATTAAGCTTCGTGTATTGTAAGTGATTTTCAACGCCTATTTTTTTCAAAATATCATTACTATGAATTCCTTGATACTCAATATTATGAATGGTAAGGAGAGTTCTGATATTGACGCCTCTTTCTTTTAACAATAAAGGCAATAGACCTAAATGCCAGTCATGAATATGAATAATATCAGGATATTCTTCTATCGCATCTAGAAAAGAAATAGAACAAAGTGTGAAAAACGCAAAACGATCACCATCATCATCATAACCATAAACTTTTTCTCTTTCAAAGAACTCATAAGATTCTACAAAGTAATAAACAGTATTTGTATTAGTGATACTATACAAATTAACCTTATAACTCTTATCTCCATAAATTACCGAATTAGATACTTTTAGTTCTAAAAGAACCGAATATTTTTCTTTTATTTGCGGATATAAAGGGATAATTACTTGAGATTTTTTACCTAAATCTGAGTATTCTTCTGCTAAAGAGCCTACAACATCTGCTAGTCCTCCAGTTTTAATAAAAGGAAAACACTCTGCGGTAATCTGCAAGATTGATAGTTTTTCGTGTGTTGTTACTATTTGCTTCTTTTCTGATACAAAAATCTCGTCCTCATCCCCTGTAACTAAAGAGTTCTTCAGTACTTTTGTTTCTTTATCAAAAAGGCAATATTCTACAATCGAATCACTTTCTACTATGGATTGATTCATTATAATTGAATTCTTAACTTTCGCTCCATAATGAATCTTAACTTTTCTACCAATAATTGAGTTTTCTACCTCGCCTTCAATAACTGCTCCAGAAGCAATTATTGAATTCTTAACATTCGCATAATCACCATATCTTGAAGGAGCGGACATTGTTTCTTTAGAATACACCGGTCTATCTTCCACGAATAACTGTTTCTTAACCCATGGCAATAACAATTGCATATTTGCTTCATATAGTTCTTTTGCAGAATTAATATTATATGAAAACTCATCTATTACAATCGGGTTCTTTTTAAGTCCCGGACCATAATCAAAAACATCGCTTAAATTCCTAAACGCTATTTGGTCATAATTTTCTACATAATCTAATAAAATCTTTTTAGATATAATATATGTTTTCAGAGCTTTCCTTGATTCTGAAAGGATTTCAGATAAGTCGGCTTCTTCATTTATATGTTCAGCAAGAAACTTATAATAATCAACATTCCATACCATGTTTGCCGGTGTAATTATTGCGTAATCTTGATTAGAACGATAGAAATATTCTAAATGTTCATACATTCTTTGAAAACTAATTTCATTTTCTACGGTAAGACTCATATTCTTCGGAGGAAGAATAAAAATACCATCATGTCTTCTACTTAAATCCCAACGGTCTCCAGAGCCTATATGATCAGCTAATGATCTATAATTCCCATATGGAAATATCGCGACATTGTTTATTCCTGAGTTTTTACAATTAGATAGAGTAAAATCGATAAGGCGGTATTTCCCCCCAAAAGGAAGAGCGCCTGGCACTCTATGTCGTGTTAACTTTTGAAAATTACCTCTAGATGTAGCATCTACGATTACAAACAACTCATTCATTGACGACACCTACTTCAAATAGATTATCTTGTGTAATTAAGGTTACTTCTTTATTTTCAGAAATATATCCATCTGGTATAGCAACATCATTATTCACGATTACTTTTTTTAATATAACATTATTGCCAATAGATGCATTTGGTAAAATAACACTATCTTCTACTAAAGAATCAAAACCTATACTGACTTGATAAGCAATTGAAGAGTGAATTACAGATCCTGCAATCACACTTCCATCAGCGATAACTGATTGGACTGTTTTTGCCGTTTGTAAAACAGTATGTGGAGGAAGATTTAGTGATTTTGAATATACAGGCAAATGCCTTGAAGAATTAAGCCCTAAAAATGCAGGATCCTCCAATAAATCCATATTTGCTTGATAAAGTGATTCGACAGTTCCTACATCTTTCCAATAATCATTGAAAATATGAGCTGTTATTTTATAGTCTTTATTCAAACAGTAAGGAATAATATCTTTACCAAAATCAAATAAATCTTCATCAGTGCTTGAAAAGAAAATTGTCTCTAATGCTTTTAATGAAAAAATATAAATCCCCATAGAAGCTAAATTAGTCTTTGGTTCAATTGGCTTTTCTTCAAAGCCAATTAAGCGATTAGTTTCATTAATTTCTAAAATTCCAAATCGACTAGCTTCTGAAACACTAACACTTGTAGCTGCTATAGTTATATCAGCTGAATTATCAATATGAGTTTTTAGCATTTCGTTATAATCTGTTTTATATATATGATCTCCAGAAAGAATTAAAACATACTCGGGTTTTTGATCAGTTATAAATCGATAATATTGCTTTATGGCATGAGCAGTTCCATTTTGCCAAAGGATATTCTCGTGTTGAGAATAAGGAGTTAAAAACTTAATCCCTCCATCTATATAATCTAAATCCCAAGAAGCTCCTGACCCTATATAATTCATCAGTTCAAAAGGTTCGTATTGAGTAACAATTCCAACTTTTGAGATATTAGAATTAGATATATTACTTAAAGTAAAATCAATAAGGCGATATTTCGCCCCAAAAGAAACAGCCGGTTTGGCTATTTTTTTGGTAATATCGCCTAGTCTTGTTCCTCTTCCGCCAACTAATATCATCGCTATAAGTTTATTCAAGCTTATCACCTTTTTTATACTCTATCAAAGAGATAGCTAGTGGGGAAATATTGATTGCTATAGATTGTTTATATCCATGATTGAAAACCTCTACAGTTTCCATATCAGCACCGTTATAAATATTAGACCCGCCATAAATTTCTTTATCAGAGTTTAAAATTTCGTGATATATTCCTTTTTCTGGAACACCAATATAATAATTACTGTAAACATTTGGGGTCATATTTAAAACGATAATAGTAAAATTATTTTTATCTTTACCAAAACGAATAAAAGAAAATATTGATTGCTCATAATTAGTCTGATCTATCCATCTAAAACCCTCAGGGTCATGATCTAACTCATAAAGTGATGAATGGTGATTATAAGTTCTAATTAAGTCTTTTACAAAGCGGTTTGCGGCACTATGCATTGGATATTCTAACAAATTCCAATCTAATTCGTCCTTATCTTTCCACTCATGCATTTGTGCAAACTCTCCACCCATAAAAAGAAGTTTCTTCCCTGGATGAGTGAATTGTAAACCTATCAACAATCGATAATTAGCGAACTTTTGCCAATAATCTCCTGGCATTTTATCAACAAGGGATTTCTTTCCATGAACTACCTCATCATGAGACAATGGTAAGATAAACTTTTCTGAATAAGCATATACCATTCCAAAAGTAATTAAATCATGATGATATTTTCTATATATAGGATCTTTCGCAAAATATCTTAAAGTATCATTCATCCATCCCATATTCCATTTATAATCAAAGCCTATTCCACCATCCAAAACACTCTTTGTTAAGTTAGGATAAGTAGTAGAGTCTTCGGCGAATAATAAAACTGAATGATCTTTTTCCTTTACAGCGTATGATAAGTTTTTCAGAAACTCAATAGCTCCATGATTTGTACCAACATGCATATTTCCTAAATAATACAAAATATTGGAAACTGCATCAATTCTAAATCCATCTACATGAAAATAATCCATCCAAAAATAGGCATTCGATATCAAAAAACTCTTAACGATACCTTTTCCTAAATCTAGGTTTACAGTCCCCCATACTACATTCTCTCTAATATTATAATCCTCATACTCATATGTTGGCTCACCATCAAACATATATAATCCGTGAGCATCTTTACAAATATGACCTGGAACCCAATCCATTATAACTCCAATATTATTCTTATGACACTCATCAATTAAATACATTAAATCCTTTGGAACGCCATATCTAGAAGTAGCGCTATAATAACCAGTTCCTTGATAACCCCAGCTTTCATCTAAAGGATGTTCAACTATCGGCATAATCTCAACATGAGAAAACCCATGTTCCTTAATATAAGGAATTAAAAGACTAACCAACTCATTATACTTATTGAAACTTCCATCTGGTTTAGTCATCCAACTCCCTAGATGGAGTTCATAAACTGATAATTTTTCTTCTTGATGATTAAGTTTTTTTCTTTCTTCCATATAAACTTGATCATTCCAAACATATCCGTCAATATCATATACTTTAGATGATGTTTCTGGACGATTATCCGAAAAATATGCATATGGATCTGCCTTAAATATAGTTTGCCCATAAGAAGTTACAATACAGTATTTGTATCTTGTCCATTCATTTAATTCAGGGATAAATTTGTGGTATACTCCAAACTCATCCTCTTTTTCCATTGTATGTGTACGTGAATCCCAATTATTAAAATCCCCCACAACAGAAACTATTTTTGCATGTGGAGCGTACACTCTAAAATCTACGCCTTTAACTACACCATCTTGATCTTTAACTAGATGCGAACCAAAAATCTTGTATGCTTCTTTTAGTTTTCCTTCATTAAATAAATACAGATCCAAATCATTCATCTTAAAATTCTCCTTTATAGAAATTTTTTGATAGTACTGTATTGATAACCTTTAGCGAGTAATTTGCTAGTTAAAAATTGATTTAAACTCATTTTTAAGTCTTTTTTGTTGTATTTAATTTTGAGATTTTCAATTTCTTTAATGATTATTTTATCTTCGTTTACCGATGAAGATATATCATCTTCTTTTTTAGATATTATCGAAGATATATCATCAAAATTAAAGCCCTTATTAACTAAAAATGATTTAAGTTGATTCTTTAGTTTCATCATCGGTATATTACTAGACATTTTGATTTTTTTATCCAGCCAATACTCAATATTTTCCAACATTTCTTTTTTATTATAAACAATTATTTTTTCTGTAATTAATTCTTGACTAATACCTTTAAACTTTAAATCTTCATAGATTTTTCTAGGACCAATATGCTTCAAATTTATACTATCACTAATATAATTTTCTGTATATAAATTATCATTAATTATTTTAATTTTTTTTAATTTTCCTAAATAAAAACTCTTGTTATCGATTGATAGTCTATCTAAATAATCAATAACTTCTTTTTCCGTTCTTGGTTTAAACAAGGAATACTTTAAAACCTTTTGATAATATTTATCACGATTTATCATTTGAATTAAATTATTATAGAATTCCAAATCAAATGTTTTACCCTTGATTAAACGATACTCAATAATTAAATCTTCTGAAACAAGATACTCATCTGAAACTTTTGAACTATCTTCGATATATATAAGGTAATTTTTGCCTTTTCTCTTAACTTCTACAACCTTATACATTTTTCTTACTCATAACAAGGTAAGCGAGAATAAATGGGTCTAAATCACCATCTAAAACTCGATCACCATTTCCTGTTTCAAAATTTGTTCTATGATCTTTAACCATAGTATAAGGGTGGAAAACATAGGAACGTATTTGCGATCCGAAAGCATTAGATTTATATTCATTAAATGATTCGATTTGACTTTGTTTTTTTTCTAATTCTAAATTATAAAGTTTACCTCTTAAAACTCGCATTGCAATTTCTTTGTTTTGAATCTGCGAACGTTCGTTTTGGCAAGAAACAACTATATTTGTAGGTAAATGAGTTATTCTTACTGCTGAGTCAGTTGTATTGACTCCTTGTCCGCCTTTTCCACTAGATCTAAAAGTATCTATTCTTAAATCTTCTTCATTAATTTCAATATTAATAGAGTCATCTGTTTCAGGAATTACCGTTACTGACGCAAAAGATGTATGCCTTCTACTTGATGAATCAAAAGGAGATATTCTAACTAATCTATGAACTCCAGATTCAGCTTTTAAATATCCATATGCATATGAACCGCTGACAAGAATTGTCGCTGATTTTAACCCGGCTTCATCGCCATCTATATAATCAATAATCTTAGTTTTGAAGTTCTTTCTATCCGCATATCTTAAGTACATTCTAAATAACATTTGTGCCCAATCTTGTGACTCAGTACCACCGGCTCCTGGATGTAATTCAATAATAGCGTTGAATTTATCGTACTCTTCATTCAATAGAATTTTTAAAGTTAACATTTCATGAAGCTTATAAAAATCAGTAATCATTTTGGTTGTTTCTTGTTCATTAATATTCTCGCCCTCTTCGGCCAAAGTAATAGTTAAATCAATTGTTTCGTAAATATCCTTAACTTTTTGATAGCTATCAATAATTTCATTATATTCGTTTACTTCTTGAATTATTGATTGGGCTTTTTGTGTGTCATTCCAAAAATCTGGAGCCATAGTCTTTGATTCCAGATTTTTTACTTGATTGATTTTTTCATCAATATCAATACTATTATTTAATTTAGCAAATTCTATTTCAATATCATAGAATGTTTTCTTCAAGTCATCTAGAAGCATGATTATCTCCTAATTATCATTACGTCCGTGACAGTGTTTATACTTTTTACCACTGCCGCATGGACATGGATCATTTCTTCCGACACTTTTAGTTACAGTAACAGGTTTTCTCTTTGTTTCTTGATCTTCTTTTCCAGAATAAGTACTTACTGGTTTTGCGACTTGGACTCTTTCAGTATTTTGTCTAACTTGAGCTTTAAGAACATATCTTGTAATATCATTTTGAATATTTTGAACCATGGTTTCAAACATATTGAAACCCATTTCTTGGTACTCTCTAAAAGGGTTTATTTGTCCATAACTTTGTAAACTTACAGCTTGTCTAAGTTCACTCATTGAATCGATATGTTGAATCCAATAAGTATCCACAACTCTTAGCGTAATCGCTTTTAAAAAGTCATTAAATGCTTTGTTGTCAACTAAAGCTTTTTTATTTTCAAAATCTTTTCTATAAGAATCTAAAACATATTCTAAAATATTAGACTCAGTTTTTAAAATTTCTTTGTCTAAAGAATCAGGTGTAAAATATCTATTCAAAGCAATTAACAGTTCATTAAAATCCTGATGAGCATTTACAGTTCTTGTTAGAGCTTCTACTATCATTGGATGAATCATACTCTCGATTGAATCTAAAAACAATACATCTGTTCTTTGAGAATAGATAATCTCTCTTTGTTTTCTTAATACTTCATCATATTTAAGAACAGTTTTACGGCGATCAAAGTTATTTCCTTCTATTTGTCTTTGAGCTCTTAAAACCATCTTAGAAAACATCTTGTAGTCCAACGGTGTTTCAGAACCATCTTTCCCCTGAGTAACAATCATCGATATCATATTTTTGAATCTTTCGCCACCAAATCTTTTCAATAAATCATCATCAGCGGATAAAAAGAAACGTGAATATCCTGGGTCTCCTTGACGTCCTGAACGGCCTCTTAATTGGTTATCAATACGTCTTGATTCATGTCTTTCAGTACCGATTACCGCTAAGCCGCCAAGTTCTTTAACACCTTCCCCGAGTTTAATATCAGTCCCTCTACCAGCCATGTTGGTAGCGATAGTTACAGCGTATTTTTGACCTGCGTTAGCTACTATTTCCGCTTCTCTTTCATGTTGTTTCGCGTTTAAAACATTATGTTTAACTCCATTTTTCTTTAGAAGTGATGAAAGCAATTCTGAACTTTCAATAGAAATTGTCCCTACAAGTTGTGGTTGACCTAATTGATATCTTCTAGTGATTTCTTCTGCTAAAGCTTTATATTTAGCTTCCATACTAGCGAAAATTAAATCATTATCGTCAATTCTAACAACTGGCATATTCGTAGGTATTTCAACTACAAACATATTATAGATATTTCTAAATTCTTCTTCTTCAGTTTTCGCTGTACCAGTCATACCTGATAGTTTTGAATACATCCTAAAAAAGTTTTGGAAAGTAATCGTTGCTAGAGTCGTAGTTTCTTTTTTAATTTCTACAGCTTCTTTTGCTTCTAAAGCTTGATGTAAGCCTTCAGAGAACTGTCTTCCGTGCATTAAACGACCAGTAAAAGAGTCAACAATTATAACTTTTCCGTCTTGAACTACATAATCAACGTCTTTAGTCATAATAAAATTAGCTCTTAAAGCATTATTTATATGATGTAATAAAACAACATTGTTTACATCATATAGATTTTCCAAATTAAAAAATTGTTCAGCTCTATGAATCCCTTCTGATGTCAAAACAATACTCTTGTCTTTAATATCTAACTCATAATCATCTTCGCCTAGCCTTAAAACAAAATAATTTGCTTGTTTATATAGATCCGCGGTATTTTTAGCCCCCCCAGAAATAATAAGTGGAGTTCTAGCTTCATCGATCAAAATCGAGTCAACTTCATCTATAATCGCAAAATTAAGCTTTCTTTGTACTATTTGTTCTTTATATATAACCATGTGATCACGCAAATAATCAAAACCTAATTCGTTATTGGTCGAATATAAAATATCAGATTTATAAACTTCACGTTTCTCTTCTGCGCTTAATTCTCTAGTATTAAGCCCAACAGTTAATTGTAAAAACTTAAATAAATCTCCTATTTCACCTTCAGCTTCACGACGAGCTAAATAATCGTTCACTGTAACGATATGAACGCCATCTCCAGCTAAAGCATTTAGGTAGGCTGGCATAACTGCAGTTAGAGTTTTACCTTCACCTGTTTTCATTTCCGCAATGTTACCTTCATGGATAACAATAGCACCCATAATTTGAACTTTAAAAGGAGTCATTTTCAAGACTCTTGTAGAAGCCTCTCTAACTGTCGCGTATGCTTCAATTAAAAGACTATCTAATGTTTCCCCATCAGATAAACGCTTCTTAAACTCTGCAGTTTTACCCTGTAGCTCTTCATCAGTTAAAGCTTTATATTCTTCTTCTTTATTAATAACCTCTTGGGCCATTTTTTCAAAACGTTTCAACATTTTCTTGTTGCTATTAAATAAATTAAACAAAGTTATTCACCTCTTCATCTCTACTTTAATAATTTTACCATTTTATAAGTAGTTATTCAATAAATTATCCTCTATATACCGAAGTTTTCATAGTTACATCACAAAGAAAAAACGAGCATTGAGTCAAAAACTCAACGCTCATTAATTAATATGCTTTCGCAAAATATACTAAATGTTTAGCTTTTTCACCACAAACAGGGCAAATATCACCAATTGATTCTTTTTCTAAAGGCATACATCTAGATGTAGCTTGTGTATCTTCTTTTATTTTATCTTCACATTCTTTTTTACCACACCACATCATTTTAACATAACCTTGATTTTCAGAAATGATCTTCTTAAACTCTTCATAATCATTGGTTTCTCTTGTATTTTTAGTCACGTTATCTAAAGCATTTTGATACATGGCTTCATTGATGCTCTTAAGCATAGTTGGAATTGATTCATTTAATTCATCTAAACTAACTACTACCTTTTCACGATTATATCTCTTTACTAAAACACATTGATTGTTTTCAATATCTCTAGGACCTATTTCTAAACGAATAGGAATTCCTTTCATTTCTGATTCAGAAAATTTCCATCCTGGAGTCTTGTCTGAGGCATCAATAGAAACTCTAATTCCGTTACTTTCAAGTAAATTTTTCAACTCATGAGCTTTTTCTAAAACCCCATCTACATGTTGCATAACAGGAATTATATTCACTTGTATTGGCGCTAAATAAGGAGGTAATACTAATCCGGAATCATCCCCATGAACCATAATTACAGCTCCTATAAGTCTCGTGGAAACACCCCAAGACGTTTGATGAACTGGTTTATTTTCTCCATCTTTATCCTGAAAACTAATATTAAAAGCTTTGGCAAATCCAGTCCCCAAGTAATGTGTAGTACCGCTTTGTAAAGCTTTACCATCATGCATTAAAGCTTCAATGCTATAAGTATCTACAGCTCCCGCAAATTTTTCTTTATCAGTTTTTTGCCCAAGAACAAATGGTATAGCCAATAACTCTTTTCCTAAATCATTATAGATATCTAAAATATCCATAGTTTCCTTTCTAGCTTCTTCTTCGTCTTTATGAGCAGTATGTCCTTCTTGCCATAAAAATTCAGAACCTCTTAAAAAAGGTCTTGTTGTTTTTTCCCATCTTACTACTGAACACCATTGATTATATTTCTTAGGTAAATCACGATAAGAAGTAATAATTTTTTGGTAATGATTACAAAATAAAACCTCTGAAGTAGGTCTTATGATTAGTCTCTCTTGTAAAGTTTCGTTACCTCCTACTGTAACAATAGCTGTTTCTGGAGCGAAACCTTCTACATGTTCAGCTTCTTTTAAAAACAGTGACTCTGGAATAACCAAAGGCATATAGACATTGTCATGTCCAGTCTTCTTAAACTGTCTATCTAAATAATTCTTAATATTCTCCCATAAAGCATAACCATATGGACGGTAAATTATAAAACCTTTAGCTTCAGAATAGTCCATTAATTCTGCTTTTAAACATACATCAGTATACCATCTAGCGAAATCTTCATCTCTAGAAGTAATCGCTTCAACAAATTTTTTCTTTCCCAAGTTACTTCACCTCTAATTCTCATAAATTATATCACAAGACTTCAAATTAATAAATTGCTTTATTCACAAAATTTATAAAGTCCTCATTTGTACCATATTTAAAGACATTACAGTCTTCTAAAACTTCTTCAAAAATTCGACCAATCTCATTTTTTAAAAACTCATCGATATTATCTAAATCTTTATTCTCCATCGTTTTAATCCATTTGCCATGTTTTTCTAATTCTGGGTAACTATCTATACTTTCCTTATTTACAAGTACTTTTTTTATCATTTCAATTTCTTCCTCTAATCTTCCCGGAAGAATAGCTAATCCCATTGTTTCAATTAAACCGATATTTTCTTTTTTTATATGAAAGCGACTCGGGTCAGGATGATACATTCCATAAGGAAACTCTTTATTAGTATAATTATTTCTAAATATCATATAGAAATTATAGTTGGCTCCATCCAATTTAACAATTGGAGTTACGGCATTATGTAAAGTATCAGTTTTTGAAAAAATATTTATTGATTCGTTGCTATAATTAATCCAAAAATCAAATATTTGTCCAACCAAATCAAGTATTTTATTCTCATTATTACCAACTATCCTAACTACAGATAATGGCCAATCTAAAACCTCGACTTTCATCCTATTTTTTTTGATAGTTGTTAAAACGCGAGCTTTTTCAATTGGAAAATCATGTCTCCCACCTTGAAAATGGTGGTGACTTAAAATCGAACCACCTACAATCGGTAACCCTGCATTAGAACCAATTAAATAATGAGGAAACTTATTTAAAAAGTCGATTAACTCTTCGAATGTTTTTTTATTCACATACATTGGAGAATGTTCTTTTTTTAAAACAATTATGTGTTCATTAAAATATGCATAAGGAGAGTATTGAATCCCCCACTTATCTACTTCGTGGTTTAAAGTTAAACTCACTACTCTGTGATTAGTTCTTGGAGCTAAATTATCAGTTTGATAAAGTCCAATATTTTCCATACATAAAGGACACATTGGATACTTTGAATTATCATGATTTGAACTTATTATATCTAGCGGGTCTTTCTCTGGTTTAGACTTATTTATAGTGATATCTAATGAAGCGTATTTTCCTTGATATAGATACTTGATATCCTTTTTTATCCTTTCGGTTTTAATATAATTTGTCACTTTTGAAAAATCATGAAAATAATTCGTTGCGGTCATTGGCCCAGTTTTATATTTTTGATAAAAAATCCTATTTAACTCACTTGGTCTAGGTAATAAACTATCAACAATCATGGCTTCAAAAGCATCTTTAGCTGCGATTGTTGACGACTTTAGTACTTTTTTCTCTATCGCATAATCAATTATATTTTCCATAATCTCATTAAACACAGGCATTTCTTCGTTCTTTTCTCGTTTAAAACTGGTTAAATCTAATATTTTTAATATTTTATTGACAGCGTAATAAATATCATCACTTTCAAGCAACTTATTATTTATACCATAATCAATTAGTTGGTTTATATAACTATTAATCATAATTATTTATCCT
>Ga0265294_10006182_pt1 | contig 14436 bp, 13 predicted proteins | sample MunlanPumphouse3_FD_192504 | JGI IMG/M metagenome (GOLD analysis project Ga0265294, IMG submission 192504) | Groundwater microbial communities from a municipal landfill in Southern Ontario, Canada - Pumphouse #3 | ecosystem: Environmental > Aquatic > Deep subsurface > Groundwater | place... | reverse complement strand
AAAACCGGTAGTCCTCAGCGGAAACGTGTTTACAACTCTTCATAATATAGATGCTATCGGCAACGACCTTGATATGAACCAGGGCGGAGGATGCGGAAAGGGAGGCCAATCACCACTACCGGTATCCAACGGCAGTCCCCATATTCGCCTGCGCAAATGCCTCGTAGGAGGCCAGTAGATGGAACAAATTCTCAATCTTGCCCTGAAAAAGTGCGAAGCCGCCGAGGTTTTTAGCTACACAGACGAAGAGATTCCGGTTGTATTTGAATCCAACCGCCTTAAAAATATAGAAAGCAGCCAGAGTACGGTTATCGCCCTCAGGGTTATAAAAAATGGCGGTATCGGGTACGGTGTTACAACCAGCGTAGAAGAAGCAGAAAAGCTGGTTTCCATGGCGGTTGACACTGCCAAATTTGGCATGAAAGCACGCTTCGAACTGCCATCTCCCCAACAATATCTGCCAGTTAAAACCTACGATTCTGCCGTAGAAAAGGTGACCATTGAAGAGATGGTCAAACTGGGGCAGGAAATGGTCGAGGCTGTCACCAGGGCTTCCTCCGAACTTATATGCGATGCAGGGATAAGCCGGCACTGCGGCTCCATTAGCATAATCAACTCCAGCGGATTGAGCGCCAGCTGCCGTTCGAGCCTGTTTAGCCTGGGAATCGGAGGCACACTCGTGCGTGGCACCGACATGCTCTTCGTTGGAGATGGTTTGTCCTCCTGTCGTCCGATAACATCAGGCAAAAAGGTGATAGACAACGTTTTACGCCAGCTTGACTGGGCAAAACACCCGGCCTCTCTAACCTCCGGGACAATGCCGGTAATTTTTACCCCCCATGGAGTGGAAAACGCCCTGATTGCACCTCTGGCAAGTGCGTTTAATGGCAGAATGGTGCTTGAAGGAGCTTCTCCATTAAAAGGCAAACTCGGAGAAACGCTTTTCAGCTCCAGCCTCAGTATAATTGATGATGCAACCACAGATTACGAAGCTGCCAGTGCGCCTTTTGATGACGAGGGGATACCAACAAAAGCAATGCCGCTCATCAACCGGGGCACAATAGAAAACTTCTACTACGACCTCCACACCGCAGCCCTTGCCGGGACCGCAAGCACCGGAAACGGTAATCGCGGCGGAGGAAGCCTGCCCTCACCGGGGATCAATGCACTTACCATTAAGAGCGGTGATACATCCTTCGAGGAAATGGTAGCAGATATTAAAGAAGGGCTGATAATTGAGCAGTTGATGGGTGGAGAACAAGGAAATATCCTGGGTGGAGATTTCTCCGGCAATGTTTTGCTCGGTTTTAAAATTGAAAACGGCAAGATTGCAGGGCGTGTCAAGAACACCATGATTCACGGGAACGTATATCAACTGCTCAAAGATGTTGCAGCCATCGGGAACGACTCCCGCTGGGTGGGGACATCTCTCAAAACACCGTCGATCTACTGCCCCGAAATCTCTGTAGCAACTAAATAGCTTTCGTATATAAAGGAACTATATAAAGAAATGGACACAAGAGAGCTTATCAAAATAATTGCCCGTCCCAAACTTAAAGAGCCCAACCTTATTGCAGCCTGGCCTGGAGTCTCTTCGGTTGCGTTGATTCTTGCAACCTATCTCCTGGATAAACTGCCTTTTAAGGACCTGGCTGAAATAAAACCAATGTATTTTTTCGAGCCCATCGGAGTACTGGCGCGCAATAATATCGTAGAAGCGCCAAGCTTTCCACAGAGCCGGTTTTACTATCTAAAAAACCCATCCGGCCCGAGAGACGTGATTCTTTTCATCGGTGATGCACAGCCTTCATCAAAAGCATACGATATGGCCAATGCGATACTAGACGTTGGAAACCGGTTCCACATGAACCGTGTTTATACCTGCGCTGCCGCCATGACTAAAATGCACCATACTGAACAGCCATCAGTGCGCGGGGTAGCCACCAACCAGGCAATGGCGGAAGAGCTTACCGGGCTGGGGTTAAACCGTGGCGGAAATTTGCAGATCAGCGGCCTTAACGGCCTCCTTCTCGGTGTAGCCAAGGAGCGTGACATAGATGGAATCTGCCTGATGGGAGACGTACCTTCATACTCACACCGCATCCAGAATCCAATGGCAGCGCTGGCAGTGCTGGATAAACTCAAACCGATGCTGGGGATCGAGATAGACACATCAGATCTAGCTGAAGTAGCCCGGGAAACCCAGCAGAGAATCAAGGAGTTTGCCGCTGAGGCCATGGAGGACTACATTGACTACTTCACCGAACCTATCTGGGAACAGGGCGAAGAATATTATGACGATGAGGAAGACGAGGAAGATTAACCGCTCATACTTTAGCATTCCCATTACCCTGGATGAAGTATTAAGCGCTCTGGCAAACACAGACGATCTTCCATCTTCAAGCCATCTTGCAGAGCTTTCCGATCTTCCTCCAGAATCTTTACTTTTGTTTGCGGGCATATGGCGCACCTTACATGCTGGCCGACGGCGTGAAATCTTATCCAGGTTGCATACCCTCGCTGAAGAAAATGTCGAGCTTAACTTCGATGCAATTTTTAATCTGGGCATCGATGATGAAGATTTTCAGGTACGCCTTGCTTCGATCAATGGCCTGTGGGAAAACCGCCAGGCATGGCTGCAGCGCAAGCTTATCGACCTTGCCGGTCAAGACTCTTCCAGTGAAGTGAGAATTTCTGCAGTCCAGGCGCTGGAACGGTTCTGCCTGGACGCAGAGCTAAGCAGTGACGAAGAAGCCAGAAAACACCTCTCAGACCTGCTTCTTTCCATATATGACAATCAAAATGAATCCATCCAACTACGACGCCGCTCACTGGAAGCGGCATCTCCCCTGGACGTTGCCAAAGTGCGCCATACCATTGAAAAAGCTTTCGTCTGCGGCAACCGTGAAATCAAAGTCAGTGCGATTTACGCAATGGGAGCAAGCTCAAACCCCTGCTGGCTGCCCAGGCTCATCTCAGAACTTCAAAGTGATGATGCTGAGATGCGCTACGAGGCCGTTCGTGCCTGTGGAGAGATTGGCCAGGAAGACGCGGTAAACTGGCTTATCCCCCTGCTTGAAGACGAAGACAGAGATGTTCAAATAGCCTCTATCCAGGCTCTGGGAAAAATCGGTGGCAGCCAGGCTAGAGAGGCACTGCTTGCCCAGATGGAATCAGCAAACGAGCTCCTCAGAGACTCCGCAGAGCAATCTCTTTATGAGCTCGATTTGTATGATGACCCTCTGTCACCGGAGAATATCAACATCGGGCAAGGAGAAGGATAACTAAAAATATGTCCCGCTTGTTTGATAACCTGGATGATAAGAAAACCGCCGATATCAAAACCCTGATAGAGTTTATAAATATTTACTGTCGCGAAAAGCACGTAGATGCAGAAAAAAAGGCTATAAAGGTTATGGACGAAAGGCTTGAAAGCGCCATTGACCATGCAGATGTAACCCTGTGCGGAGACTGCGAACGGCTGCTCAACCATGCGATCGCCAAACTCATGCAATGCCCGTTTGACCCCAAACCTTCCTGCCGCAAGTGTCCCGATCATTGTTACGCTCCGTACTACCGTGAGCAAATTAAAAAGGTTATGCGCTTCTCCGGAACCTATCTGGTTAGCCGGGGTAAAGTAAATCTTCTTTTCCACCTGTTAAAGTAAACTCCGTTCTTTATCAGTCAGAATATTTTTTCAAGATGGTTTTTCTATACCAAGGGCTGTTTTTTTGTGTTAAGATATTCCCCAGCCAATAGTAACGGAGGATTGAACTGGACCAGGAAGAACTGAACCGGCCAGTAGATGACACCTTTGCCATCCAGACCTTCGAACTCAGCCGTTCCTTCGGAGCGGTAAGAGCTGTAGACAACCTGAATCTGGATATTCGCAGGGGTGAGCTGTTTGCCCTGCTTGGACCGAATGGCAGTGGTAAAACTACTACTATTAACATGCTATGCTGTCTGCTAAAACCAACCCGGGGCACTGCTAGCGTTATGGGTTTTGATATCAACCGGGAACCAAGATCAGTCAAAACCGTAATCGGTGTTTCTCCCCAGGAAACCACACTGTCTGAACACCTGTCCCCACTCGAAAACCTGGAACTTATTGCTGGTTTGAGAGGAATATCTCCCGATAGAGCAAGAAAATGGTCAAAAGCCATGGTTGAGATCATGGGCCTGGAAGAAAGATCCAAAGACCAGGTAAGAAAATTCTCCGGCGGCATGAAACGGCGCCTGAGCATAGCTATGGCCCTCATCGCTGATCCGGCAGTCGTATTTCTGGATGAACCCACTCTCGGCCTCGATCCCCAGGCCAGGAGAGCTTTATGGGAGTATATCGCCAGTCTCAAGGGGGAGAAAACCATCCTGCTGACCACACACTACATGGAAGAAGCTGACTTCCTGTCCGACAATATAGCTATTATTGATTCGGGCAAGATAGCCGCGCTTGGAACCAGCATGGATCTAAAAACCCTTTCGATGGAAAAACGCACTATTGTTATCAACGCCTGGAATATCACCATCAAGGCGATTGACCTGATACGGGACAAATACAAAGAGGTTAAAATAAACGGTAACAGCCTTTCAATCTCGGGAAAATACCTGGATTTTAAGGAAACGACCGATTTTATTCACTCGACCGGTGCCATAATACGTTCTGCCTATTTCAAGGAACCAAGCCTGGAGGAGGCCTACCTCAAAATCACCGGGAAGGAGCTGGCGGGTTGAGGTTTACAAAGCTTGCCATAAGAAATGCCAGGGAAACGTACCGTGACCCGCTGGCTCTGGGGTTCCTGATAGCGTTCCCTCTCCTTTTTATGCTTCTGTTCGGCGCAGCACTCGGGGGCAATTCTGACTTTTCTTACACGATAGGCGTGGTTGATAAAGATAAAACCGGCGTTTCTGAACAGTTTGTTACACAGGCACTCGATAGCGTCCCGATACTCTCGATTGCCACGTTCGAAACAGACACACTCGCTGGTGACAGTCTTAAAAATGGCGATATCAAAGCTTTTATCGTGCTCCCCTCCGGCTTTGGTGAAGAAATAACCAAAAGCTGGCAACAAGAGAACCCGGATATAGTCCTTGACCTGGTTTATGACGAAAGCGATTTAACCGTATCCAGCCAGATAATATCCGCAATAAACATATCTGTGAGGGAATTTGCCAATATTAAAATACCGATCACGATACGTACCAGCCATATCAATGTGGAAACCGAAGTAAGCCAGATGGACTTTATCGCCCCCGGCATCATCATTTTTGGCCTTTTGATAATGGTGCCTACCTCGGCCCGGATAATGGTTCGGGATAAAGAAACCGGGTTTATGGCACGTCTCCTGGCCACGCCCACCTATCCATGGGAATTTATTGCGGGTTATTCAGCCAGCATGCTGGTTGTGGCGATTGTGCAGATCATAATTTTTATATTGCTGGCTGTGGCATTCGGAATGAATGTTGTTGGCAGCCTGTCTCTGGCGTTTCTGATATTTTTCCTGACGGCTGTATGCTCCATCAGTATAGGCATGATTGTAGCCGCTTTATCAAAAAGCGAAAACCAGGCCGAGCCGCTTTGCTGGATTATTGCCATGCCGCTGGCAGTTCTTTCCGGGGTGTGGTTCTCACGGGAGATTATGCCAGAATATATCCAGTTTATGGGAGACCTTTTCCCGTACTCTCATGCAGTTTCTGCCGCCCGCATGGTTATTATCCGTGGAGCAGAGTTTTCCGCTGTTTCCGAAAGCATTATCATAATTGCAATCTGGGCAATAATTGCTTTCATTACAGGTATCGTCCTTTTCAGGTATAAAATGAGAGCGTAATCCATGCAGCCTCTAATATTTGAAAACAATGTGTTAAACATTCTGGATCAGACGAAGCTTCCGGGGGAAGCAATTTATCTCAAAACAACAGATTATACCGATGTCTGCCAGGCAATCAGGGAACTTTCTGTACGCGGAGCTCCGGCAATCGGGGTGGCAGCCGGTTACGCAATAGCGCTGGGGGCTAGATCAATAAATGCGGCAGATATGCCCGCCTTCTTAACTGAGCTTGAGAGTGTAATAACCACCGTAACATCTACCCGCCCAACCGCACAAAATCTCTTTCAGGCAGCAGAAAGAATGAAAAAAGTTGCGCTTTTATGCCAGACAAGCGGTGAGGCGAGGGAAAAACTCCTGCAGGAAGCACGCAATATTCACTTCGAGCAGATTAAGACAGACCTGGAAATCGGCCGCCTGGGCGCAGCGATTGTGAAAGATAAAACTTCCATTCTTACTCACTGCAATACCGGCTCTCTGGCCACCGCCGGATACGGCACTGCCCTGGGCGTCATCAAATATGCATATAGTCTCGGCAAAAAAATCAGCGTTATTGCCACAGAAACCCGCCCGCTGTTACAGGGCGCAAGGCTAACCGCTTTCGAGTTGAAAACGGAAGGAATCCCCTTTGTGTTGATAACCGATTCCATGGCGGGTTACATTATGTCTCTCGGGAAGGTGGATATGGTTATTACCGGCGCGGACCGGATTGCCCTAAACGGAGACACTGCCAATAAAATCGGGACCTACACTCTGGCAATACTGGCCAGGGAACATGGCGTTCCCTTCTATATTGCTGCACCTACTACAACCTTTGATATCAAAACTCAATCCGGGCAGGACATCGTTATTGAAGAGCGGGAACCGGAAGAAGTTACACATTTCAACTGCCATCCATCGGCTCCGCAGGGAACAAAAGCTCTAAACCCGGCATTTGACGTTACGCCTTCAAACCTTGTTTCCGGCTACATAACTGAGAAAGGGGTCTTTAAGGCTAAGGAAATTGCCAGTATATTTTCTGATCTCTGATTGCTCGTTTCAGCGTTTTACAAACTGGAACGAGTCTCGCAATTAGCAAACACCGGTCTTCCACGCCCATCACCACAGGCAAAGCCCGTACAAAAATGATAATGATCAGCAAAATGTTTTTACCAGACTCTTTAAAGGTGTTTAAATTGAATCATCAGCTATGGTCTTATATAATCTGATCAGATTGGAGGCCGCACATGCAAACAGCCAGACTTGGTATTATCGGAGGGACCGGATTATATTCTGTAGAAGGCATGAGCAATATCCAAACCCTCGACCTTACCACTCCCTTTGGCAAACCCAGTGATGCCATAACTACCGGAGAGCTGGGAGAGACAAAGATCGCCTTTCTACCCAGGCATGGAAAGGGGCACCACATTGCACCCGGAGAGATACCATCTCTGGCAAACATCTGCGCCCTGAAAATGATCGGTGTTGAACAGATTCTGGCCTTTAATGCGGTTGGTTCCCTGAGGGAGGAGATCTGCCCGGGAGATATTGTGATACCGGACCAGTTTATCGATAAGACCACCCGGCGCCGGAGCAGTTTTTTTGGAGACGGGCTGGTTGCTCATATCTCTTTTGCTGATCCAGTATGTAAAAGCCTTGCACAAGCGGTCTTTGATGCTGCCATCAAGACCGGGGCCAATGCCCACTTCGGAGGCACTTATATAGTAATGGAAGGCCCGGCTTTTTCCACCCGCGCAGAATCCATACTGCACCGCTCGTGGGGAGCGCATGTTATCGGCATGACGGCTCTTCCTGAAGCAAAACTGGCTCGTGAAGCCGGGATTTGTTATGCTACGGTGGCTTGCGTAACTGATTACGACGCATGGCATGAAAGTGAAGAACCGGTTTCGGTTGATATGATACTCAGAACATTGCACTCAAACACCGAAGCTTCAAAACAGATTATTCGTCAGGTAGTAACCAAGTTACCTTCGAGGAACAGGTGCAGCTGCGCGAGCGCTCTTAGCAATGCAATAGTCACCGATCCTGAAGTTGCAAACAGTAAGCGGATCGAAGAACTCAAGCTTATTACCAGCAAGTACCTGGAAATATAAACCAGCCATGAACCATATCGAATACAATTTTAAAACCACCATAATCGGCAGTATGCCACACAAAAATGCAGGGTCAGCCTGTACCCTGATAGCACGCCACCTGAAAGACATTCCAGCCTGGCCACAACTGCCAAAGCGTTCCAGCCTGGAAGCGATGGATGTGCAATTCGGAACCGGGTTTCCCGGCCTGGATATTATCGACGGCAAAGCTGTTTTTAATCGCTCCGCCGGGTTCGAGCAATCCCTTGAGAGCCTCTACGAAGCATATCTGACGGATAATTATGCCAGATATGCGGTTGCGCCTGAATATGCCGCCGGACTCTACTATTTTTTGAATATGGCCGGCATCAACCCCTGGGCGGTAAAGGGGCAGGTGTCCGGACCTGTAAGCTGGTGCCTGGGCATAAGCGACGAAGAAGGTAAATCTATCCTCTACGATGACATATTATCCGACGCTGCTGCCAAAATGCTGGCAATGAGTGGAGCATGGCAGGAAAAAGTACTGAAGACAGTGTGCAAAAATACGATCATCTTCATAGACGAGCCTGCTATGTCCAGCTATGGTTCAGCTTATTTCAGCCTCTCTCGCGAGAAGGCAACCACCCTTATTAATGAATCGATGACCAAAATAAAATGTCTTAAGGGCATCCATTGCTGCGGCAATACAGACTGGGGGCTGATACTTTCTACCAACCTGGATATACTATCACTGGATGCTTACCAGTATGGGGATACCCTGAGCCTTTATCCGGAAGCAGTAAAAGCTTTTCTCGCCAGAGGAGGAGGAGTGGCCTGGGGGATTGTCCCCAATTCAGAACCAGAAATCATAAAAGAAACTCCAGCCAGCCTGAAAGACAGATTGGAGGAGACTATGGCTCCACTGGCAAGAGCAGGAATCGACTTTAAATTACTTGCTGCAAGAAGCATGTTGACTCCCAGCTGCTCCCTTTCTGCGCTGAGTGAAGAATCAGCCGAACATACTCTTGTATTGCTAAACGAGCTTTCTGATCTTATGAAAGCCAGGCACCTTTAAATTAAGAGCATGAAATGCCGGGTAATTGGACAGCGCTTTATTTGAGCTGTTATTGCTTTGCGCGGGAATAAAAACAGGAGATATTAAAAAATATGGAAGAGTTACAGCAAACCGGTGATCGATATTTCAAGGCAGTGCATGAAGTTATCAATGACAGCATTGCCAGAATGGTCAAAGATGAAGGCGAGCGCCGGTTTTATGAATCGCTGCTGGCTGGCGGAAATCACGCTGCTTCCAAAGTAGTCACCTATTGTGAGGGAATGAAAGAACTCTACGGTGAGGGAAGTGCATCTAAATCACTGGAGCTCACCAAGCTTTTTACGCTTCTGATGCTGATACAAAGCTACCGATGGCTCAGTGAAAACCAGGCGCAGACCGATCAATCCGAAGAAGCCTCACAAGCAGCAGCAGTGAATGTGCTGGCGATTTTTGGAGACGGTGATGACCACTATGTTGAGCTTTTCTCAAGAATGAAGATACAGTTTGATTATGATTCACAGCATCATACTTCAATGGTGCACATGGGAGGGCTGATGCTGGGATGGGCAGCAGAAGCCATGGGGCAAAAGTGTGTTGACTGGGAAAACACCAGGTTTCCGGTTAAAAGCATGAGCGCCCTTACTCATTCAGGTGCCGTGCTGGACTCTTCCAGGATGCGAAGCCCTGCTGATATAAAGGCATTGTGGGCGTGTCATGGCGCCGGGTGCAAAGTATTGATCGATCATTATGAAGGAAAAGACGTTGAAGGGAACTCTTCCGCCAGCAATCAAGGATCTGACTAAAGTCGGAGCAATACCTGGCGAAACAGTTCCGGCAAAGCTGATCCAGACTCAGATGAGCTGGGTCCTGATTGCTGGCGAGCACGTTTACAAAATGAAAAAGCCGGTTAACCTCGGCTACGTTGACTACACTACTCTTGAAAAACGCCGCTATTACTGCCACCGGGAGGTTGAGCTTAATCGCAGGCTTTGCCCCCAGAACTACCTTGGAGTCAGCACGATAAATCTCTGCAACAACACTTACTGCATCGACGGTAAAGGCGAGGTAGTTGATTACGCTGTCAAGATGAAAACTCTGCCACCGGAAAAAATGCTGGATCATATTTTGGAGCATGGCAACCCCACTCCAGAAATGCTCCACCAGGTTGGAGCAAGAATCGCTGCTTTTCATCAGGAAGCTGAAACTGGCCCTCACATCAATCAATTCGGCAGCCTGGAATCAATCCGTTTTAATGCTGAGGAAAACTTTACCCAATCAAAGCCATATACAGGGGTAGCGGTCTCCTCTGAAACGCTTGACCGTATAGAGAATTTTGCTACTGATTTTCTGGATAATCATGCTGGATTGTTTGAGAACAGGGTGGCGGAAGGGCGTATACGAGATTGCCATGGCGATTTACACTCCTCCCATATCTGTTTTACTGACAAGTTGTGTATTTACGATTGCATAGAATTCAATGACAGATTCCGGTACGCAGATACCGCCTCTGAAGTTGCTTTTCTGGCTATGGACCTTGACCATTACGGCCGAGCAGACTTATCGCAAGCTTTTATACAGCGCTATCTTGAAATCACTGGTGACAACCAGGCTGAAAAATTAATGAGGTTTTATAAATGCTATCGGGCAATGGTCAGAGCCAAAGTAAACTGCTTTAAACTGGATGATCCTTACGTCAGCGCTGAAGAGAAACGTCTTGCCTGTCTAGGGGCACAGCTTTATTTCGCCCTGGCGGAAAGCTACACCACAGACAAGCCATGGCTACTGGTAAACGTCGGCCTGGTAGGCAGCGGCAAATCAACCCTGGCCAAGGCACTTGCCTCACATTTGGGAATGGCAATAATTTCTTCTGACCTAGTCCGCAAAGAGATGGCAGGTATTCCGCCAACCCAATCGGGTGCAGTCGAGATGGATAGCGGAATATACTCTCCCGATTTTTCCCGGCTGACGTACGAAGCAATGTTCAACCAGGCCGAAAAATGGTTAAAGCTGGGGGTATCGGTTATATTGGACGGTACTTTCACGCTCAGAAAAAGCCGCGTTACAGCTCGCGAAATAGCTGCAAGAAATAACGCCGGTTTTTGCGAACTTGAATATATAATAAGCGACGAGGAAGCTTGTCAGCGTATCTCTCTCAGACAGAGTGACCCGGGTAATGTAAGCGATGGCACCACCGATGTGTACTTCAAAATGAAACGCGAATTCGAACCTCTCGACAAAACTGAAGAGTCCCAGCGTGTTATAATTGATAGTGCCGGTACAACTGAAGAACATATTGCCAGTATCCGGCATCATATTTTTCAACAGTAAAGGAGCTAGTATGGCTGACTATGAAATAAAAGACATTGCTCTCGCTGAAACCGGGCGTGAGCGCATCAACTGGGCAGGCCGGGAAATGCCGGTGTTAAAACTTATCGGAGAACGCTTCGATAAAGAAAAACCGTTTGAAGGAATCCGCATAGCAGCCTGCCTTCATGTGACTACAGAAACTGCCAACCTGGCACTGGTCCTGAAAAAAGGCGGCGCCGAGGTTAGTCTTTGTGCCTCCAACCCTCTTTCCACCCAGGATGACGTGTGCGCAGCACTGGTCGAAAATGGAATGGCGGTGAACGCCATTCATGGCGCAGACGATAAAAGTTATTATCGCCACATTAACAAAACGATAGATATAAAACCACATCTGACCGTTGACGATGGGGCTGACCTTGTGACCACCCTTCATACAACTCGTACAGAGCTTGTCAGCGAAGTATTAGGCGGAACCGAGGAAACCACTACTGGCGTGATACGGCTTAGAAGCCTGGCGGCTGAAGGACGGCTTAAATACCCCATTGTTGCTGTAAATGACGCGTTAACCAAACACCTTTTCGATAACCGCTACGGCACCGGACAGAGCACCATAGACGGCATCACCCGGTCCACCAACATACTCTGGGCAGGAAAAACTGTAGTTGTAGGTGGTTATGGATGGTGCGGGCGCGGTATAGCCATGAGGGCAAGAGGCATGGGCTCGCAAGTGGTTGTTATTGAAACAGAGCCCTTGCGCGCACTAGAGGCAGTGATGGACGGCTACCGGGTAATGCCAGCCATGGAAGCTGCCAGAATTGGAGATGTTTTTATCACAGCAACCGGCGACAAACATGTCTTAACCGGCAAGCACTTCGAGATCATGAAAAACGGCGCCATGCTGGCCAATAGCGGCCACTTCAACGTGGAAATAGATATACCAGCCCTGAAAAATATGTCGACCGGCAGCAAGAATATACGACAAATCATAGATGAACATACTCTTGCCGACGGGCGCAAAATATATCTTCTTGGAGAAGGAAGGCTGATCAACCTGGCCGGAGCTGAAGGACACCCCGCTTCAGTTATGGACATGAGCTTTGCCAACCAGGCACTCTCCCTTGAATACCTGGTAAAAAACCAGGGCTTGGCAACAGGTGTTTACCCGGTGCCTGCCGATATAGACAGGTCGGTTGCCAGTTTAAAACTGGAAGCACTGGGAGTAAAAATAGATTCCCTGACCCCTCAGCAGCATAAATACCTGCAAAGCTGGCAGGAAGGAACATAGGAGGACCCATGACCAATACCTTTAAAAACTCTGCCTGCTACCTGCTCACTTCCGAGTCGGTAGCTGAAGGACACCCGGACAAGTTATGCGACCAGGTTTCAGACGCTATCCTGGATGAAATACTGGATAAAGACCCCGCCGCACGAGTTGCGTGTGAAACGGCCGTCACCAACGGATTGATTGCCATAATGGGAGAAATCACAACGTCTTGTTATGTTGATGTTGCCCGTATCGCCCGCGGTGTTGTAGCAGATATAGGCTACACCAACCCTGAGTACGGTTTCCACCACGAAACCTGCGGCGTGATTTCTGCTATCCATGAACAGTCACCAGACATTGCACAGGGAGTCAACTGCGCCAGAGAAGCACGGAAAGAAGCCCCGAATGACGACTTTGACCTTATCGGTGCCGGCGACCAGGGTATGATGGTTGGATTTGCCTGCAACGAAACACCTGAACTTATGCCACTGCCGATATCTCTGGCACACAAACTATGCCGCCGGCTGGCAGAGGTGAGGAAAAATGGTACCATTCCCTATCTCAGGCCTGATGGAAAGTCCCAGGTAACTGTAGAATACAAGGAAGGTGTACCAAGGAGAATAGATAGCGTTGTGATAGGGGCTCAGCATGATGATAACATCAGCGCTGAAAAAATAGAGGCTGATATAATCAGGGAAGTAATAAACCCGGTTATTCCACTTGATTTCACCGATGATAATACCAGATACCTGGTTAATGCTACCGGACGCTTTGTGGTGGGAGGACCGGTTTCTGATACAGGGTTTACTGGCCGTAAAATTATTGTAGATACTTACGGCGGTGTAGCCCGCCACGGCGGGGGAGCCTTTTCCGGCAAAGATCCAACCAAGGTGGATCGAAGCGGGTCGTATATGGCACGCTACGTTGCCAAAAACCTGGTAGCTGCCGGTCTTGCCGACCGTATGGAAATACAGATAGCTTATGCCATCGGTGTGGCCAAACCACTTTCAGTTTCCTTTGAAGCATTTGGCACTGCCAAAGTAAGCAATGAAAAACTGCATGAGCTTATCAACAGGCATTTCGACTTCAGACCGGGAGCTATCATACACCGTTTTAACCTGCGCCGCCCTATATACCGCCAGGTTGCTTCTTTCGGTCATTTTGGTAGAACCGATATCGAATTGCCTTGGGAGCAAACTGATATGGCCAGCATTTTACAAAAGGAAGCACTTGGTTAAACTGCAAGTAATATGAGTAACCTGGAGCATTCAGTAATAAAATTCGGCACCGACGGATGGCGGGGTATAATCGCCGAAGATTTTACCTTTGACAACGTCCGGCTGTGTGCTCTTGCAACCGCAAAGTATATACTGAAAAGCAGCAACGATGTCCGACCCCTGGTTGTGGTGGGCTATGATACCCGTTTTGCATCTGAAGCGTTTGCCAGAGCTGTTGCCGGAGTAATGACAGAAAACGGAATCAGGGTAGTAATAAGCGCTTCAACCTGCGCCACTCCTGCACTCAGCTATGCTGTTGCGGCTAGACAGGCATCTGCCGGTATCATGATTACCGCCAGTCATAATCCAGCAGAATGGAACGGTTTTAAAATCAAAGCGACCAACGGTTCAAGCGCTTCCCCAGAAACCATCAGTACAATTGAGGAGATAATCGCAGACCTGTCACCCGGACCGAAATCCAATTCGACAGGGTTCGATAAAGCCGTAAACAGCGGTTTGGCCGATATTACCGACATCAATTCATATTATCTTGCCAGGCTTGCCAGCATGGTGGATATAAAAGCCATCCAAAAGACACCTCTTAAAATAGCATTTGATGGAATGTTCGGCTCCGGCACCGGATACTTAAGCGAACTGCTTAAAGGCGGACAGCTTGGTGTAATCGAAATCAATGCGGGACCCAACCCGGCATTTCCAGGTA
>Ga0265294_10006181_pt1 | contig 14437 bp, 12 predicted proteins | sample MunlanPumphouse3_FD_192504 | JGI IMG/M metagenome (GOLD analysis project Ga0265294, IMG submission 192504) | Groundwater microbial communities from a municipal landfill in Southern Ontario, Canada - Pumphouse #3 | ecosystem: Environmental > Aquatic > Deep subsurface > Groundwater | place... | reverse complement strand
TAGTATGGCGTAACGCATAAAAGTGCATCAGCACCAAGGTCCTGAGCTTTCCTGCTAAGTTCCACAGCATGTACTGTATCGTTACTCCCTGTCCCGGCTATGACCGGTAGTCTGCCTTTACAATACCTTACAACTCTGTCAATAACAGAAAGATGTTCATTGTCCGGCATTGTTGATGCTTCACCTGTTGTGCCGCAAACTACTATTGCATCAGTGCCGGAATCGATATGAAATTCGCAGAGCTCGTCCAGTTTATGAAAATCAATACCTGATTCATTAAAAGGAGTAACTATAGCCACCGCGCTGCCTGTAAAAACGATTTTCTTCATTATATGCCTCCGGAAATAATCTTGGCAGAAACTGCACATAAATAATAGCATTCTATATACATCACAGTCAATTTATTTTATAATCTAAAACCATGGATAAAAAAGATTTTTATTACGATCTGCCTGAAGAACTGATTGCTCAACATCCGGCAGTTAAGAGAGATGCTTCCGGACTTCTTGTGCTGGATGGTAATAATGGTGAGATATCTCACAGGATTTTCTCAGATATTAAAGCGTTGGTCAAGGCAGGAGACTGCCTTGTCATTAATGATACTAAAGTAATACCGGCTCGTCTGACCGGAACGCTTGAAAGTAAAACAACAGCTGTTGAAATTTTGCTGCTAAAACGACTTGGTGAAAAGAGATGGGAGACTATCGTTAAACCGGGAAGAAGATTGAAGAAGGGAAGCAGAGCTGTTTTTATTCAAGGTAAACTTGAATGTATCATAAGCGAGATACTTGAAGATGGAAACAGAATAGTTGATTTTTCATATGAAGGCATATGGGAAGAAATCCTTGAACAAGCAGGTAAGATCCCTTTACCACCATACATTCACAGACAATTATGTGATGAGGATTCTAAGAGGTATCAGACTGTATACGCTAGGAATCCGGGTTCTGCTGCTGCTCCTACTGCCGGGCTTCATTTTACTGATGACCTGATAGATGATTTGAGAGAAGCAGGGACAAGGATAGCGAAAGTAACTTTACATGTCGGGCTGGGAACTTTCAGACCGGTTAAAACCGAAAGGATCGAAGATCACAGGATGCATTCGGAGACTTTTCATATAGATGACGAAACAGCGTCAGTAATCAATTCTACAAGAGCTTCAGGCGGAAGAGTGATCGCTGTAGGAACGACATCCTGCAGAGTTCTTGAATCAGTTTCTGATGATAAAGGTATAGTATATCCCGGAAGCGGGGAGACCGACATCTTCATATATCCGGGATACAGATTTAAAGCAGTTGATGCTATGATAACAAATTTTCATCTTCCTGAATCAACGCTTATAATGCTTGTCAGTGCTTTTGCCGGAAGAGAAAATATAATGAGAGCATATTCAGAAGCAGTTGAAAAGCGTTACAGGTTTTTCAGTTTCGGAGATGCGATGTTTCTTACTAGGAGAGAGAATAATGATTTCACAGAATAAGCCGCCTGTCTGGTATGAACAACTTAAAGTTTGTAAGCAATCAGGTGCAAGGCTTGGTATCGTACATACACCTCACGGTAGTTTTGAAACACCCTGTTTCATGCCTGTAGGTACCCAGGCTACAGTCAAAGGTCTTAGTCCGGAAGAGGTCAGAAGCACAGGGGCGAGAATAATTCTTTCTAACACGTATCACCTTTGGATGAGACCCGGAAGTGAGATCATCAGAAGGGCCGGCGGGTTGCACAAATTTATGAACTGGGACGGAGCGATTCTGACTGACAGCGGGGGATTTCAGGTTTTCAGTTTGAGTGATTTGAGAAACATCACTGAAGAAGGCGTTGGATTCAAATCACATATAGATGGTTCAAAGCATGTCCTGACTCCGGAAAAGTCGATAAATGTACAGAATGATCTTGGATCAGACATAGTGATGGCTTTTGACGAATGTACACCGTATCCTGCTGATGAAAACTACGCTCTTCGATCTCTTGAAAGGACTACCAGATGGCTTGAAAGGTGCATCAAGGAACACTCTCGGCCTAAAGACCAGGCGTTGTTCGGGATAATACAGGGCAGCACATACGCTAAGCTCAGAAAGCAAAGTACCAGAGAAATCACGGCATTCGACCTTCCGGGATATGCTATCGGAGGTCTTTCAGTTGGTGAACCTGCACAGCTTATGAACGCGATGCTTGAAGAAGTTACTCCTCTTATGCCGGAAGATAAGCCGAGGTATCTTATGGGAGTCGGTTCACCCGATTTTCTGATAGAAGGTTCGATCAGGGGGATCGATATGTTCGATTGTGTTCTCCCGACACGTATCGGTCGCAATGGTACGGTTTTCACTAATAACGGAAAGCTTATAGTCCGTGATGCCAAGTATGCCGATGATTTTACTCCTCTTGACCCGGAATGCTCATGTCCGGTGTGCAGAAATTATACAAGGGCATATATCAGGCATTTGATCAAAGCAGGTGAAATGTTCGGATTGAGGCTCACATCCTATCATAACGTATGGTATCTTATGGCTCATATGGAGAAGATACGCGACGCGATAAGAGAAGACAGACTTGGTGATTTCAGAGATGAATTTTATTCAAGAGCAGGATCCTTCAGGCGATGAATGTATTAGAATGAACACAGGATTTTCAGTGATTGCAAAAATCACATGCTTAATGTATTATTAATTAGTTATATACAGACGGACCGGATAGACCGGATCTAAATGTTAATAGAAATTAGGAGGACCCAATGTTCAATTTATTTGCAATGACTGCTGAAGCAGCACAACCATCAGGATTAGGCTCGCTGCTTCAACTTATTATCCCGCTTGCGCTAATGTTCGGACTTATGTATTTTCTGATGATAAGGCCACAGAAAAAGAAAGAGAAAGCACTTCGCGATCTTATCAACTCGATGTCAGTCGGTGATAAATGTCAGACCACAGGTGGAATCGTAGGTAAAGTCGTAAATATCAAAGATGACGAAGTAACGATACAGACAAGTGTTGCCAATACACTGATCACTTTAAAGAAAGCTGCAATAACAAGTGTTGTAAAACCTTACTCGGATGATAACTAAACCAATAAACACCGGAGGACAATATGTCGCATATCAGAACAATAAGTAAAAACAAGGCAAGAAAGCCACTTAATAACAAAGCATGCGGAGAGTGTCAGACTTCCTGCCAATCGGCATGTAAGACAAGTTGCACCGTAGCAAACCAGAAATGTGAGAATCTAAGTAAATAATTGGTACATGCATTTTCTGTAAACGGAGATTATTTAGCGCTTGATACTGAGACAGGCTCATTGCATTTACTTGACGAGCTATCTTTCTTGGTGCTTAAAGCATATATTGAAGCCGGAGGACAGCGACCTGAGGCTTCGGCATTATGCTCTTTCTCAGAGTATCCTCATGACGATATTTATGACGTTTGTTCTGAGATCGAAACGCTGATATCGGAGGGCTCTCTTTTTGCTGCTGAAGAAAATATTGAGATAGGTGATTTCTATCCGGATAAACCAAGGATAAAAGCAATGTGTCTGCATTTATGTCATGATTGCAATTTGAGATGCGGGTATTGTTTTGCCAACACCGGTGATTATAATACGGGACACAGAAACTTTCTCAGCTATGAGACGGGGAAAAATGCAGTCGACTTTATTGTTGAAAGCTCCGGGCCGCGAAGGAATATAGATATTGATTTTTTCGGTGGCGAGCCTCTAATGAATTGGGATATCGTTGTTAAATTAACAGGATATTGTGAAGAGCAGTCAAAACTAAAAGGTAAAAATATTAGATTGACTATCACGACTAATGCTGTTTTACTTGATGATGAAAAATCAGAATTCATCAATGACCACATGGAGAATTGTGTTTTAAGTATGGATGGTCGTAAATTTGTTCAGGATCAGATGCGACCTGCTCCAAACGGCAAAGGTTCATATGAAATAGTGAAAAACAACATTCTGAACTTCATCAATAAAAGAGAAGACGGCACTTATTATGTCAGAGGAACTTACACCAGAAAGAATCTTGATTTCTCTGAAGATGTCAGACACATCGTCTCTCTTGGCGCAAAGCATGTTTCTGTCGAGCCGGTCGTGGGTCCTGAAGATTCGGATTATTCAATAAGAGATGAAGATCTTCCGCGTATATTTCAGGAGTATGAGATCCTTGCAAAGGATATGAGCGAAAGATGCGAAGATGATAGATTTGAATTTTTTCATTTCAGTATAGATTTGGATGGCGGCCCCTGCGCATATAAAAGATTAAAAGGGTGTGGTGTTGGGACCGAATATGTAGCTGTAACACCTGATGGAGATATTTATCCTTGTCATCAACTGACAGGAGAAACAGAATTTCTGATGGGCAACGTTAATGATAAACCTGTTGTTCTCAACGACTTGGTTAGCATGCGTTTCAGTAAACTTCTGGTTCCGCAGAAAACAGAATGCAACATCTGCTGGGCTAAGTACTACTGTAGCGGTGGATGTCCTGCTAATGCCTATCATGACACAGGTGATATAAACGGAGTTTACGAAAAAGGATGTTTGATCCAGAAAAAACGTCTTGAATGCGCACTTTGGCTTAAAGCTATGCGTGTGGCAGTTCAGTGATATCAGACGGATCGGGGGATGCTTGATATGGCAGGATTTAATGAAATAATCAAGAGCAGAGAAGTGAAGGCCCTTTTGGAAGCTTCAGCAATACAGATGAGCGCTCTTGGATACACTGAACATTCATTCAGACATTGCAGACTTGTTTCTAATAAATGCGGAGAAATCCTTGAATTACTTGGTTCTGACGAAAGGGAGATAGGCCTTGGCAGAATAGCAGGTTATCTCCATGACATCGGAAATGCAGTTAACAGAAATCAACATCCGGATACAGGAGCTTTGCTTGCATATGATATTCTTATCAGAAAAGGGATCGAGTATAAAGACGCGGCAGAGGTTATGATGGCTATTGCTAATCACGACGAAGGAGCAGGAGTACCTGTCAGCAGGATAGCAGCAGCACTTATTTTGTCAGATAAAGCTGATGTTCACAGGTCGCGAGTAACCAATAAGTTCCCTGACACATTCGATATACATGACAGAGTGAATTATGCAGCTACAAGATCAGTTCTTTCAATCGATCCGCTCAGTAAAACAGCTGAACTTGATATAGAGATCGATACGTCAATATCACCGATAATGGATTATTTTGAAATATTTCTAAACAGAATGAAGATGTGCAGAAATGCTGCCGAACATCTGGAATTGGAATTTTCATTAAAGATCAACGGAACCAAACTCATCTGATCGAAGATTTCTTAGTGGAGAAATCCAAGAGATATCGTAATACTATGTGACAGGATTTATTGTGGGGGTAGTATGGCAAAAGGCAACCTGATCACTGCAGACGTAATTGATGAGATAAAGCAACGTAACGAAATAGTATCAATAATCGAAGGCTATGTTCATCTCACGAAGAAAAGTTCTTCTAATTTGTTCGGTCTCTGTCCGTTTCATTCTGAGAAAACTCCTTCCTTTAGTGTTTCACCTGCAAAGCAGATATACTATTGTTTCGGATGTCATAAGGGCGGGGATGTCGTTCATTTTATAATGGATATCGAAAAGCTTTCATATATCGAAGCACTTAGATATTTGGCAGAAAAAGGCGGCGTTTCACTACCGGAATCTGATGATGCTGAGTACAGGAAAAGAACCGAGCTCAGAAAAGAGATATACAGTATCAATACTGAAGCTGCCCGATATTTCTATAAATGTCTTTCGAGCGAAGAGGGTAAAGCAGCAAGAAATTATATTTCACGAAGAGAGTTAGAGATTTCTACGATCAAGAGATTTGGGATCGGATATGCACCGGATAAATGGAAAGGGTTGCTTGAACACTTGATTTCCAAAGGATACAGATATGATATGATAATTTTGAGCGGTCTGGTCAAGTCAAGTGATAACAGGAAAAATGACAATGGATATGATCTTTTCAGGAACAGACTCATCTTCCCGATATTTGATCAAATGGGAAGGATCATTGCTTTTGGCGGTAGAGTCATGGATGATTCACTGCCTAAGTATATAAACTCTCCTGAAACTCCTGTGTATACTAAAGGCAGACACCTATATGGTTTTAATATCGCTAAGACATCTAAGGCAGGTAAAATGTTAGTTGTGGAAGGCTATATGGACCTGCTTTCGATATACCAGGCAGGAGTGGACTACGTTGTTGCTTCGCTTGGTACAGCACTTACAGAACAGCAAGCCATGCTTTTGAGAAACTATTCTGAAGAGGTAATTATTTGTTATGACACAGATGCTGCGGGTCAGGCAGCAACCATGAGAGGTCTGGACATTCTTAAGAAGAAAGGCTGCAAAGTTTCGGTTCTAAAGATAAAAGACGCGAAGGATCCTGATGAGTTTATAAGGAAACATGGTTCTGAAAGATTCAGGGCAATTATAGATAAGGCATTGCCTTTGCTGGATTATAAATTGCTTAAAGCGTATGAAGACAATTTGAAAGATGACATTCTTGATAAAATCGGTTATCAAGATAATGCTTGTAATATTTTAGCGGCAGAAGAGAATATCGTCGTAAGAGAGCTTTATTCAGTTCGTGTCGCAGAAAACTTAGGAGTATCTTCGGATAATATTCTTGCTGAGGCAGACAGGCGCAACAGGATATCATCGAAACAACCCGTTCCTTCGGGAGCTCCTGCATACAGTCAGGAAATCAAACCGGATGAAGAAACAGATGACGATGATCAGAAACAGTACTTTGCAACCAGAGAAGAGATCATGCTTCTTTGTGTTCTGGCATATTCACACAATGTTTTTAAGGCATTAAAGGAAGAGTTGGTTATTGATGATTTCTCAGAGGGAATAATGCGAAGAATAGCTGAAAATGCATTTGAAATGGGAAATTTGTCTAAATTGAATGATACGTCTCTTCTCGCATTTGGAGAAGACTACATGGTAAACGGCAGGAAACTGGCTGAATTATTTGCAAGCGGATGCATGAAGAGTGGTGAGATAACAGATGAAACTGAGGCTTCTGAAGAAGCGAAAAGGCTTAATGCTAAAATAAGGATAAGAAGACTTCTGTCTGAGAAGGAAACTGCAACAGAAGTTCTTGCAAATAACAGTGTTGACACTAAGGAGAAAAATGAGGCTAAGAAAAGGCTTCTTGAGCTTACAAGAGAAATCAACAAATATAAAAGTATTGGTCTATAAACAAATATGGAGGGAAATATGGCAGAGAAGAAAAAAGGTGTATTATCAATTCTGGTCGAGAAAGCAAAGGAAAAGAACAATCAGATATTTTATAAAGACGTAATTTCTGTTATTGAGGCCGCAGAGATCGATCTGGATCAGACAGAGAAGATTTTCGACAAACTTGAATCAATGAATATCGAAGTGATCCCGGACAACGTTGCCGAAGAAGAGAATGTTGCTGATGATGATATCGATTTGTCAAATGTAGATGGGATCAGCGTTGATGATCCTGTAAGAATGTATCTGAAGGAGATCGGGAAAGTTCCGTTGCTAACCGCAGATGAAGAACGGGAACTGGCTCAAGCTATGCTCGATGGTGATGAAGACGCGAAAAACAAACTATGCGAGGCAAATTTGCGACTTGTCGTTAGTATCGCAAAACGTTATGTAGGAAGAGGCATGCATTTTCTTGATCTTATACAGGAAGGTAATCTTGGGCTTATCAAAGCAGTTGATAAATTTGACCATTCCAAAGGTTTTAAATTCAGCACTTATGCAACTTGGTGGATCAGACAAGCTATAACAAGAGCAATAGCAGATCAGGCAAGGACGATACGAATACCTGTTCATATGGTTGAGACGATCAACAAACTTATAAGGATACAAAGACAGCTTGTGCAGGATCTTGGCAGGGAGCCTGAACCGGAAGAACTTGCAGAGAAAATGGAGATGAGTGTTGAAAAAGTAAGAGAAATAATGAAGATATCTCAGGAACCTGTTTCTCTTGAGAAGCCGATAGGAGAGGAAGAAGATAGTCATCTCGGAGATTTTATACCGGATGATGACGCTCCGTCGCCTGCGGATCAGGCAGCGTTTACTCTTCTTAAAGAACAACTTTTCGAGGTTCTAAAAGGATTGACACCAAGAGAAGAAAAGGTTCTGAGGCTGCGTTTTGGACTTGATGACGGCAGAGCCAGAACACTTGAAGAAGTCGGTAAAGAATTCAATGTTACCAGAGAGAGGATCAGACAAATCGAGGCTAAAGCTTTGAGGAAAATGAGGCATCCGAGCAGAAGTAAAAAGTTGAGGGATTACCTTGACTGATCTTCCTGATCTTTCACTTAGACTGCAGGCAATATGTGATCTTATTCCTATGTGCAGTAAGATAATCGATGTTGGAACAGACCATGCGTATATTCCCATAACATGTGTTTTGAATGGTATTGCCGCTAAAGGGATCGCTATTGATCTGCGCGAAGGTCCTGTCGAAAATGCTATGAGGAATGCAGTGAAATATGGCGTTGCTGACAAGATCAGATTTTCTGTTTCAAACGGGCTTAAGGGTATTGAGGTGAATGAAGACGATTTTGTAGTTATATCCGGATTAGGAGGACATGAGATAATATCGATACTTTCAGATTATGGACAGATCAGATGCGGCATGATATTACAGCCACAGAAATCAGCCCCCGAACTAAGGGAATATCTTTGCGAAAGCGGCTATGCGATAAAGCAGGAAAAAATCGTGAAGGACAGAGGTAAGTTCTATCCGGTTATAAAATCTGTACATACCGGAGAAGTTAGCAGATTAAACGAATTAGAGAAATATGTAGGAAAGGATATCTTAAGAAGATCAGATGTTCGCTTTCGTGAGTATGGCGATGATCTTATTAATGAATATCTGCAATCCCTTTACGCTTCTGCATTAAAGAAAGCGAAGGGAACTCATGGATTTATAGAATTAGCAGACAGACTGGCTTATCTGATCAATCAAAAAAAGGAGGTCGGTATTAGTGAAAACAAAGATCAATGAGATAATCAGAGTGATAGAAATTCTTGCACCTTTGGAGCTGGCCGAAGATTGGGACAATGTTGGATTACTCAGTGGTGATCCTGAAAATGCAACTGATAAAGTACTTCTGACTTTAGACATCACTGAGGCAGCATATAAGATCGCATTAGAAGCAAAGACCGGATTGATAGTATCACATCATCCGCTGATTTATGATCCTATCAGAAGATTTGATTCAGATGATCCGCAAATCAGACTGGTAACTGAAACGATCCGTTCCGATATTGCAATATATGCTGCGCACACTAATCTTGATTCCTGCAAGGGCGGAGTCAGTGATTCACTTGCAGAAATCCTTGAGTTAGATGTCATAGATGGCGGGAGTAATGAACTTACATCACATGGGTTCCTGTCACTGCGAAAATGTATAACACGAAGTAAAGAGACACTTTTCAGCATGTATTCCGGTATTTGCGAAAAACTAAAGATACCAGGGTGTTTCACGAATTTTGACACAAATCGTGAAATCAGAATTATCTCTATCAGCGGTGGTTCCTTCAGTTCAGAATGGATAGATGAAGTTGTCAGCAGAAAGACTGACTGCGTTATCACAGGTGAGATGAAACATCACGACATGCTGAGACTTGCAGGGTATGGTATAGGCGTGATAGCTGCAGGTCACGCTGCTTCTGAAAGAGTAGTACTCGATAGTTTAGCAGATCACATAACACAATATCTGCCTGATCTGACGATTGCTGTATATGACGGTTTAGATTATAATAAAGTGATTTCCTGAGTAAACCAGGCAGTCGCGTGTGTGAGCCGAAAGGCTGTACATGAGGAAAGTCCGGGCTCCGCAGGGCAGGGTGCCGGGTAACTCCCGGTGAAGGTGACTTCAAGGATAGTGCAACAGAAATAAACCGCCATGCAGCTTGCTGCGTGGTAAGGATGGAAAGGCGAGGTAAGAGCTCACCGGCGGAATGGCAACATTCCGGCCATGTAAACCCCACCCGGAGCAACACCGTGGCAGGACAACGGAAGCCCGTCCGTCCCGGGGAGGTGGCTTGAACGTGTCGGTGACGGCACGTCTAGACAGATGATTGCCAAATACAGAACCCGGCTTACAGGTTTACTCAGGGATCATTTATTTTCACGGAGGTAATATGACAGCACAATCTTATTTATCAAGAGGAGTATCGCCTACCAAGGACGATGTCAAGAAGGCGGTGGTTAATCAGTCAAAGGGTATTTTCCCCGGATCGTTCTGTAAAATAATACCGGATATTGCAGGTGATCCTGATTATTGCATTGCCGTACATGCTGACGGAGCAGGGACCAAATCTTCAGCGGCGTACATAATGTACAGAGAAACGAACGACACATCCTGGTTTCGCGGAATCGCCCAGGACTCGCTCGTCATGAACACCGATGATCTTGCTGCCATAGGTGCCTTAAATGATTTTTATCTTTCAAATACTATAGGCAGAAATGCTCACAGAGTTGATGGCAGATGCATCGCGGAAATAATATCGGGTTATGATGCGGCAATAGACATATTGGGCAGGTTCGGAGTTAAAGTCACTATGACCGGCGGTGAAACGGCCGATGTCGGTGATCTTGTCAGAACAGTTATTGCAGACTCAACAGCGGTGGTAAGAATGAAGAGGTCAGATGTTATCAACGCCGCAAATATTCGCTCCGGTGATGTGATAATAGGTCTTGCGTCTTTCGGCAGATCAATGTATGAACACAAGGAAAATTCCGGCATAGGCTCAAACGGGCTAACTGCAGCAAGACACGCGCTGCTTTCGAGAGAATACCTTGACAGATACCCTGAATCCGTGTCTGAAACTATATCTGAAGATAAGATATATTGCGGCAGATATACCTTAGACAAGAGAATTGATGGTAGTTCGCTTTCTGCCGGTGAAGCGTTACTGTCGCCGACAAGAACTTATCTGCCTGTACTTAACAAAGTATTTGAATCTTTGGGAAGATATCATATCAGTGGTATGATCCACTGCACCGGCGGTGGTCAGGTCAAATGTAAAGATTTCGGGATGGGGCTTACATATGTCAAAGATAATCTTTTCGATAGACCCGCGATATTTGAAGCAATAGCAGATTCAGGAGAGATACCTGAAATTGAGATGTATCAAATTTTTAACATGGGCCATCGGATGGAAATATACTGCAGGGAGTCTGTTAAAGATGAAATAATCAAAATATCCGGATCCCTTGGAGTAGATGCCAGACAGATAGGGTATGTTGAATCAGGGAAGAATCTCGATAACAAGGTTGTGATACGCGACCGCGGTAATGAATTTATTTATTGATCCGGATTCAATTCGTTGTTCAGTTTTCTTATATAAATGATATGATTATATTATGATGTCATAACCTTTGAAAATGTGGGAGGTAAATATGAAACTGGATAGACACAGCAGCATTCCGTTATATTTTCAGTTAAAAGAGTACATACTGAAGAAAATCGAGACCGGTGAATATTCGGGAGGAAGCAAGATACCTTCTGAACTGGATTTTTGCAATGATCTTGATCTTTCGCGACCAACTGTCAGACAAGCTGTAGCAGAATTGGTTTCCGAAGGTAAACTGCAGATAATCAAAGGTAAAGGTACTTTTGTTTCAGCTCTTGAATCGTTAAAGGAGATTATAGATTTTAGTGCAACTACGTTTTCTTTTTTCAGTGCGAAAGAAGTAAACAAATCTGAGTTATCCGATCTTGGTTTGATCAGAGAAATCTCTGCTTCATTGAGTGAAGATTTCGCTGATAGCTCGATACTCAGAGATGGAGTGATATTCGTAAGAAGAATACTGAACGAGAACGGAATACCATATGCTTATGTAGAATCTTTGATACCTGCAGTTTTGTATCCATCACTTATAACTGATATAAAAGCAGGTAAATCGATAATTGATATCACTGCAAATAAATACGCTTACTTGCCTGTTAAAGGTAAATGCGGTATCAGTGTCGTTCCGGCAGACACTTCAGTATCCAGAGCCCTGGATGTAGCCAGAGGAACCCCTGTCATTTCAACTGATGCAAAGCTTGTTTCAAGAAGCGGAGCGGTTTGTGAAATAGTCAATGCGTTTCTGAGAAGTGATGTTTGCAGGCTGTCCATATGATCCGGAGGCGTCTCAGATGATTTTTCTTGACAACGCGTCTACCACTTCATTGTGCGATAAAGCCCGTGACGCTTTGATATATCATTTGGATCATACGAATGGAAATCCTTCGTCTTTGCACAATTATGGTAACGAAGCTAAACGGGTCATCGAAGACTCAAGAATGAAAATAGCAGGGTTGCTGGATTGTTCTGCCAAAGAGATCTGTTTTACTTCCGGGGCAACAGAATCAATAAATACTGTACTTAAGAATTTCTGGCACGCATATCCTAAAGCTGCGCGCAGGATAGTAACATCTACGGCAGAACATAGCGCTACAACTGAGACATGCAAATTTCTTGAAAGCCATGGCATAGAAGTCATAAATATTTCTCCATCTGAAAACGGAAGGTACTCTGAAGAGAACTTAAGGGAAGCCCTCGGATCAAATCCCGGTCTTGTTTCTCTAATGCATGTCAACAATGAAACAGGAGCGATCACAGAGCCGCGAAAGATTTCTGAAATGATCAAATCTATATGCCCGAGAGCGAAGCTGCATGTAGACGCTGCTCAGTCTTTTGGTAAATTCGGATTATCGCCATATAAGGATGGCATCGACTATTTATCCGCCTCCGCCCATAAACTGCATGGGCCTAAGGGTGTGGGGTTATTGTTTGTACGCCGAAATGCTCTGCTCATACCTCTGCTGCATGGCGGTGGACAGGAAAGCAAACTACGCAGCGGAACAGAGAATACAGCAGGTATTGCTGCCTTTGCTGAGGCTTCAGATGAAGCCCGCTATTGGATGATGAGAGATAATACATCGCATATCGAACAACTCAGAACAGCTTTTTTAAAGGAACTTTCAGCGTCTCACAGCAATTATTTCATAAATTCTCCTGAAGACGGGAGTAAATATATCCTTAATATATCTTTCATGGGGGTCAGGCCGGAAGTGCTGCTTCGTTGTCTTGATTCTGAAGGGATATATGTATCCACATCCTCAGCATGTTCATCCAGAAACCGAAAACCAAGCAGAGTTCTTAAAGCTATGGGATTCGATGATGAACGAGCAAGTTCTGCGATCAGAATAAGTTTTTCGAGGTATAATACTATAGATGAAGTAACCATTGCAGCTAAGGCTTTTGTTAAAGCTGTTTCGTTTTTATGAATATGAAAGGGATTCTAAATGAGTGATATGAGTAGCAGATATGAGTCTGTTATTTTAGCAAGGATTGGAGAGATCGCACTTAAGGGACTGAACAGATCTAAATTCGAGTCAAAACTGATAGGCAACATTAAACGCAGGGTTTCTGCATGGGGAAATTTCAAAGTCGAACAGAAACAATCAAGGATATGGATCATCCCCCGGAATGACGAATGCGATCTGAACAATGCTTTAGAAGAAGTCGTTCACGTATTCGGCCTTGTATCGGCAAGCATTGCGTGGAAAACAGATAAGTCCATGAGCTCTATACGTGATGCGTCTATAAAATATGTTGATGAGCTTCTGCATGAAAATCCGGGACATGTTAAGTTCAAAGTCGAAGCAAGAAGGGCTGATAAGAGTTTTGAACTTACTTCGCCTGAGATCTGTGAAGATATCGGTGCGTTGATACTTACAAGTTTTGATAAGCTTGCAGTAGATGTCAGAGATCCGGACTTTGTTTTAATGGTTGAAGTAAGAGACGGAGGTTATATTTATTCCGGCAGAAAACAGGGATTAAGGGGTTTACCGGTCGGGACTGCGGGCAAAGGAATGCTGTTGCTTTCCGGAGGCATAGACAGCCCTGTTGCCGGCTATATGATGGCTTCCAGAGGCATGGAGCTTGAAGCTGTGTATTTCCATTCTTTTCCGTATACAAGTGATAATGCCAGACAGAAAGTCATCGATCTTGCAGGCATAGTAAGGAAGTATTCAGGCAGGATAAGACTGCACATAGTCGATTTCACAGCAATACAACTTGAACTTAAAGATAACTGTCCGGCCGATATGCTGGTGATCATCATGCGCAGAATGATGATGCGTATTGCTTCTGAGATCGCTGTGCAAGCAGGTGCATTAGCCCTAATAACAGGCGAGAGCCTCGGGCAGGTAGCAAGTCAGACTGCTCAGGCTATCATTTGCACAGACGATACTGCTAAACTTCCTGTTTACAGGCCATTGATAGGTATAGATAAAGAAGATACTATTAAGACAGCCAGGAAAATCGGGTCGTATGAGACGTCGATACTGCCGTTTGAAGATTGCTGTACGGTTTTTGTCGCAAAACACCCTAAACTCGAACCCGATATATCTATGTGTTTAAAAGCAGA
>Ga0265294_10006180_pt1 | contig 14438 bp, 17 predicted proteins | sample MunlanPumphouse3_FD_192504 | JGI IMG/M metagenome (GOLD analysis project Ga0265294, IMG submission 192504) | Groundwater microbial communities from a municipal landfill in Southern Ontario, Canada - Pumphouse #3 | ecosystem: Environmental > Aquatic > Deep subsurface > Groundwater | place... | reverse complement strand
ATTAAGTCCAGAAGTTAGAAAAGAATTTCTAAAACATATAGAGGAAAACAACCTAAATAAATCAAAGTTGATAGAAACTCTTATAGAGCAATATATGAAAAAAGTTAAAGAAAAAGAAATAAAATAAAAAAATTTTAGTAATTTAAAATTTGATGTATTTATTAATTTTTTGAACTAATCAAGAAAAAATGAAAAGAAAAGATAAAATTAAATGTATGATATTGTAATAGTTTCACATTATAAGGATTTTAATAAATTAAAATTCGTTATTAAATATGCTCAAAAAAATTTAGAGGGATTTGAATCTATATATTTAATAACAAATAAAAATGATATAGATAATTTTAACGATATTAAAGCTAAAACGAATAAAAATATAGAGATATTATATGAAAAAGATGTTTTAGATATAGATTTAAACAAAATAAAAAATAAAAGACCTAATTGGATATATCAAATATTATTAAAATTATTTCAAAATGTAACAAAAAATGAAAATTATTTAATATTAGAATCTGATGGGATTATTAATAAAAAGTTAGATTTTTTTGTTGACGATAAAATTAAATTTTATTTAGGTAGAAATCAAAATCATGAACCATATTTCAATTTTAATAAAATGATAGGTTTTAAAAAGAGATATGATTATTCTTTTATATCCGAAGTAATGATGTATAATAAAAATTATATTAAAGATATGATTGAAAAAACGAATTGTGGCGATGTAAATGATTTTATAAATAAATATATTTATATGGGAGTTAATGATAATTGTTATCCTGCTGATTATGAATTGTATGGAAATTTTTTATATAACTATCATCCAGAAAAAATTATTTTTGAAAATTTTAATTATTCTTTAAACGGTAAAGGTTCTACATACACAGATAGTGATATAGAAAATATTATATTAAGAAACAATAATTCAGATTATATAAGTTTTCACACATGGACATAAAAATATTTGGAAGGATTTTTTATTTTAAAATTTTTTAGGTATCTTTATACATTAAATATTAATCGATCTAAATAAAAAATAAATGGTTGAAAGACAAAAACATTTTTTAAACTTTGAATATTAACTTATTTTATAAATAAAACTATGGCAGAAATTATATATTTAACAGAAGAAGTGTCCGATAATGTTGTTTTAAAATCTAAGGACGGTGATCCTATGATTGGATTAGGTAGAACGAATAACTCGATTAGAAGAGCATTAGAACATCACAATAGAGGATCTAAAGCGTCTGCTGGCATTAATTTTATCGATGAAAGAGATTTTGAAAATGATGGTTATACATCAAATTATGTAGAAAGTAAATTACATAATGCTCTTACATACCTTGGGTTTAGAAGAGTTGATAGAGAATCACATTTCATTGATGATGTATTAAAAAAAAGCACAACTGAAGTTTTTACAGGAAAGTCTAAAAAAGAAATAAAAGATTTAGTAAATATCGGAGATACCTTATCAAAAGAATTCATATGGAATTTATGTAAATATATTTTAGAAAATCCGAATTTATTCAAAATTGATTTCAAACCAAGATTCAATCAAATTTTAATAACAAATAAATTTTTAGATGTTATTGATAATAGTGGATTGAGTTCAAAAATTTTATCAGAATTGTGTGCCAGATTTGGTAAAACAACCACTTATCTATATCTGTTATTAAAAATGAATGAAATTCATGGAACAAGAGTTATGATACTTCCTGGATATGTTCATTCTGCTTTTTCTTCGTTCAAAAAAGAAATAGATTTATATAATGATTTTAATAATATAGTTTATATAGATACTAAGAAAGAAAATTATGAAATTTTATATAATAAATCATTAGAAGAAGGAAAATTAATTGTTATTCCATGTTCTCTTCAAGTTTCAGATAAAGACAAATTTACATTCTTGAAAAATTATGATAGTAATAAAAAAATGATGGTTATTGATGAGGCTGATTATGGTGCTCACACTGATAATTCAAATGAAATTATTGAATATTTAGATAATGGTTGTGTTAGAATACATACAAGTGGAACATCAATTGATAGAGCGGGTAAAAATCTTAAAATTGTTGATGGTATTATAAATTTTTCATATTTTGAACTACTTCAATTAAAAACTGGGTTATCTAAATATTTTGATGAAAGATATTTAACAGAATTAGATCCTATTCTAAATAAACGAGAAATTGAGTTTCTAACAGATGCTCAAAATAACAAAGAATATTGGATGGAAACTCTATCAAGTATTCCTGATATTAATTTTTATAAAATTTCTATTCCAAAGAAATGTCTTGATAATATCAAAAATATTGATGAAATATATATGACTGGTTGGAGTAAGATATTAGAAGATCCTTATAAAAATAAAGATATAATTAAAAGTTTATTGAAAGGATTATTTGGTTTGGATATGGATCCATCAATAAATAAAATAAATTTGAGTAAGGCTATCTATAAAGATTCTGAAAAGAATGTTAGATGTCTTCATTTTTTCACAGGATGTCGTAGTAATGAAAAATTAGAAAAACTATCAAATGTTTTCAAGGAAACTTTAAGAAATTATAACATAATAACTTTATCTGGTGATAACAGAATTACAAATGAAACCGCTGAAAAAGAAGTAAAGGATTTAATTGAAAAAACCAAAGAAGAAGGTAAAGATGGTGTTGTTATACTTAGTGTAAATATGGGAGCTCGTTCTTTCTCTGTTAGTGAAATAGAAGCAGTTCTTTTAATGTATGATGGTGGATTAGTAAGCCAAACTATTCAAAAAACATCAAGAGCTCTAACAAGCGGGAAAGATTATAATGGCGATGTTAAAAATGTGGGGAATATTGTTTCTTTATCATTTGATCCAAATAGAACGGACCCAATCGATCAACTTATATTAGAAGAATCTCTAAAAAATAAATTAAAGGATGAAAGTGTGGAAAGTGCTGTCCGTAGATTAATTATGAGTGTTAATATTTTTTCCATACTTGACGATGAAACGGGTGATTGTGTTGAAATTAATAAAGAAGATTTAATTACTAAATTTATACAAAATACTGATTATAAAAGAGTTGTTGTTAGTTCTGTTGATTATACATCTCTATTAATAAATGATGATGATATACTTGTTGGTCTAGATGGCGCTAAAACTTTCAAAGCGAGTAAGAACAAAATGGATAAATTATTACCATCTGGTAAGAAATTTTTAGATAAAAGGGAATCAGGTAAAGAGGGTAAAAAAGATGGAGAAAATGAATATAAAAAGATATTGGAAAGAATTCGTGAAGTTGTAAATATGATATTAAATTCTACATCTACTATTGAATCTATTGATACTTCTGATATTTATTCTATGAATAATAAAAAGAGTTTTATTCAAATTCTAAAATCAATTAAAAGTGATGATAATAAGAATAATGAATTTATTGAAACTTTTGGTATTGATAGTGAGATTTTAATAAAAATGTGTGAGAGAAAAAGGATTAATGGTGATTTAATAGATTTAATAATGAATGAAATATAAAAAGATTATGATAAAAACAATATACGATATACCAGAACATATTTTCAAAACATCTTATCAAAATGCTACTATTGGTCATGTTTTAACGCCACCTAAATTAGCATTAGAAATGCTTGAAACATTACCTTCGGATTTTATTAAAAGCGGAATTAAAGTGTTAGATCCTGCTTGTAAAAATGGTAGTTTCTTATTTCAAATTGTAATAAAACAATTGGATAGTGGTTGGACAATTAAAGAAATTGAAAAATCTTTATATACTTGTGATACATTGATGGCATCATTAAATGTCGCTGAATCTGGCATTAAACACATTATTAGATTTCCTTATCAAAACTCATTAATTAAGATTAATAATCTCCTTTATAAGTATACAAGTATTGAAATTTTATATGATAATTTAATCAAAACTATATCTGAAAATAAATATATAAGTATAAGACAATTCATTAATGAATTGCTACTTGATAGAAAAAATAATTGGTTAATAGTGAAATTTGAGGAAAATTTAATTGAATTTATAAAAAAATATGAAGGTTTAAGTAAAACAGAAAGTAAATTATTCGGTGAGGTATTTACTCCACAGGTTTTAATTGAAGAAATGCTTGATACATTACCTGCTGACGTATGGACAAATAAAGATTTGAAATGGTTAGATCCAGCAGTTGGAATTGGTAATTTTCCTGTTGCAATCTTGAATAGATTAATGGATGGATTGAAAGATGTTATTCAGGATTCAGATGAAAGAAGGAAACATATTTTGGAGGAAATGTTATATATGGGAGATATTTCTACAAAGAACTTATTTTTGTTATATCAACTATTTGATAGGAATAATGAATTTAAATTAAATGTTTTTAGAGGTGATTTTCTTTCAGAAAAGTTTGATAAACATATGAAAGAAGTTTGGGGATTAGATGGTTTTGATTTGGTGGTGGGAAACCCACCTTATAATTGGAGTGATGGTGAAAATCAAAGAAAAAATAACAGAGAAAATTTATGGACAAGATTTGTTTTCAAATCAGTAGAAATATTAAATAAAAATGGATTTATATCATTAATTACTCCGAAATCTTGGATGAGTCCTTCCGATGATTTTGGTAAAAAATCTATTATTAGAGATATTATGATTAAATATAATCCAATTTTTATAAATATAGATGATTGTTCTAAATATTTTATTAATGTCGGTTCTACATTTTCATTCTATACAATACAAAAAAATAAAAATAAAAATACAACTAAAATTAAAACAATAGAAGATTATTTTGATTTTTCTTTTAATGATGAAAATAAATCAATACCTGTGATATTTAATAGTAAAACAATATCAATATCTAATAAATTTTTTAATAGTAAATTAAAATTTAATTTTAAGCAAAAAGGAGTTCCTACAAGAAATGAAAAATTTTATAATACACCAACAGGTGAATATATTTTTGAAAATTTTCATACTCATTCGAAAAATAAAATATATTCAAGATTCCAATCTGATAATAAAGATTTGAATAAAATAATTATATGTTTAAGTGGAGAATATAAATCTATTATAGATACTAATAAAATATCACATACAAATATGAGCTGTGTAGATTTAATAAGTGATGAAAATGTGTTAAATTTAGATATAATTTTGAATAGCAAATTATATAATTTTATAATGAATAAATTATATAAATATAATGGTTGGGTTAATATGAAATGTGTTCAAAATTTACCAAAACCTGATTTATGTTTTCAGAAAAATACGATAACGGACCAAGAACTATATGAATATTTCAATCTAACCCCAGAAGAAATTCAATTAATAGAAGATACTATATCTGAACCAACTAATAAAAAGAAATCTAAAAAGAAATGACAATAGATAATTATTTTAATTTAGTAAAAGAAAAGATAGAATCAGGTGATTATAAAATAAAAAAACATCCTGATTATAAAGATAAACCAGAAGTAAAATCATCTTATGTAGAATCTATTAATTATTTTATGTATGAATATTTGAAAGATAGGAAAGATCAAAGAATGAGAGTTCTATTTGATTATATAATTGTTCCAAATGATACAGTTCCTTTATTTGATTTTAATGATGTATCATTTGAAAACTTTTTTGAATTTTTAGTTAATATTAAAACAAAATAAAAAATTCCCTTATCTTTAATATCCTTAAAAAATTATTAAAAAATATGAGACCACTCAATGAGATCCTAAAAGGGGATGTTTTAGAAGTATTAAAAAATATAGATAGTGATTACTTTGATCTAGCAATTACATCTCCTCCCTATAATAAAGGTAAAAAAGGAGGACCTATTGTGAAAAAAGTAGAATATGATGTTCATGATGATGATTTGCCAGAAAAATTATATCAAAATCAACAAATTGAAATACTAAATGAGGTATATAAAACAATGAAACCAGGTGGTAGTTTTTTTTATAATCATAAATGTAGATGGAATGATGGCAATATGATGCATCCTATAATATGGTTATCAAAAACAAATTGGTTAATAAAACAAGAAATTATATGGAATAGAAAAATTACTGGTAATTTAAGAGGATGGAGGTTTTGGCAAACCGATGAGAGAATATATTGGCTATATAAACCTGAAGGTAATAATAAAGTTGGTAGAGAATTAAAATCAAAACATGCCAGATTGACAGGTATATGGGATATAATGCCTGAAAATAATAATTCGCACCCCGCCCCTTTTCCAATAGAGATACCAGTAAGAATTATATACTCATTACTAGATAATGATGTTCAAGATAAAATAGTATTAGATCCTTATATTGGCAGCGGTACAGTAGGAGTGGCTAGTAAGTTAATAGGTTGTAATTATGTAGGTATAGATATATCAGAATCTTATATAGATATGGCTAATGAAAGAATATTAAACTATGAATTAAGTAGAGGTAAATTTCAAAAAGAAGTAGATAAGCATGTAATAACAGGTAAAACATATGCCGAAAGAAAAGTGAAAAAATAATGAATATCTATCATTAGGATCCACCAATACCCAATCGTTATATACTTAATTATTCTTATACGGTATATTTCCAACCTTGGAATTTAGCATCTTTATTCGTGAAATAACCAGCGGGGTGTTCGGCCCCCTTTCAAATTCTTTAGCTGCATTAATAAATATATTGTATTCTTTTCCATCTAGCAATTCTTTTGCTCTTTGGTATATACCATCTCTTATTTGAAAAGCTTTAGTTCTTCTTGGATTTTCACCTTCTTCTTCTCCGAAATATAATCCATCTTTGTATTCCCCTAATTTAAGTATTAATTTTTTCATAACAGCATCATCTTTAATTTTATCAAAGATCGGTGATAATTTTGATGCTGCTCTTGTGAATGAAATAAAATTAAAAAGATTTCCTAATTTCACATATCCATACATCACTCCATAATATAACAATAAACCAATTGCTGGTGTTAGCATACCACCGGCCAATGCGAGAAGGTTTTCATTTGTTCTTGCATTATAAGTCTTGAAATTTTCAATTTTGTTTTTCATAAATTTATTTTTTTTTTATATAAAAAAATAAAAAACTTTTTTTTTGTCATTTTTTGGAAAAAGGAGAAATAAATATTATTTATTTAAAAATAAAATGTCTAATCTATTAATACTTCTAAATATCAGGTAAAGATATTACTTTAGTATTTAAATAAACTAAAAAGAAGAATAAAAAAATTAAAACAAACTTTAAAAAAAGGAATAAAATAAAAATGAAAAATTACAAATTAGAAAAATTAGAAAAAGGGGAAACATTTATTACGAGTGAAAAAGGTAATTCGATGGAGCCTTTAATTAAATCAAAACAAAAACATGAATTAAAGCCAGCTAAATGGGAAGATTGTGAAGAAGGAGATATTGTTTATTGTAAAGTAAAAGGTAATTTTTATACTCATTTAGTAAAAGGAAAAAATGAAGAAAAAGGATTGATTATTGGAAATAATAAAGGTGGCATAATGGATGGACAAAGCAAGTTTATGGTCGTGTGGTTAAAGTTCTTTAATGAATTATAAAAAAATTTAAATAAAATGACAGTAGAAGAATATTTTGAAGAGTGGTGGACCCCAAAAGAATTGCCTGATTATGGATTTAATAAAACAGCAATGTTAGATTTTGCTGAAATGTATCATAAAGAATCTTTACTCATCCGCGATAAAAATTCATCGCCCCTCCCTGAAGATTATGATGATATTATATCAAAAAAGAAAATGATTAAAGTTTTTATATCGAGCCCATATACATTGGGTGATGTCGCATTGAACGTTAAAAGACAAATTGATGTTGCAGATGAGTTAATGAATCTAAATTTTTTACCTTTTGTTCCTTTATATTATCATTTTCAACATATGTTCCACCCTAGAGATTATGATCAATGGCTTAAATTTGATTTGCAATGGGTCGAATCTTGCGATTGTTTATTAAGATTAGACGGTGAAAGTAAAGGGGCTGATATAGAAGTTAGTCGAGCTAAAGAATTAAAAATTCCTGTGTTTTATTCAATTGATGAGTTAAAAATTTTTTATTCTTAAATAATTATTTTTATAATTAAAATCATTCTTTTATATTTAAAAATAAATTCATATATTTTTTTCTTTACAATAATTTCTTAAATATTCTTTATAATCATTTGTAAATTGATTATATCGATAATTTAATCTTTCAAGATTTATTAAATTTTCTATTCCATCTAAACTAGTTAATTGATTATCATTACACCATAATTTTTTAAGATTTCTTAGATTTTCTATTCCTCTTAAACTGGTTAATTGATTAAAAGAACACCCTAATTCTTCAAGATTTCTTAAATTTTCTATTTCTCTTAAACTAGTTAATTGATTATTATAACAAGACAATATTTTTAGATTATTTAGATTTTCTATTCCTCTCCTAAAACTTCTTTTACATATTCTTTAAATTTTTTTTATCATAATACTACATTTTTTTATTATATGTTTAATATATGTAATTCAATATCATTTTTTTTATGCTACATTTTTTTTTATTATATATATAATAAAAAAAAAATAAAAAAGATGATTAAATTATTTAAAAATTATATCAAGGAATCAAAAAATGATAATTATACACAAAATTATATAAACAATTTGTTAGATAAAATATCAGATAATGGATTTGATTCGCTCACTCAGGAAGAAAAAGAAATTTTAGATAAAAAAAAGAGGTGAAAATATAATTAAGGATATTCAAAATATTCAAAACATTAAAAAATCAAATTCATATAATAATAAAAATATGGATCCTTATGATGAAGAAGATTGGGAAAATGATAATAATAGAGATAATATGAACTACACATCAACTAAAGACTGATGTGTTTCACGTTTCATAGACTTCTACAACTAGAACGCCTCACCGTGTTTTTGTTTTAAGTCCGTTGATCAGTCCCTGATCCAGACTATATTTTATTTAATTAACTTAATTTATTTACTTTTCATGATTTTACCTGAATTAAGTTTTTAATTCAGAACCATATATTACTACATCAAAGAACTAATTAAAACAATGTTTAATTAAAGATATATATTAAATATTAAAAGTCTAAAATGTCAAATTCATCAACAAAACTAAAGATTTTGTTGTTTTCTTTGACGGTTCATATAAATAATAATAATGATGATGTCCCGTTTGAAAAAAATGCATTTAAATTTATAGTTGGCAGAGTTCCTAGAAATTGAGGATGGATTGCTCAAATAGGAGCGCTTGCGATAGATTTAGTTGATAATGCCGGATACGTAATGGATTGGATTGTATCTGGTTATTATTCAGAATTGATGGACATTGAAGATTTTGATGAGCAATCAGAAGGTGAATTTGAATATAACGGAGATTTAACAATTGAACAATTAATAAATAGACTCAATCAAATGGGTTTTATTGCCGAACGTGGTAATCTAGGACAAAATTTTCCAATACCGGTATAAAAATATTTAATGTAATTTATTTAAAAAAAATTTAAACTTTAAGTAAATTTAAATTTATATATAGTAATAATCGTGGTACTGCAGTACACTAAAAGGCTTTTTCAGGCATTAAATGGAACAATGAAAGATCGATCTTTCATTTAAAAAAAAATCGTAGGCATTATGGAATACAACGAAAATGAAAATTTCTTATTTGAATCTTCTGACGAACAAAATCAAGAATTGGCTTTCTTAAACAAAGAATCTAAAAATCAAGATGGTATTTATCGTCCAAACGTAAAAGATGCATCTGACCCAAAGGGTGTCGGATATAAAGCAACTATTAGGTTTCTTAGAAATGTTTATTTGGATGGAAGTGGAACAGGTCCAGCCGCTATTACAAAACATGTTCATTATGTAAAACCAGAGGGAGTTTTAGAAGAATATTCAGAACTCGCCGGTTATTATGATTGTGAAAAAAATATTTCACAACAAACAGCTTGTCCTTTATGTGCAACATATTGGAAATTTTATAAATCAAACAATCAAGCAGATGTAGCTAAATCGTCTTTAATTAAAAGAACAACTAAATATTATTCATATGTTATGGTCTTAGAAGATGAGCAACATCCCGAATTAGTTGGTAAAATATTAGTTTATCCTTATGGAGCTAAAATTAAAGCTAAAATTAACGCTGAAATCAATGGCGAAGTAACAGGTGAAAAATGTAATGTTTTTGACTTTGTATCTGGTAAAGATTTTAGATTAATTATTAAATTGGTATCAACTCAATCACCAGATGGAAGAACTAAAATTGAAATGCCAAATTATGACACAAGTACATTCTTAGGGGGATCACCTTTAAAAATTTGGAATGAAAAAGCAAATAAATTTGTCACTCCTCCAACAGTTGAAGATGATAATGGTAAAATATCTATTGTGGATAAAAAATGGCAAGCTAAAATTAAGGAAGTTATTATGGGAAGACCGTCTAATATAAATTTAGATGATCATGCACCTAATAAAGATGGATGGGATGATGAAAGAAGATCTAATGTTGATAAAATTGTTCAAATTTTGAACGGAAATTCTTTCCACTCAGCTGAAAATTCAGTTAAAAAATCATCTACTAAAGCTCCTACCATTGATACAATGGCAGAAGAATCTTTCGATGATTTATTTGATTTCGATGATGATGATAAATAAGATTTATTCATTTAGGGGAGGGGAAATACTTCTCCCCTTTTATTATTAACTTAAAAAATTTAAAAATATGATATTAATAGCACAAATAATACTAACTATTTTAACTTGGAGAAAAGGATGGAAATGGATGTCTTTATTGCCTGTATCAATTGCGATTTTTATTGGACTATTATTTTCATCTCTTCCGTTATCATTTGAAATGATTTTTATTGATATTTTATCTGTTATAGCTTTGATTATTATGTATTTTAATCCACCAAAAAAAGAAGCTTAATATATATGTAATTAAAAAATAAAAATTATTATTAATTAAAAACCAAATTTAGTTACTATTTAACTATATTTGGTTTTTAATTAATAATATATATATAATAAAATAATAAAATTAATGAATTCTATAAAATATATAATTGATAATAATATAGGAATATTATGTAAAAATATTGAAGATGTTAAAATGGTATCAAACACATTGATATATAATGGTTATAATGTTTATGCATATAATAATATCGAAAAAGATTGGGATATTTATCCATATTTTATTTATAGTGAATCTGGAGAATATTTTGTTCAAAGTAGATCATCTAGAAATAAAATATTAGCTCAAGAATTTCTTCAAAATTTTACGAAAAAATTAAAAAAAAATCCAGAGTTGGATCCATATGAAGAAGATTTCTGGGGATGGGAAGATGAATAAAATTAAAAAAAAAATAAAAATGGAAATTAGAAAATTTAATCAACCACAAAAAGAAAAAATATATCTAAAAAATATTATCGATCCTCGATACCCCAATATATATGATATAGATGGTTTCAAAGGAATTGAAATGAAACAATCTGGTTATGATGTAGAAAAAGGATTTTGTGATTGGGATTGTGTAATTCAAAGAATTAGTGATGGGAAATATTTTAAATTTACTTTCACTGAATTTGGGCATAATGGGAATAGTATGGCTGAAGAAATAGCTGTAGAAGTTAACAAAAAAACAAAAACTATTTATTTTTATGAATAAAATCTAAATTATTATTTTTTTATTTATAATGTCAACTCCGACAAATATTCTTAATATATAAATTCCTTTTTTAAGTGATAAACTTATTTCGGTATTTTTAGTATTATTAGTGTATATTTTTTGTCCCTTAATATTAAATATTTCTATTTTATTTATAACATTCTCCGAATCTATTATTATATTATCTCCGTGAATATGTAATTTAATATCTTTGGGATTAGATGTTCTTTTTATATTATCATAATATGATGTTTCAATAAATTCTGGCGTTTTTGCTGATATGAATGCGTTCATATTATTATCAATAATTGTCATGTCTTGAGAATCTACGATTCCATCACCATTAATATCTTCGGATATATATCCATTTGAAAATAAAGACGCTGAATTGTCAACTAATGTCATATCGCCAGTATCCACTACTCCATCTTGATTAACATCTCCAGAATATATTCCATAATAAGAAGTATTTTGATTTTGTTTTGTATTTGGAAGAATACTACCAATGCCATTTATACTATTATTATATGCAATTATCCAATCGGGAAACTCTATAAATCCATTACCATCAATATCTTCTTGTAAATATCCAGAATACCCAGATTTATTATAAATAGATACAACATCAATATATTCAATATAATTATCATTATTTACATCGCCTGAATAAATATCATAATTTGTTTGCATCATTTTTAAATTATTTCCATAAGCTTTTGAAGGAAGATCAAAAGAATATGTTATGCTAGAATTATAAAATGATACGGGTTGTGCAGATGTGGTTTCTATTGAATTGCGATGTTTTACTGTTAAATAATAACTACCATTTAAAGTATTGGGTATTTGTATACTCGCGTTACCATTAAGATTTAACTCGGCATTAGTTGAGTATTCTATAATATTATAATTAAAAGAATTATGCAATTCTATCGTAATTAAATCAGCTATATCTACTCCAAAATTTGGACCATTTTCATTATAAGCTGGGTATAAAGTGCCATTATTATTATATAATCCCTCAAGTAATACATTAATATTTAATATTTTATTTTCGTATAATATCGCAGCATCAAATATTTCATTAACAAATTGTGGATCTATTAATTCAGTAGCTAAAGAATTTGGATGGCTATCACTGTTACTTACAGCATATTGTAATAATTTAAACCCATTATCATCTGTTAATTTATCAAAATAATTAAATACATATACATTACGCGGAAATGTAGATTCCTGAGTTAAAGTATCTTTAGCCCAAGTTGTAAATTTCTTTGATAATAGAGCTGAATTTATATTAGTAGCATTAGGCACTAACGGGGCATTTGTCCATATAACAAAAAATGTATTTGGGTATTGGCTCATAACATTAATTATATGTCTCCAATGCCATTTATAATTATAAACTGTTTTAAGTGTTGGGGTTAATGTATCTGATGGTTGCCCCCATGATACAATACTAGAAGAAGGGTAACAAGATTTTATTACTACTATTTTATTATTCTCGATTATTGGTACTATATTTGCTCCAGATATATTATTTTCAAATATTCTATGCCAATATTCCCATTCATTATTACTGCCACTCGGCCACCATTGCTGATTCATAGATACCGCTTGGCTCCCCGTATAACCATTTATTGTGTTATAATTTAACATTTCTTGTGGTATACTAGTAGATGAATTATTAGGTCCCCATATATTTCCACCAGTTGAATGATGTAAAAAAATACCACTTCTATATAAATTTTGTGGTATTGCAGTGAATGATATTAATATTAATATTAGTGTTAATAGTCGTTTTAAGTGTTTCATACATTTTTTAAATTTTTTTTAATAATTTTTATATATTAATAAAAAAAATTAAAAAAATGTTTTAATTTAAAGTTGTTATTTTATATAAAAACATTTTTATTTTTTCTAAAAATGTTAGTTTTCTATATTTTTTAAGTGTTTCATAATATAATTTACCCAAATTAATAGTAAATTTGTTACCATTTTCATCTATTATATTTACTAAAGTATTGAAAGTCAAGCATTTTCCAACTTGCCTTGATGCCATTAAAATACTATATCTATTTTCAGTATATAATTTTATAATATCCATTTGGTAATCTCTTAATTTCATTTTACCAACAGTTCCATCGCCCAATTTAATTTTACAATATTTTTCAGCAAAATAATATACAGATAATTTACATTTAACATATTCATCAAATTCATCAGGTGTCATAGCAAATTTTATTCCAGACTTTCTAACACCAGTTAAATTTTTAAACCATAATTTTTCATGTCTTTTTAATGGTAAAGCTAATTTTTCTTTTTCTGTTATCTCATCTATTTTTTTAGATGTCATAATGAATAGATTTTCATTATTATTTGATTGTTCATTTTTTTTATGCATAAAAAAATAAAATTATTTTAATAGAAATTAAAAAATTGTTAAATTTTTAATTTTTAATCAATTTTTATTTTCTTTTTTAATATATATAAAAACTTTATGGTCAAATATCTAAATCAAAAATCAATAAATTTTAAATAATTTTTAAACCTTATATAGAGTTTCATATATAAAACTTTGTATTTATCTTTATATTGTTAATATTGAATTACAATATGAAATTATGATATAAAAAATAATTAATAATAATGTCTAATAAAATTGTAGATGAAAATGATGAGTTAGATTTACTAAATAACAATAATAGTGAAGATGTTGATTTTTATATAGAACAGGATGAAGATTATTCTGATGATGAGATCA
>Ga0265294_10006179_pt1 | contig 14438 bp, 8 predicted proteins | sample MunlanPumphouse3_FD_192504 | JGI IMG/M metagenome (GOLD analysis project Ga0265294, IMG submission 192504) | Groundwater microbial communities from a municipal landfill in Southern Ontario, Canada - Pumphouse #3 | ecosystem: Environmental > Aquatic > Deep subsurface > Groundwater | place... | reverse complement strand
AAATGAGCAACATCCAGGTTTCCCCTCCGAAAAAAGGTTTTATAGGTTTCATCGAAAAAGGCGGTAACGCCTTACCTCACCCTGCCATCCTCTTTGCAATCTTTGCCCTGCTCACCCTGTTTGTATCAGGGGTCGGGGCATGGCTCGGATGGTCCGGCATCCATCCCGGAACGGGTGAGAGTGTGGATGTGGTGAACCTGCTCTCGCGCCACGGGTTGCACCGTATCCTGCTTGAGATGATCGACAGCTACACCGGCTTTGCCCCGCTGGGGATCGTGATGGTGGCGATGCTCGGCATCGGTGTGGCGGAGAGCAGCGGGCTTATCAGCACCGGGGTGAAAGCACTTCTGGTTAAGGCACCCCGCAACATCATCACCCTGATGGTGGTCTTTACCGGTGTGTTGTCGAACATGGCTTCCGACATCGGTTATATCCTGATCATCCCGCTGGCCGGTACCATCTTCCACTCACTGGGCCGGCATCCCATCGCCGGTATGGCCGCCGCCTTTGCTGGTGTGAGCGGCGGCTTCAGTGCCAACCTGCTGATCGGCACCATCGACCCGCTGCTGGCGGGTCTCTCCACCGAGGCTGCCAATATCATTGACCCGGACTATTATGTGATGCCGACTGCCAACTACTACTTCATGGCTGTCTCCACCTTTTTGATCACCTTCCTGGGTGCCTGGGTCACCAACCGATGGGTAGAACCGCGATTGGGTAAGTACCGCGGCGAGGTAGCCCCGGAAGAGATTAACCCGCTCACGGATGCGGAAAGAAAAGGTTTGCGCAACACCGGTATCGCGGCTTTGCTCTGGGGGGTTCTCATCCTGGCGGGCATCCTGCCGGAGAACGGTCTGTTGAGGGGTGCCGACGGCACCATCCTTCACTCACCGCTACTGAAAGGGTTCATCGCTTTTCTCTTCCTTTCTGCCTCTACACTGGGGATTGTCTACGGCTTTACCGTGGGTACCTTCAAAAAATCGGGTGATGTGATCGACGGCATGAGCAGCAGCTTCAGGTCGCTGGTATCTTTTCTGGTACTGGTCTTCTTCGCTGCCCAGTTTGTGGCCTGGTTTCAATGGAGTAACCTGGGAGTGCTGCTGGCAATCAACGGGGCGGATATCCTGCATAGCCTGAACATCGGACTGATTCCTCTTGTGATCCTTTTTATCCTATTCTCCGGTTTTATCAATCTGTTCATGGGGAGCGCATCGGCAAAGTGGGCTATCATGGGACCCATCTTCATCCCTATCTTCATGCTGCTGGGTTACTCTCCTGAGCTGTCGCAGGCGGTATTCAGGGTGGGCGATAGCATCACCAACATCATCTCTCCAATGATGAGCTTCTTTGCACTGATCATTGTCTATTTTCAGAAGTATCAGAAAGAGGCCGGCTTTGGCACCATCATGGCCAATATGTTGCCCTATTCCATCGCTTTCTTCGTGGGATGGGTGCTGTTGATGATCGTCTGGATCATACTGGGACTGCCTCTGGGACCGGAGTCACCACTCAACTACATCCCTTCTTGAAACAGTTCGTCTCCGGTTGCGTTACCCGTTATTCTCCTCATAACCTATTATGCCCCTTTTCCGGTCAAAAAAACCGGTTTTGTCTGAGACAAAGTGCAGGTCGACCTGCGGGAAGGGGATGGAGATACCGTGTTCAATGAACTTTTCGTTGATGATCTTGCGGATATCAGACTTCACGTTCTCGATGCGGAACACGTTGTCGCTGAAGAAGAGCAGCTCAAAGTCGAGCGAGGAGCTTCCAAAATCAACGAAACGGGCAATCACGGAAGACTTGTCAGAAATGTCCTTGTGATCCAAGGCGCTCTCCCTGAGAACTTTTATAACCAGATCCACATCGCTGCCATAGGCCACCCCCACCTTGATGCGGAACCTTGTTTTGCGGTCCTGGTGGCTCCAGTTGACCACCTTGTTGGAGGTGATCAGCGAGTTGGGTATGATCACTGAGATGTAATCACGATCAATCGCTTTCGATGTTCGCAGCCCGATCTTCTCGATCTGTACCACGTCATCATCTATCTCCAGCACATCTCCCACATGGATCGATCCCTCAAAAAGGAGGATGATGCCCGAGACAAAATTGTTGAAGGTGTTTTGCAGACCGAGTCCGATACCCACCAGCAATGCTGCAGACCCGGCCAGGAGTGCGTTTAGCTTCAACCCCAGCTCCTCCAGCATGATCAGGATCGCGATGATCCAGACAAAGTATTTGATGATCTGAAAGAGGGAGTAGAGATTGCCCCTGTCGTAGCGATTCTCGATCTTCTTGCGGAACAGGAGTTTTTTGATCACTGAAAGAATGCCCATGGTGGACAGTACGACCAGTGCTACGGTGATGATCTTGCTGTTGGTAAAGGAGTACTCCCCGATGCGGAAGATCTCATACTCAATAAAGTCGCGTAACTTATCCATTTGTTATTTCGTAATGTAATAGTGATGCTCTTTCTTTTCCAGTTTCCACCCATCGCTGATTCTCAGCTTCCAGCCCTCTCCCGCAGCCAGGGAGTCCGTTACCTGAAGGGGTGGAGGGAGGGTTACCTTATTCCAGGCGGTACTCATCAGTGCACCACCGCTTACCACCTCCAGGATGCCCCAGTTGTCGGTGATCCGAAGGTTGGGATAAACCGTCCCCAAAGTGTCGAGGGGCACCAGGTTGGAGGGGTTGAACCCGATGTGCATATTTTCCAGGGGCAGTACTACCACACCTTCACTTTGAAACAGATCCCTGTAGCTGTTGATGAGCTCTCTCTTCTTCATCTCTCTTTCTGTTTCCCTGATGACGATCTCTTCAATGCCGTATGCCATCCCGGTGGTTAGGATATGCTCATCACTCAGGTCAAGCAGCGGGGAGCCAAGGAGGAGGGTGATGAGAGCTGTCAGGTCGCTCTCTGCCGTCACCTGCCGGTGCCACCCGCTCTCCTGCTGCTGTAAGAAGTAGCCATAGACAGGCAGCGTGAAATAGGCAAACGAACGCACCCAGGAATCCAGGTCGTAGAACAGCTCTATCTGTGTTGCATAATGTGCCCGCAGTGCGGCATCATCCCGTCCGCTCAGCATCGATCCGGTATACTCCGCCAACCCCTCAAGCAGCTCCAGGCTGTTCTCTGCCTCTGAAGCATCGGGAAACAGCTTGTAACGGTAATGCCGGAAGAGCAGGGCGTGGTACAGATGAGGTAAGGGATCGTCGGTTGTCAGTGCTTTCTTCAGCGCTTCCAGTTCCAGGGTGAGGAAGATACGCCCATCTTTGTTGTCAAGGTGAATGGACTGACTCTCGGGTATGTCACCAAAGCCTAGTGCAGGCTGGATCCGGTGAAATGATTCATGCAGCAGCAGGTTAAGGCGTTCTGCCCTGGTGTCGGGCAGCGGCAACGCGACCATGGTCCACCGCTTACCGTTCCATTCGAAAGCGGTATTGGCGATGTTGATCTCCACCGGGAGAATACCCAGGTAGAGCTCACCATGTTTCTTTAGCTCGCCGGACAGATCGGATTCGTTGGCAATGACCGTGCGTGTTTCACGGTTCACCAGCAGCAGCGGACCGGCCAGTGAGTGGTTCCAGAACCGGCCGTTATCTGTCTCAAGGGCTGCCTTTAGCTCACCAAAGGCACTCATTGCCTGCTTCAGATCAAGCTCAGGAGCGACCACCGAATGCTGACTCCCGCACCCTGTCAGCAGGAATAAAACAAGAAGAGTGAAAAGTGTTCTCATGTCCTCTGGTTATTTGTTTCTTTATGCGATTCACGATGAGATTACTTCGGGTTCGTTGACATGTTTTGTTTCATATCGTACCTGTCGTTGCGATAAGTAATCAACATACTGCAAATGTAGGAAATAATTTCAAAAACAGGTGAATCATCCAACTTTCCATCCTTTTCACTATCTTTGTGCTCCGTTTTGGGTTATCAGAGTGAAGAAGTTGATTTAGAAGTAATAAAGCCGGAAAAAGGCTCTTCTGCTTTCCAGACACCGAACGATCAAAGTATAAAACAACAATAAATATAGATTCAATGTCAGACGATAAGAAGATTATTTTCTCCATGGTGGGGGTCAGCAAGACATTTCCGCCACACAAGCAGGTGTTGAAGGATATCTACCTCTCCTTCTTTTATGGTGCCAAGATCGGCATCATCGGGTTGAACGGCTCCGGTAAATCGACCCTGCTGAAGATCATCGCAGGAATAGAGAAGGAGTACCAGGGTGATGTGGTCTCCGATAAAAGCTTCTCGGTGGGATACCTGGAGCAGGATCCTAAACTGGAGGACAGCAAGACGGTGATAGAGGTGGTGCGTGAAGGAGTGCAGCCCATCATGGACCTGTTGGCAGAATATGAGGATATCAACCTTAAGTTCGGTCTTCCGGAATACTATGAGGATGAGGAGAAGATGAACAAGCTGTTCGACCGTCAGGCAGAGCTGCAGGATAAGCTCGATGCTGCCGACGCCTGGAACATCGACAACCGCCTGGAACGGGCGATGGACGCACTGCGCTGCCCCGCTGAAGAGGAGTCGATCCGTCATCTCTCGGGAGGTGAGCGTCGCCGTGTGGCGCTCTGCCGCCTGCTGCTGCAGGAACCGGATGTGTTGTTGCTCGATGAGCCTACCAACCACCTCGATGCCGAATCGATCGACTGGCTGGAGCAGCACCTTCAACAATACAAGGGTACCGTGATCTGCATCACGCACGACCGTTACTTCCTCGATCATGTGGCGGGCTGGATCCTGGAGCTGGACCGCGGTGAGGGGATCCCCTGGAAGGGGAATTACACCTCCTGGCTGGAGCAGAAGACCAAGCGGATGGAGCAGGAGGAGAAGCAGGTAAGCAAGCGCCGCAAAACATTGCAGCGTGAGTTGGAATGGATCAACCTGGCTCCCAAGGCACGTCATGCCAAGGGAAAAGCGCGTCTTAATTCCTACGAGCAGCTGCTCAACCAGGATCAGAAGGAGCGGGAGGAGAAGCTGGAGATCTTCATCCCCAACGGTCCCCGTCTGGGAAACAAGGTGATTGAAGCACAGAACGTGGCCAAGGCGTTCGGTGACAAACTGCTGTTCGACAATCTTAACTTCATGCTTCCCCCCAACGGCATCGTAGGCGTCATCGGCCCCAATGGTGCAGGCAAGACCACGTTGTTCCGTCTCATTGAGGGGATAGAGAAACCGGATAAGGGAACCTTCGAGGTGGGTGAGACCGTGGTGACCGCCTATGTGGATCAGCAACATGAGGCGATCGATCCCGACAAAACAGTATACCAGGTGGTCTCCGACGGTGCGGAGTTCATCCGCGTCGGCGGCAGGGAGATCAACGCCCGTGCCTACCTCTCACGGTTTAACTTCACCGGTGCCGACCAGGAGAAGCTGTGCGGCGTGCTCTCGGGAGGTGAACGTAACCGTCTCCATCTGGCCCTCACGCTGAAGGCGGAAGCCAATGTGCTGCTGCTCGATGAGCCTACCAACGACATCGACGTGAACACCCTGCGTGCGCTGGAGGAGGGACTGGAGAATTTCGCCGGCTGTGCCGTGGTGATCTCGCACGACCGTTGGTTCCTGGATCGTATCTGTACCCATATCCTGGCATTCGAGGGAAACTCGGAGGTCTTCTATTTCGAAGGCTCCTATAGCGAGTATGAGGAGAACAAGAAGATGCGTCTCGGCAACGTGGAACCGAAACGGGTACGCTACAGGAAACTGTAACATATTGTTTATTATCTTTGTGGCTTCTGATCCGAAACCATTCGTGCTACTGAGATGATGAGTCAGGGATAGCATGAAACGTAAACCAAACAGAATGAGAAAATTGATATTTGTTGTGCTGATTCTTTTTTTTCAGACGACACTCTATGGGCAGTATACCCATTACAAGGGCAAGGTGATTGATGCGGTTTACCACACACCGGTACCCTATGCCTCTCTGTTTGTCGAGTACACCCAGTTTGGTGCGGTAACCGACAATGTGGGCGAGTTTTCGTTCCGGGTACCCGATTCACTCCGGCACCACCGTCTTGTAGGAGTAGGGGACGGCTATCCCATTGCCTATTTCTCCTCCAACGTGGATGAACCGGCAGCCATGATCATCGCACTGCAACCACAGGGTACAGCCGGCGCTGCTGCATCACCACTGGGCGTAAACCCGGGTGATCAGGGTGCTTTCGGATCGTTTCTCAATAAGGCGATACAGTTGGTGCTGAACGACTGGATCCCGCTGGGTGATCCCGAGACCAACAAGTTTGATTTCGGCCGCATCCAGACCTTACCCACCTACAACCCCATTGAGGGTGTGCGTCTCAGGGCAGGGGTGGCTTCCAACTCCCGCCTCACTCCTCATCTCTTCCTGAAGGGATATCTGGCCTACGGTTTGGGAGATGAACAGTTCAAGTACCGGGGTGAGGCAACCTGGTCGTTCGACAGGAAGGCTTACCACGAGGAGGAGTTCCCGAAAAACAACCTGAGCCTGGTTTATGAGAACGACCTCTACTCACCCGGTGAGATGCACCCCCGCTCACCGAATAACCTGCTGCTGATCACCTACCGCCGTTCGGAGAATCAGGCTACCTACCGCAATTTTGCGGAGATCAACTACGAAAGGGAATACAAGAACGGGTTTGCCCAGATGGTATGGGTGAGAAGGGCCAGGATGGTGCCTCAGGGGACATTGCGTTTCGAAAACCAGATCGAGGGCATGGTTTTCAATGATGATGCCCTTTATACTTCAGAGCTGGGGCTGCAGCTTCGTTATTCTGTGCGGGAGGCATACAGACAGCAAAAGCGCAAACGACAGCCTATAGAGATGACCAGTCCCGTTTTCTTCTTCACTCACATGGTAGGATATTACAACTACGATGGAGAGACATGGCTCAGCTCTCCGGATAAGGATAGACCTTTTCATCGCTCCGAGTTCTCGGTACAAAAACGTTTTCTACTGGGAACAGCCGGTCGCCTCGATGCAGTGGGAGAGGTGTCGAAGATCTGGAATGCGGTACCCTTCCCACTGCTGGTTTATCCCAACCAGCGACAACGACACCATATCGAGAACAACGCTTTCTTTCTGAACCAGGCACTCGAATTTATGGCCGACGAGCAGTATACCCTCAGAACCACTTTCGTGGGTGACGACCTGCTGCTTTCAAAGGTGGCGTTGCTGGATCGATTGGGTCTGAGAGAGTTGCTCTCGGTGAGAGCCTCCTACGGGCGACTGAGCGACAAGAACGACCCGGAGCGGTCGCAGGAGCTGTATAAATTTCCACTCGTTTCCCATCGTTATGGATCCGCTCCCTACCTGGAAGGAACCATCGGCATCACCAACATCCTGGGGTTGCTGAGGGTGGAGTATGTGCACCGCTTCACCTACCGCGATCATCCCGATGCCTTGCTGGGTAAGATCAGAGTGGATGTCACACTGTGAAAAAATGAGGAGTTTGTAATCATCGGCAGAAGCACATGAAAAAGAAGGTTGACAATATGATGAGCGCCATAGGTGACATTTGGAGCAACCTGTTCTGGAGGAACCCACCCCATCTCTGGGCGCTGAAAGTGACCCTCGCCATCGCCTTCCTGCTGCTGCCGGCAGAGCTGCTCCTGCACAACTCATTTATCGGCACCACGCTCGCCCTGGGTGTGGTGGCCATGGCACTGGGTGAGACCGATGTGCATCCGCGGGGCAGGGTGAAGTCGGCCGGCATCGCCCTGCTCTTTTTCTTCCTCACCAGCAGCATCACAGAGCTAACTCTTCCCTATCCGGCACTTTTTGCTCCTGTCCTGGGCATCATGGCGTTTGCCCTGGTGCTTATGGGTGGCATCGACTCACGTCTGCAGGGGGTCACCTTCGGCAGCCTCCTGATCCTGGTCTATACCATGCTGGGGGCGGGCAACAGCGACAGTTGGGTTCATCAGCCGCTGCTCCTTACCGGCGGAGCACTGTGCTATTCGGCTGTTTCAATCCTATTGCTCTATCACCGTCCCTATCGACTGCTGACCGACCAGCTGTCGCGTGGCTTTCATTATCTGGCTGAATATATTGAACTGAAGGCAGGTCTCTTTCCCAGCAACCCCGCGATGCAACGCTCTATACGCAACCAGCTGGCACAGAAGAACACCCAGCTGGCACAGCAGATAGAAGCATGCAAGAATGATCTCTACAGCTATTCGGAGGAGAGCAGTCACGAGATGCAACCTCTGTTGAGCAGTTATTACAGGAAGTGGTTCCTCCTCCAGGAGATGCAGGAGCGGGCCATCTCCAGTCATGAGCAGTACGACCTGCTGTCGGAGCAGGTGAAGAACAGCGACCTGATTGAGGGCTTCGGTCAGTTGATGCGGGAGCTGTCTGGTGCCATAGCACAGTATGCGGAATCACTGATCACCGGTCAACCCTACCGTCATCCCCTCTCGCTGCGGTGGACCCTCACGGCCATGCAGCGGATGCTGGAGGATGAAAAGAGGGAGGCACACCACCTGACACTCTCCCTGCTGATGCGCAACCTGACAGGACTGGAGAAGAATCTGCGGGGTGATGATGCATCGGTCTCTCAGATCGATCTTGCCGCATTCTATACACGTAAGCCGGAGAGGAAACGGCTGCAGGAGCTCTTCACACCCACCCATCCCCGCTTTCGCTTTGCCGTGAGACTTACCCTCGGCTGGCTGCTGGGGTACGGGATGATGCAGTTGCTCCACTTCGAGAAAGGGGCCTGGATCCTGCTCACCTCACTGATCGTTTTTCAGCAGACCTACAGCGCCACCCGTATGCGTCTCTTCCACCGTGTGCTGGGTACACTGCTGGGAGTCATCCTCGGGGTGACACTGGCGCAGTTGTTGCCCACCCACGCGGGGCATATCCTGCTACTGCTCGGGTCGATCTACGCCTTTTTCTACTGGCTTAAGAAGAACTACACCATTGCTGCCATCTTCATCACCACCTTCGTACTTGCAGTCTTTAACCTGCTCTCCAGCCAGGGTGTGGAGGTGATGCTTCCCCGGATCATTGACACCCTTATAGGTGGAGCAATTGCTTTCCTGGTGGTGCGTTTTGTATGGCCCGACTGGCAGTACAAACAGCTCCCCTCGTTACTGCATACTGCGGTGGTGAAGAACAAACGCTACTTTGAAAGCGTCTACGACGGCACTGTAGGCGAGGATGAGTATCAACATAACCGACGTACTGCTTACAATGCTGACAATGCGCTCACCTCCGCCTGGAAAGGTATGCGTCTTGAACCAAAGCACACCCGCCTTTATCAGGAACGGGCATTCAATCTCACCAACCTGAACCATGCACTGCTCTCCTATATCTCTGCCTTCGGTGTACACAAGCATGCCGAGGATCTGACTGAGCAGGAACGATCCTTTTGTGACAATGTGAGCAGGGTACTGCATTATGCATCCGGGTTGCTGACCGGTGAAACCGACCACACGGAGCTTGAAACAGTGCTTCAGGAAGCCAACTGCTGGGAAGATCGCATTGAGGAGTTGCAACAGGATGAAGCCAACAGAAAGGCAGGACTGATCTACAACATCGCCCACGTCTCGCGTGAGTTGCTGATTGAGACAAAAGGGATAGTCAGCAGCAAGTACAGCAATTGAAAAAAATACCCCTCCGTCTGCTATGCATCGGATGTAAACAAATAAGAGGAAGCGTTTCACGGTTGGTCTGCGAAACGTTTTTTTTGTATTATCTTTGTACCCTCATTGCGATCTATGATCACGACACATTGTTATGGTATGATCGTTGATACGCATCAGACATTTATATGATTGACATTGGGTAGATGGTAACAATATTAGGCATAGAGTCTTCCTGCGACGACACCTCGGCAGCGGTGATCCGCGATGGGGTGATCTGCTCGAACGTGATTGCCGGACAGGCGGTACACGAGCGCTACGGTGGCGTGGTGCCCGAGCTGGCATCACGTGCACACCAGCAGAACATCATTCCGGTGGTACATGACGCCCTGCTGCAGGCAGGCATCACAAAGGAGGAGGTGACTGCCATCGCCTTCACCCGCGGACCGGGTCTCCTGGGATCACTCCTGGTGGGAACCTCCTTCGCAAAAGGGTTCTCCTCCGCACTCGACATACCAATGATCGAGGTGAACCACCTGCAGGCACATGTGCTGGCTCACTTCATCAAGGAGGATGAAAATGACACGGACCAGCCCTCTTTTCCGTTTCTCTGCCTGCTCGTCTCGGGCGGTAACTCACAGATCATCCTTGTTAAGTCGCACAGCGAGATGGAGATCATCGGGCAGACTATCGATGATGCGGCCGGCGAGGCGTTCGACAAGTGTGCCAAGGTGATGGGACTGGGCTACCCCGGGGGACCGGTGGTCGACCGACTGGCTAAGGAGGGTGATCCGAAACGGTTCACCTTCAGTAAACCCAACATTGCCGGCTACGACTACAGCTTCAGCGGACTGAAAACATCATTCCTCTATTTTCTTCGGGATGAGCTGAAGATGAACGCCGATTTCATCGAACAAAACAAGAACGACCTTTGTGCCTCCCTGCAACAGACCATCATCGATATCCTGATGAACAAGGTCTACCATGCCACGAAAGATTTAAAGATCAAAGAGGTAGCGGTAGCAGGCGGTGTCTCTGCCAACTCGGGACTGAGAAGCGCCTTTGAAGCATACAGCCGGCGTTACGGCTGGAAGATCCATATCCCCAAATTTGCCTATACCACCGACAATGCCGCCATGGTGGCCATCACGGGTTACTACAAGTATCTCCGTGGCGAGTTCTGCGGACCGGAGGTGGCTCCTTACGCGAGAGTCTCCATTTGATAACAGCAAACAAAACAATTATCCAGATAGTATGAATGTAGAAGAAAACAATGCCGTTGAGGAGAACAGGAAGAGCCTCAATTTTATCGAAGCAATGGTAGAGAAAGACCTGGCAGCAGGGCGTAACGACGGACGCGTACAGACCCGCTTCCCGCCCGAGCCGAACGGTTACCTGCACATAGGCCATGCCAAGGCCATCTGCATCGATTTCGGGATTGCACAAAAATATGGCGGTGTCTGCAACCTCCGCTTCGATGACACCAACCCGGTGAAGGAGGATGTGGAATATGTTGACTCCATCCTGGAGGATATCAAATGGCTGGGTTACCAGTGGGGGAACGTCTACTATGCGTCCGACTATTTCCAGCAACTGTGGGACTTCGCCCTGAAACTGATCCGGGAAGGTAAGGCATATGTCGATGAACAGTCGGCTGAGGAGATCGCCCGCCAGAAGGGTACACCTACCGTTCCCGGCACCCACAGTCCCTTTCGCGACCGTCCGATTGAGGAGTCGCTCGAGCTCTTCGAGAAGATGAACAGCGGTGAGATACCTGAGGGGAAGATGGTGTTGCGTGCCAAAATCGACATGGCCGCCTCCAACATGCACTTCCGCGACCCGATCATCTACCGCGTGATCCACATACCGCATCATCGCACCGGCACCACCTGGAAAGCCTACCCGATGTATGACTTCGCTCATGGGCAGTCGGACTACTTCGAAGGGGTGACTCATTCGCTCTGTACGCTCGAGTTCGAGGTTCACCGTCCGCTCTACGACTGGTTTATTGACCAGCTGGCCGACAGCGACTACCGTCCCCGCCAGACCGAGTTCAACCGCCTGAACCTCACCTACACCGTGATGAGCAAGCGCAAGCTGCTTCAGCTGGTGCAGGAGAAGCTGGTCTCCGGATGGGATGATCCCCGCATGCCCACCCTCACCGGTATGCGCCGCCGCGGCTTCACACCGGGGGGGATCCACAACTTCATCGACAGGATCGGTTATACCAAATATGATGGCATGAACGATATCTCCCTCCTGGAGCATGCTGTGCGCGAGGATCTTAACAAGAGGGTTATGCGCGTTTCCGGCGTGATCGACCCTGTTAAACTGGTGCTCACCAACTACCCTGAGAACCAGACGGAAGAGATGGAGGCGATCAACAACCCCGAAGACGAGTCGATGGGCACCCGAAAAGTGATGTTCACCCGCGAGCTCTGGATCGAACGGGACGACTTCATGGAGGATGCACCGAAAAAATATTTCCGCCTCACGCCGGGGAACGAGGTACGACTCAAGAACGCCTACATCGTGAAATGTACCGGCTGCAGGAAAGATGAGCAGGGTAACGTCACAGAGGTGTACGCCGAGTACGATCCGCAAACAAAAAGTGGTATGCCGGAGGCCAGTCGCCGTGTGAAGGGCACCATCCACTGGGTATCCGTACCCCACAGCCTTAACGCCGAAGTGCGGCTTTACGACCGTCTCTTCATGGTAGAGGACCCCTCGGCTGAGAAAGAGAAGGATTTCCGCGAACTGATGAACCCCGAATCGCTGATCGTCAAGAGCGGTTGCAAGGTAGAGGCGTACCTTAAAGAGGCAAAACCGCTTGACAGCTTCCAGTTCCAGCGAATCGGATACTTCAACGTGGACAAAGAGTCCGCCGAAGGCAATCTGGTGTTCAACCGAACTGTGGCTCTGAAAGACTCCTGGAAGAAACAGAACGGCTGATACGGGTTGCCCGAAGAGAGTCATGAACTCCGTTAAACGATAAAAAGCATGGAAGAGAACGAAACCGATATCACCGCCCTGATAGAGAAGTACGAGCAGATGCGTGCCCTCGGCAGGAATTTTTACTTCGATGCCGATGAGTTTGCACTGCTGGCTGAGTACTATAACGCTGAAGGGGACAACGATGAGGCTGAGCAGCTGATCCGCGAGGGGTTGAGGATGCATCCTGGTAGTTCGGGGCTCATGCTGTTGAGAGCAAAGACACTGGTTTTCGCGGAGTTGTATGAAGAGGCACTCGAATACTTGCGGCTGATCTCCGATGAAGGTGGGGTGGAGCATGCCCTGCTCCGGATTGAATCGATGCTTCATCTTGAACAATACGATGATGCAGACCGACTGATCAACGAGACACTGGAGGAGGATCTGGTGATGGATGACCTCTACTACTTCATCACCGAGGCGGCTTACCTGCTCAACGATCTGGACAAGTTCGACCGTGCAATCACCTTCCTGGAGGAGAGCATGAAGATCGACGACACCAATGTCGACGCCATCGTTGATCTGGCTTATGCCTATGAGATGAAGGGTGATCTGGAGAAAGCCATCGAACAGAATAACCGGCTGCTGGATATCGATCCTTACTCCTATGACGGGTGGGTCAATATTGGCAAGCTCTACTCCATGAACGGGCAGTACGACAAGGCGATCGATGCGTTCGACTTCGCCCTCACCATCCGCGAGGATGACCTGCCGGTGATGAAGATGAAGGCGCTGTCGCTCTACCTGAACGACAACGTTCGCGAGGCGGTAGCCATCTTCGAGCAGTGCCTGAATAAGGCACCCGGTGACGAATCACTCTATGACTCACTGCTCGAGGCCTATGAGGCGATGGAGCAGTATGACGAGATGATGAAACTGATTGATAAGAAAGAGGCACTCTTTGGTAACGAGGGTGTACTGGCTAAAAGAGCCTTTGTGCATATGAACCGTGAGGAGATCGACAAAGCGAAGGAGTTGTTTGAGCAGATACCCGACGCGGAGAAAGAGACCCTCGACTATTATATGCTGGAGGGTGAACTGGCGTTCCACGACAACGACTTAAAAAGGGCTGAAACAGCCTACATGAAAGCGGCTCTCATCTCCGAGGGAAACGAGGAGATCCTCGACCGCCTTGTAAACATTAGCGTGGCACAGGAGAAATTCGAACAGGCGGCTGTTTATCTGGAGGAACTGCTGGAGATCGCTCCCGACTTCCCCACTGCCAAGTCGCGATTGGCCTTCATCCGCTTTGAGATCGGCTCCAAAGAACCGTTCGATGAGATCATGGCTCAGTTCTCGGATGAGGAGCTGCGTGCCCTGCTCAGCCTCATCTCCGGCAGTGGTGAGGCGGAGTATCCGAATTACAGCCGTGAGAAGATGCTCACCCGCCTGAACGAAGCACGCGAGAACCGCGTGCTGTTCAAGAACATCAAGTATTGAAAAATCTTTACCAGCGACTCGCTTGATATTGCTTTGGGAGATGCTCCTGGCTTTCCCACGTCCGTACTCACATGGTTATGCCTCTTTCTTGTATTGGTATACCACCATGTTGATCCTGTCCATGATGGCTCTGCCTACACCTTGTTCTTCGACCGGTCTCCTCAATGCATATCATCACTATTGGAAAATGTATATTGATAATCCATCGGAATAATTTCCAGATACTCCTCCACACTGCCTCCCCGCAGGCAGGTCTCTATGATGCGCTGGCCGGTGGGATGCAGGCCGGGTACAAGGTATTTCTGCAATTCCGACCGGAAGAAATCATACAGGATCTCCGCGCCGGCATCATATCCTGCAGTATCCACCTCTGTCTGTTTGTGCACCTGAAGAAAACGGGAAGGGATCTTTGCCCCCTCAATGGTGAGATAGT
>Ga0265294_10006178_pt1 | contig 14439 bp, 15 predicted proteins | sample MunlanPumphouse3_FD_192504 | JGI IMG/M metagenome (GOLD analysis project Ga0265294, IMG submission 192504) | Groundwater microbial communities from a municipal landfill in Southern Ontario, Canada - Pumphouse #3 | ecosystem: Environmental > Aquatic > Deep subsurface > Groundwater | place... | reverse complement strand
TTTATCATAAACTTGGACATTTTTACAAACATGTTCGTTTCATATTTTTTTGATAGTGTTTAATTCTGCTATTTTGATGATCACCTGCATTGCCTTTTCCATGGAAGGTATCGGAACGAACTCAAAACGTCCGTGAAAATTGAGTCCACCGGCAAAAATATTCGGGCAGGGCAACCCCATGAATGAAAGGCGTGCACCGTCCGTCCCTCCGCGAATAGGACGCACCTGAGGGGTGACACCAACCGCTTCCATAGCAGCAATTGCAAGATTGACAACGTGCATATTATCCGGATCTATCTTTTCACGCATGTTGTAATATTGATCCTTCATGTTCAGCGTGGCTACAGAAGAGCCATATTCGCTGTTTATCTTGTTGACTAGATGTTCCACCTCTTTTTTACGACGCTCAAAACGATCACGGTCATGGTCACGGATAATGTAACTCAAAACAGTCGTCTCCACGTCGCCATGAAAACCGTTCAAATGATAGAAGCCTTCGTATCCTTCCGTATGTTCCGGAGTCTCCGACCGAGGCAACATCCCAACAAATTGATTTGCTATCCGAATGGAATTCAACATCTTATGCTTGGCATATCCAGGATGCACATTCCGACCTTTGAAAGTAATTTTGGCACTGGCAGCATTGAAGTTTTCGTATTCAAGCTCTCCGATTTCCCCGCCATCCATGGTATAGGCGAAGTCCGCACCAAAGGCCTCCACATGGAAATGATCAGGGCCTTTCCCGATTTCTTCATCCGGTGTAAAGGCTATCCTGATTTTTCCGTGCTTAATTTCAGGATGTGTCGTCAAATATTCCATGGCGGTCACTATTTCAGCAATTCCGGCCTTATCATCTGCTCCAAGCAATGTTTTTCCATTGGTGCAGATGAGATCTTGTCCTACATAACTTGACAGTTCAGGAAAATCGGAAGGTGAAAGAACGACCGGTTCTTCAGGATCAAGAATAATGTCTCCACCCGGGTATGATTTGACGATTTTGGGGCAAACATTGCGTCCGGTCGAATCAGGACTTGTATCCATATGAGCAATAAAGCCAATCACCGGACATGCTTTTTCCGTATTGGCAGGAAGCGTAGCCATCACATAACCGTTCCCATCCAAGACTACATCCTGAAGGCCCGATTGCTTCAACTCTTCCGTTAAATCTTTGGCAAAAGACATTTGAGCAGGAGTACTGGGTACCAGATCCGTATCCTCATCGGATTGTGTGTCTTTTTGAACGTATAATAAAAAACGATCTACTAAATCCATCTTTCACAGTATTTAAGATAAAACCGTTTAAAATATTAAAAAAAGCCTCCGAAAAATCCGGAAGCTTCTTGATTACGAGCCTCTTGTCGGATTCGAACCAACGACCCCGAGATTACAAATCACGTGCTCTGGCCAACTGAGCTAAAGAGGCGGGAGGGTAAGCTTACTATATCGCGCCGCTACAACCAAGCTACCCTTGCTGCGATCAAGCCCTGGGGGAATTCGCAGGGAGCTAGCCGTATAGGACTTACCCAGCTGCAAAAGTACACATTTTTGGTAGTCCGGCAAGAGGTATGGCAAAAAAAAGTGTATTTTTGTGGAAATTTAATTGACAAGATATGGAAGATATAGCCGATCAAATAAAAAGAAAATACAAATATGCAGCTGATTACGGTTTCATCTTAGCCGGATACATTGCCCTCTTTTATATACTCGATTTCCTATTTTTTGGAAATGCTTTTGTAAATTTTTTGGGAACATTGGGATTCTGGGGTACCATTTTTGTGTGTTATTACCTGGCTGTAAGGTATCGGGATAAAGCATGCGGCGGATATATCAGATTTGGGCAAGTATGGAGTTTCGGTATCTGGCTGTTCTTTTTTGCAGGCCTGCTGATGGCTGTCCTTTACTATGTCCGCTTTCAATTTCTGCAACCTGACTACCTTTCCTCCCAATGGAATGAGGTCTTGCTGCTCGCTGAACAGATGAAATATTCCAAGGAACAGATGGATGCACTGATGGCCTTTGGTTCCCAGACCCCCATTCAGTGGGTTTTCTATTACCTGTGCTTCTATGTTTTCGGCGGTGCTATCCTTTTCTTGTTGATCAGCCCGATGGTTTCCCGCAAGAAACTGGAAGATAACATCCATGTATCAGATCAGGAAAACGCTTACGAACCCTATCAAGACAAAAACGATTCCGACGAATCAAAATTATAAAATCATGGACATCAGCCTTGTAATACCATTATTCAACGAAGCGGAATCTATCCCGGATCTTTTTTCCTGGATTCAGCGCGTCATGACTGAGCATAAATTCAGTTATGAAGTCATTTTTGTCAATGACGGCTCCACAGACAAATCATGGGACATCATCAAAAGCCTTCAGGTTGAACACCCTGAAGTAAAGGGCATCAAATTCCGTCGCAACTACGGAAAATCACCTGCTTTATATTGCGGATTCAAAAGAGCGGAGGGCGATGTTGTCATCACTCTGGACGCAGATCTGCAGGACAGTCCCGACGAAATCCCGGAACTTTACAAAATGATTACAGAAGAAGGCTACGATTTGGTTTCCGGTTGGAAAAAGAAACGATACGACGGAAAGTTGACCAAAAATATTCCATCCAAAATATACAATGCCACGGCCAGACGCATCACCGGTCTGAAACTACATGACATGAATTGCGGCTTAAAGGCTTACCGAAAGATAGTCATCAAAAACATTGAAGTCTACGGAGAAATGCACCGATATCTCCCCTACCTCGCAAAGAACGCAGGTTTTACCAAGATCGGTGAAAAGGTGGTACATCATCAAAAAAGAAAATACGGCGAATCAAAATTTGGTATGAATCGGTTTGTCAACGGATATCTGGACTTGATCACACTTTGGTTTTTGAATAAATTCGGGAAAAAACCCATGCATTTTTTCGGGTTGGTCGGAAGCCTGATGTTCATGATCGGTCTGATTGCGATCATTGTTGTCGGAGCCATGAAACTGTCCGACCTGGCTAACGGCATCCCAGCGAGACTGGTCACAGATCTTCCTGCCTTCTATTTATCTCTGACCTGCATGATTTTGGGAGTCCTTTTGTTTCTGACGGGTTTCCTGGGTGAACTGATTTCCAGAAACGCACCGGAACGCAACAATTATATCATTGAAGAAAATGTTTAGACGAATATGGGTTTTGACGGTTTTGACGGTTCTTCTGCTTACCTCCTGCAATAATGGTGGATGCTATGACACCATGGATGTAAAAGTATATTGCAGCTTTTATTCGCAAACACTAAAAAAAGCCGTCCAAATTGACAGTGTAACTGTTTGGGGAGTCGGATCGGATTCCCTGATTTATAGCAACGAGACGGTGAGTGAACTGGCACTTGAACTTAATCCGAAAGTGCAGGAAACAAAATATGTGGTTCAAGCGATAGCTAGTGGTTACCTCTTTAAAGATACACTCACCCTGAAATATACCAATCAACCCTGGTTCCAGTCCATGGAATGCGGATGTATGGTTTTCAGTACCCTGGAATCTATTGTTCCAACAGGTACAATCTTTCAATCGGCAACCATTTTGAATCCAAAAATCATCAACCAGAAAACAAAACATGTCGTCCTCAATATATAAAACACTCTTTTTGTGTCTGATTCTTCCCGCAACATTTTCTGTTTCAGCAGCAGACAAGAAAAAAGAGGAAGAGGTCGTCAAAGTACCATTGTACCAAGGCCTCCAAATCGGTTTTGACTTGGTCTCCCCTGCCGGCTATCTGATTTCCGACAGTTATGGAGCAAGTATCAAGGCAGATATCAATCTTTGGAACAAATATTTCCCAACCGTGGAACTGGGTTATGCCGATTTTAACAAGACCAGTGAAGACGGCATCAATTGCACTTCCTCCGGACAATACGTCAAGGTCGGGATCAACAAGGCCCTGTCTTATGGTGGCAACAAAGCTGAAAACCTTTTTTTTGCAGGGATACATTATGGATTTTCCACCTTCTCCTACAATCTTGACAATTTGGTTTATTACCCCAATTATTGGGGGGCTAACAGCGATATCAATTCTTTACAGGATCAAAAAGCAACCACCGGATGGATTGAATTGGTTGCCGGTGTAAGGGTTTTGGTTTTTGGGCCAATATCTCTGGGCTGGACCGCACAATACAAATCAACCCTGCATGTTTCCAACGGTGAAAATAGCATACCGGCTTATATTCCAGGTTATGGAGAAAATTTCAAACCAAAACTGGGTATGGCTTTTCATCTATATTACAAACTGCCATTCTAAAGAAACCGGCCGGATAAATATTAACAATGAAAAAGCTCCGTTTATTTATAGTTGCATCGATCATCCTAAGTAGTTTGCTTATTCTGAATGCCTGTCAGGAAAAGAGGTACATCATGAACGAAGGATACATCTTCGGAACAATCTATCACATCACCTACGCTTCCTCAAAAGACTTGCAACCTAGGATTGAAGCTGAATTGCAGAAATTTGACGCTGCTTTGTCCATGTTCAATCCCAATTCCACCATCAGCCAAATCAACCAAGCCGGCAAAGAAGAAATTGACCTGAACAAAAAAAACTGGACACTGAAAGTCATTGAAGAAAGCATCAAGATATCTCAACTGACCCATGGTGCCTTTGACATCACTGTTGCGCCATTGGTGAATGCCTGGGGTTTCGGCTTCAGAAATATGGATCATGTAAGCCAACAAGATATTGACAGCCTAAAACAATTTGTCGGCTACCGGCTCCTCCAACTTCATAACGGCATTCTGTCCAAGGCAGATCCACGTGTTCAGCTCGATGCATCCGCAGTTGCCAAAGGTTACGCCTGTGATGTCGTGGCTGAATTTTTGCGTAAAAATGGCGTCAAGAATTATCTGATTGAAATTGGCGGTGAAATGACATTGAGCGGCAAAAATCCCAGGGGCACAGATTGGCGGGTAGGCATCAACGAACCCATAGACGACTCGACGTCGACCAACATGGAATGGAAACAGAAATTGATCCTCACTGATAGAGCCATCGCCACCTCCGGTAATTATCGCAGATTCTATGAAAAGAACGGAAAAAAATATGCCCACACCATTGATCCGGCCACAGGATATCCGGTACAACATTCCTTGCTTAGTGCCACTGTTGTCGCTAAAGACTGCCTGACGGCAGATGCACTGGCCACATCTTTCATGGTGATGGGTGTGGATTCTGCCATGGCTTTGGCAGAAAGACTTCCTGACGTTGAAGGGCTTTTTATCTACAATGACGGAGATCTTGAAAATAAGACTTGTCAAACATCTGGTATTCAGGCTTTTCAAAAATGATTAAGATATTCCGTTTTTTGATCATGGATAAATGATACGAAACTATTAAAATCAGAAAATTTCAAAGTTTAAAAAAGCCTAAAATAATTCGACTTTGGTCAAATGAGTTCTTGACTACGATTTGATTCTTTGTGGAAAATAGTTAATTTTGCCAGATTTGTAGCAAAAAAGACGTCAAAAAATAAACCATTATATAAAGCATCGTTTTATGTCAACAACAATTGGTCATATTGTACAAGTTATCGGTCCTGTGGTGGATGTTGCCTTCCAGGACGGATGTGAAGATATGCCTAAAATCCATGATGCACTTGAAGTCATCAAGGAGAAAGGGCAAAGCATGATATTGGAATGCCAACAGCACATTGGTGAAGACACCGTACGTGCAATATCCATGGAATCCACAGACGGATTGGTCAGGGGAATGGAAGTGCATCCTTTGGGTTCTCCCATCACCATGCCTATCGGCGACCAGATTAAAGGCAGGATGATGAACGTCATCGGAAAATCCATTGATGGCATGCCGGAGTTGTCCATGGTAGGTGCCTACCCCATTCATAGAGAAGTCCCCAAATTCGAAGATCTGACAACCAATCAGGAAATCCTGTTTACAGGTATCAAGGTCATTGACTTGTTGGAACCTTATTCAAAGGGTGGTAAAATCGGTTTGTTCGGTGGTGCCGGTGTTGGAAAGACCGTGCTCATTATGGAGTTGATCAACAACATTGCCAAAAGCTACAATGGATACTCCGTTTTCGCCGGCGTCGGTGAACGTACCCGTGAAGGAAATGACCTGTTGCGTGATATGATTGAATCCGGCGTAATCCGCTATGGAGAAAAATTCAAGAAAAGCATGGAAGCAGGCAACTGGGACTTGTCTTTAATCGATCAGGATGAATTGGCCAAATCCCAGGCAACGCTCGTGTACGGACAGATGAATGAACCTCCTGGCGCACGTGCTTCTGTTGCCTTGTCAGGACTGACGGTCGCTGAATCTTTCCGTGACGCAAGCGGTAAGAGTGGTGGTAAAGATATCTTATTCTTCATAGATAATATTTTCCGTTTCACCCAGGCAGGTTCTGAAGTTTCAGCCTTGTTAGGCCGTATGCCTTCAGCGGTAGGTTACCAACCGACACTGGCTACTGAAATGGGTGCGTTACAGGAACGTATCACATCCACAAAAAATGGCTCAATCACTTCTGTGCAGGCTATCTATGTACCAGCAGACGACTTGACCGACCCCGCTCCTGCCACCACATTCTCTCACTTGGATGCAACCACTGTTTTGAATCGTAAGATTTCCGAGTTGGGTATCTACCCTGCCGTTGACCCTCTGGATTCGACATCCCGCATCATGGATCCGAACATTATCGGTGAAGAACACTATAACACAGCACAAAGAGTAAAAGAATTGCTCCAGAGATATAAGGAATTGCAGGATATCATTGCCATATTGGGTATGGATGAGCTTTCCGACGATGATAAACTGACTGTTTCCAGAGCAAGACGTGTTCAACGTTTCTTGTCGCAGCCTTTTTTCATGTCTGCTCAGTTTACAGGCATTCCAGGTGTAATCGTTCCTATCGAAGAAACGATTCGCGGATTCAACATGATCATGGACGGTGAAGTGGATCAATATCCTGAAGCTGCATTCATCACCGTCGGCACCATCGACGAAGCCATCGCAAAAGGCAAGAAATTGCTTTTGGAAGCCAACGTTTAGGACTTATCCGGCGAGTTACATCGAATACCTAAAATGGTAAAATAAAAAATAATGAGACTGATTTTATTATCACCTGCGAAAACGCTGTTTGACGGCGAAATTGATTCGGTAACGATTCCAGGCACAAAGGGCCTGTTCACCGTTTTACCCCATCATGCACCCCTGATCACAACCACGGAAAAGGGTACCATCACCTACAAGACAGCTGATGGAGAACATAACATTCAGGTTTCAGACGGTTTTGCAGAGATTAAAAACAATATCGTTTCCATTTGTATTGAAAAATTGATGGTTGAATAATTGAAAATGGGTGCCAATCAAAAGGCATCCATTCAACAAAAAAACAGGTATGAAGTATTTCGGTTATTTGGTTGCGTTGATGGCAGTACTGTTCGGAGCAGAATATTTCGTTTTGAAATATGCTTTCCCTGAATATTTATTTCCATTCATGATAGCCATTCCGTTACTGTTTATACTGATTGGTTTTTTTTCCATTCGCTTTGTATATACTAAGCCAAACGTTTCGGTGACAAAGCTACTGGGAGTAAAAACGCTTAAGTTTCTGATTTCCTTGATTGTCATCCTCGTTTATGTGATTTTCATCAAAGAGCAATCAGTTTCATTCCTGTTTTCTTTCTTATACTATTTTTTAACCTATCTGGTTTTCGAGACCTGGATAGTGTATGCGATTAATAAGAAACAATGTACAAAAAAAGATGAGCAGCAATAAATACAGAGGTTGGAAAATAGTACTCTTGCTATTGGTCGTATTCTTACTACCTGTGCATGCCGGCGAAACGGCAGAAAAAAAGGCTTTCAACCCCGGAGAATTTGTCGTCGGGCATGTTACGGATTCCTATAGTTGGCATATCACCAAATCCGGAGAGACAGAGCTTTCAATACCTTTGCTTGTTATCGTTAAAAGTCAGGACAGAGGTTGGTTTGCATTTTGTTCCTGCAAATTAAACGAGGGTGCCACCTATCGGGGTTTCAAAATAGCAGACGCTGATCCATATAAGAACAAGGTTGTTGAAATCTTACCTAATAACGAAATGGTACGTCCGACAGATATATCCATTACCAAAGATGTGGCTTCTTTGCTTATTTGTTCGGCATTGGTACTGTGGATTGTCCTGAGTCTGGCCCGGCACTATAAAAAAGCCCCGATGAAAGCACCCGGAGGTTTTCTCGGAGCCATTGAATTCGTGGTTATTTTCGTTCAGGATGAAGTCATCAAGCCTTGTGTAGGAAGTGATTACAAACGTTATTCACCTTATCTGCTCACGTTGTTTTTCTTTATTCTGATCAACAACCTCATGGGGCTTATTCCTGTTTTTCCAGGTGGAGCCAACGTTTCGGGAAACCTTGCCATTACTTCCGTCATGGCTATATGTACTTTTCTGGCAATCAATCTATTTGGGAACAAGGAATACTGGAAAGACATCTTTTGGCCTGAGGTTCCGACCTGGCTCAAGGTGCCCCTTCCTATCATGCCATTTCTTGAGCTGTTTGGCATCTTCACAAAGCCGATAGCCCTGATGGTCCGTCTATTTGCGAACATGTTGGCCGGTCACATGATTGCCATGGTTTTCATGGCCATGATTTTTATTTTTGGAGCAATCAGTCCTCTGGTAGGTACCGGAGTCTCAGTCTTTGCCATATTTTTCGCTATCTTTATGAACTTCCTCGAATTGCTGGTCTGCGTTATCCAGGCGTACGTGTTTACACTCCTTTCGTCTGTGTTTATCGGTCTTTCCAGGATGGAACCTCATAAAAAAGAGATTTAATGGAGATATTTCAAACTATTAATTTATCATACTAAAAAAAACGACTATGTTATCTACGATTATTCTTCAAGCTGCAGCAGGTGTTGGATTGGCAAAATTTGGTGCAGCCCTTGGTGCTGGAATTGCAGCTATTGGTGCTGGTATTGGTATTGGCCGGATCGGAGGATCTGCCGTTGAAGCTATCGGACGTCAACCTGAAGCAGCCAATGATATCCGTATGAACATGATTATCGCCGCAGCACTTGTTGAAGGTGTAGCTTTGTTTGCTATTATCGTTGCAGTACTAGCTATAGTTATGTAAAATAAAGATTTCAACAGAAAGCCCACTTCTGCGTCGCTGCTTAATCGACAATCCTCACGTACAAAAGTGCGTTCCGGTGTGGTTCTTAATCAGTGCCATGTACTTGACTTTCTGTTGAAACCTCCTTGCAGCATTGCAAAAGTCTTCTTAAAGAGACAACCTCGATATTTTGATTTAATAAAGTAAATTATGGAACTTTTTACGCCCGAATCAGGCCTTATTTTCTGGATGCTGATCGTCTTTCTGACAGTACTGTTTGTATTGTGGAAATTTGCTTGGCCATCCATTACGAAAGCTATTGCCAATAGGGAAAAGTATATCAACGATTCAGTCAAGGCTGCTGATGAAGCTTTTTCTAAACTCGAGACCATCAAGGAAGAAAGAAATGCCATCCTTGCAAAGGCCCGTGAAGAGCAAAATGCACAGTTGAAAGAAGTGCAGGTATTGAAAGAGAAGCTGATTGAAGACGCCAAGAATGAGGCACGCGCAGAAGCGGACAAACTGATTGCCGATGCACGCAAAAGCATCCTTGCTGAAAAAGAACAAGCACTGAAAGAAGTGAGAGACCAGGTAGCCTTGCTTTCTATCGGTATTGCCGGTAGAGTGCTTCGCAAAAATTTGGAATCGGATAAATCTCAGATGGAACTTGTAGACCAGATTCTGGACGAGATGGACACGCAGAAAAACTAATTAAAAAATGGACGAAGGCAAAATATCCGTACGTTATGCTCATGCACTTTATGCTTTGGCTGAAGAGAAAGGCGTTCATCATGAGATATACCAGAAAATGAAAACCATATCACAGGCTTTCCTTGAATTTCCGGTCTTGACGGAAACACTGGCAAATCCAATGCATACAAAAAAGGAAAAGCTATCCCTTTTGATTGCTGCCGGAGGTACGGAAATTCCACAACTGTTGAAAGATTTCTTCCAACTGGTCATCAAGAAGGGACGTGAAGAATTCATGATATTCATTGCCATGTCGTACCAAACTTATTATAGGGAGAAGCAACGAATCGTTATCGGAAAAATAACCTCTGCCATGCCCCTGAAAGAAGAAGCCATTTCAAAAATCAGGCATTTGATCGACAAAAAATACGATGCCACCATTGAATTGACCACCAAGGTCGAACCTGACGTCATTGGCGGTTTCATTTTTGAAGTGGATAATTATCTCATGGATACAAGTGTGAAAAAAGCACTTCAAGATATTAAGAAGGAATTGATACGTGCATAAATGCGTATCTTACGATATATAAAGATTAATCTTAACATTTACATATAAACATTATATCTGTTATGTCCGATATTAAACCAAGTGAAGTTTTCGATATACTCAAAAAGCAACTGGCAGGTTTGGAAGACAACCTGAAGCTGGAGGAAATCGGCAAAGTTTTGCAAGTGAGTGACGGTGTAGCCCGTATCTACGGATTGGATAATGTTCAGTCCAATGAACTGATTGAATTCCAAAACGGCATGATGGGCGTTGTCCTCAACTTGGAGGAAGACAATGTGGGAGCCGTACTGTTCGGTTCATCAGAAGATATCAAGGAAGGTTATACCGTCAAACGTACCGGAAGAATCGCCTCCATTAATGTTGGAGAAGGCTTGATGGGACGTGTAATAAACACGCTTGGCATTCCAATTGATGGCAAAGGTCCCATCAAAGGCCAACTGTACGAATTGCCACTGGAACGCAAAGCTCCCGGCGTCATTTTTCGTCAGCCTGTAAACGAGCCACTCCAGACTGGTTTGAAAGCCATCGACTCTCAAATACCCATCGGCCGTGGACAACGGGAATTGATCATTGGCGACCGTCAGACCGGAAAGACAGCCATTGCCATAGACACCATCATCAATCAACGCGAAAACTACAAAAATGGAGACCCAGTCTATTGCATTTACGTAGGTGTCGGTCAAAAAGGATCTACTATTGCCAGTCTGGTCAAGACGCTCGAGAAACATGGTGCCATGGAATATACCTGCGTTGTCGCTGCTTCCGCATCAGAACCCGCAGCCATGCAATACTATGCTCCCTATGCAGGTGCATCCATCGGCGAATTCTTCAGAGATACAGGCCGTCATGCTTTGGTCGTATATGATGACTTGTCAAAACAGGCTGTTTCTTATCGTGAAGTATCTCTGATTCTACGTCGTCCGCCTGGCCGTGAAGCATATCCTGGTGATATATTCTACCTGCATTCCCGTTTGCTGGAACGTTCAGCCAAGATCATCAACTCTGATGAAGTGGCCAAAAAAATGAATGATTTGCCGGAATCCATCAGACCCTTGGTAAAAGGTGGCGGATCATTGACGGCCTTGCCGATTATCGAAACACAAGCCGGAGACGTTTCAGCATATATCCCGACAAACGTAATCTCTATTACAGACGGGCAGATATTTCTTGATACGGACTTATTCAATGCAGGTATCAGACCAGCCATCAATGTTGGTATCTCCGTATCTCGTGTAGGTGGTAATGCCCAAAGTAAGGCAATGAAAAAAGTGGCAGGTACGTTAAAATTAGATCAGGCACAGTTCCGTGAATTGGAATCTTTTTCCAAATTCGGTTCAGACCTTGACGCTATTACCAAATCTGTACTGGATAAGGGCTCTAAGAATGTTGAAATCCTAAAACAAGGACAGTACTCTCCGGTTCCAGTAGAAAAACAGATTGCTATCATTTACTTGGGCACCAAAGGGTTGCTATCCGGCGTTCCGACAAATATGATTTCCAAATTTGAAAAATCATTTCTGGACAGGCTTGAAATGAAACACCGGACGGATGTTTTGGATATTCTGAAAAAAGGAACCATCACTGAAGAAATAACAGGTATTCTTGAAAAAGAAGCCAAGCAATTGATTGAGATTGAATATAGCAATAAAGAGGTATAATATATGGCTTCATTAAAGGAAGTTAGGGGAAGAATAGCATCGGTCACCTCGACCCGCAAAATTACAAGTGCGATGCAAATGGTTTCCGCGGCAAAATTGCGCCGCGCTCAGGATGCCATTGCCGGATATTTGCCTTATGAACAAAGGCTTACCGGAATTCTGGATGACTTTCTGACCTTTTCGCCAGAAGAAATAAACTTTCCTCTGACACAAAACCGTGAAGTAAAAAGGCTGGCCATTGTCGTAATCTCATCAAATGGAAGCCTTTGCGGAGCATTTAACAGCAATGTCATTAAAAAGACCGAAGAAATTCTTGCTTTATACGGAGACATGCCGGATAAAGACATTCTGTTCTATCCGATTGGGAAAAAAGTAGCAGAGTCTGTCATTAAAAAGGGGCAAATACCTCAAGGAGATTATACAGGACAGATTGATAGACCCGATTACGAAACAGTGGCAGCTTTGGCAGATGAATTGATTCATCTTTTCCTGACCAAGCAAATCGACTCTGTAGCTTTAGTATACAATCATTTTAAGAATGCTGCTGTGCAGCAATTGAAGGTGGATACTCTTTTGCCGCTGATGCCACGCAAAAAGAAAGGCAAAGCCAAAATGAAAGGCCCTATCGAAGCTTATGATTTTATCATGGAACCAGAGAGGAAATATTTGATCAACAAGCTGGCCCCAAAAACTGTCCGGATGAAATTGTATGGAGCACTGTTAGATTCAATAGCAGCCGAACATGGAGCCAGAACCACGGCCATGCAGACCGCAACAGAAAATGCAGCTGACTTGATTCAAGAACTAAAACTGAAATACAACAAAGCACGTCAGGAAGCCATTACCAAAGAAATCATCGACATCGTCGGAGGTTCTGAGAACCTCCAAAATTAGGAATACAGAAAAAAGGTTGATCATTCTTTACAGAAATGATCAACCTTTTTTTCTGTTATCAAAATACGAGCTACCAAACAACAACCTTCCGGGACACCATCCCCTGAGAGTTATCTATATTCACAATATAAACACCCGCAGGCAAACAAAAAGCGACAGACGATGCCCCATCCGTCAGTTTGCGAACCATATATAATTTCCCTTCAGCATTTATGATCGAAACGGTCGTCAGACCTTTCAGGTTTGTTATCAGCAAGGTGCGAGTCGAAGGATTGGTAATCATGGGCAGCATTGCATTTTCGGGATTTTCCAATGCTGAAACATCAAATTCTACAATATGAGTGAAATCTTTCCATTGATAAGCCGATCCGTACGCTCCTTTCGCCCCGACGGGGACATACAAAATACAGGAAGTATGATTAACGTTCTTAAATACATCCGATGAACTCTGGAGATCAACAGGTTCAACAGCATAGGCATGGATAGATGTCAAACCACTGCAATTCTCAAAAGCATCAAAACCTATATAGTTAACTCCGGCAGGTATTGAAACAGAAGTCAAGCCCGTACAACCCGAAAAAGCAAGACTTTCAATTCGGGTAGTTCCTTCAGGAATCCGAACCGATGTCAATTGGTTACAATTGACAAACGCATAATAACCGATCGTTTTAACGGAAGAAAGAATATCATAGTTCCCTGATTTATAAACAGGACAAACAATCAGTTTGGTTTCATCTTTATTGTACAACACCTCATCCGAAACAAAAAAATACAAATTTTCAGAATCCACCGTAATAGCTCCATTGAGTCCACCAAAAGCTGCATCATCTATCGTTATTACCGAAGCTGGTATGTATATGGAACTAATACCGGAACAAAAAGCAAAGGCATACCCTCCTATTGTCGTCAGGGAAGATGGGAAAACAATCTCTCCATCAATGTCCCAACAACAATTAAATGCACTCTGACCGATGTGCTGCAATGAATCAGGTAAACTAAGAGTCTTCAATCCCGTATTCACAAATGCACAGTTTCCGATTCTTGAAATATTTGATGGAAATGTAATCTTTTGTAAAACGCTTTTACCGTTGAGGGTAACCGGATCCGCAAATGCATAATCAGGAATTTCATTCTTGCTATAGGAGGATACGCTCGCTCCTGCAGATCCTTCGGTTCCACTATATGCTGCAACGTTTGCATGATATAAATTAACAGTGCCTAAAATCGGCATGTTATCCCGCATCGTTTTAAAGTCACGCGCATCAATGGTTCCGTTAATTGTAATGGATTTCAACCCACTTAACTCTTCCGTCGTCAATCTGGTTATAAGACTACCAGGCACATCAATATACACTTGGTTATAAATCAATACATCATCATCAATTAAGGAGAAACGGCTTCCTGAATTGTTGTCCGTGACATTGGTAATACTCAGTGAAATCGTATCTACGGGTACACTTTCAGAAACGGTTAGACAAACAGTAGAATCATTCGTTTGATCCAAAGCAACATTCTGAACGGT
>Ga0265294_10006177_pt1 | contig 14441 bp, 24 predicted proteins | sample MunlanPumphouse3_FD_192504 | JGI IMG/M metagenome (GOLD analysis project Ga0265294, IMG submission 192504) | Groundwater microbial communities from a municipal landfill in Southern Ontario, Canada - Pumphouse #3 | ecosystem: Environmental > Aquatic > Deep subsurface > Groundwater | place... | reverse complement strand
TGTCTAGAGTTTCTTCTATATCTTTAGCTGACGAGCTAAATATTGATTGTGAAGATCTAGGTCTAACAGAGAAAGGTTTATTTGATTTATTCAAACCTACACCAGATCTAGTGTATTCTTCACCTGTGTTTACAGAGTTAAATATATCTGTTCTGACAGGTTGTGCAGATAACCAAACTTCAGCAGATGCTTGGTTTTATACTAGACATCAAGGTGCTTTATCCTATTATATGCAAAGTATTTTATTAAGAAATCCAAAAATTTCTTTAGAAGAATTAAGGAAATCTTGTGAAATTAAACTATTAAAGAATAGTTTTGAACAAACTCCTCAACTTATATGTAGTGAAAGTAACTTAAAAAAGCCTTTTATACAAATTTAAAGCAACTAATAAACTACCCCCTAATATATAAACATTTACATATATTAGGAGGTAGTTTAAATGCATATAAGACATTTAGTTATTATCGCTATGTGTTGTGTCAGTAGTCTATATTTATATTCCAATTCTTTTTCTTTAAGTTCTTCTTTCGGTTCATTCAAAAATGTTACTTTTGTAAAAAATTATGATGGTGACACTATTACAGTTAATATTCCGTATGCACCGCCCATTATAGGGGAAAATATTAGCGTTAGAGTTTTTGGTATAGATACTCCAGAAATTAAAGGCGCTTGTCCAAAAGAGAAACAGCTAGCTAAAGATACTAAAAATTATGTAAAATATATATTATCTAAAGCTTCATATATAGATCTTGAAGACGTGAAAAGAGATAAATATTTTAGAATATTAGCTACAGTTAAAACATCTGAAGGAGACTTGGCAGAACTTCTTCTTGACAAAGGCTATGCAGTGGAGTATGATGGTGGGACAAAATCAAAGAATTGGTGTGAATAGCACAAGGAGGTGATTGTATGGCTAAGAAAGGTAGTAAGGGTGGCAAAGGTGGTAAGGGTGGTGGTAAAGGTTGTTAATTTGTACTACAAGTCAGTTATACCTCAAGTATAACTGGCTTTTCATTTTAATTTATGGAGGAAGTTATGTTAGATAACTACTATAGTAGTACTACCAAGTATGTTCCATATACTAGAAATATTGTAGAAAAAAAAGCTCCAACAGATGATAGCATTCGTTTGTATGGGGAGTTTTTAGATAAAGCACAAAAAGCTATATTAGATTCTTTTATTATTAAAGGTTCTTTTTTGGAAGCCGTCGTTGAGGTTGTAATAAATCCTTTGAGTCGAGATAAACACATTTTATATAAATGTATCCTCAATAATAATGAAATTTATGGGGATATCCCTATAGATTGGTACAATGCAGAAGATATCTATTACAAAGATTCAATAAAAGAAAAGGTTATAACAGACATATCAACTAAAATTGCAAAAGTTATTTTAAAAAAATCTTATATACAAGAGAATAAATATTTATGAAAACAATTAGTATGACTGCCTATAATCGTCCTGATTACTTGAAAAACACGCTTACTGATCTATCTAAAAATAAACCTAAAGATTGGCATTTTTTTATTAGCGTAGATCCTTCAAACAGAACAGCAGAAATAGAGCAGGTGTTACAGGAAGATTATGGTTTTGCTTCCAAAACAATTGTTATAAATCCACAAAGAAAAAACCATAGAAAAAACCAACATGATGCTATAGCCATGGCTTTTGGTGCCGGCTCCTCTTTTAATTTACATTTTGATGATGACTTATTTATAGGCGTGGATGCGTTGGAGTTGGCTTCTTTTTATGAAAGAACTTTCAAAGACAATCCTTTAACTTTTAATAGTTATGGTCTATTTAATTATGACAGTTCTCCAGATAACCCCAACCAACTAGTCAGTAGAGTAGGTACTTTCACCGGACTCGGGTGGGCCTGTTTCCGCGAGAATTTTGAAAAAGTTTTTCAACCCAATTGGTTTTATGATGATTTGGCTCGACAGTACTTTGGCTCTTATGGTTGGGATTGGGCAGTAGCTGCAAAATGTAAACAAGATAGTTTAGCTGAGATATTCCCAAGTTATTCAAGAACAAATCATCGAGGACGAGAGCATGGCACATGTTGTAGTCATGAATGGCATGATAAGGCGTTTGCTAATTTAAAATGGAATAAAAATTTAATTATCAAGGATTACTATTATGAATAAAGAACAATTATATACAAGTACTCAAAACAAATTACTACATAACCTTGATAGGCTTAAGGAAATGCAAAAAGGCTATTTTAGGCCTATCAGTATTCAATTGGCTCCAACAAATAAATGTAACTTAAACTGTGTGATGTGCTCAGTGGCTAATCGTGATAAAAATGAAGAGCTTTCTTTAGAACAATCTATTAAAGTACTTACAGCTTTTAAAACACTTGGCGCTAGAACCATAGAGTTTACAGGCGGCGGCGACCCAACAATGTATCCATACATTAACGACATCATTGAATTCGCATCATATAATTATGACGGTATTGGCCTAATCACTAATGGTATAAAGCTAGGTAATATTAGTTACGATAATTTGGGTAAATTAACTTGGTTACGTATAAGTCTTAATAGCTTAGATTATATTGATGGTTTTGAATTAAATGTACCTTCAAATATTACTTTAGGTTTTTCTTATGTAATTACTGATTTATCTAATGAAGCACAACTAGAAAGAGTTGCAGATTACGCAGATAAATATAATGCTGCCTACGTTAGGATAGTGCCTAATTGTCTTTCTATAGAAGATATAAGTAAATCCACAGAATTAGTACTACCTTACTTAGAAAAATATCCAAAATTCTTTTTTCAAAAAAAGAAATATAATGTACCAAAACAATGTTGGATGGGTTATATTAAACCTTTCGTAAATCCAGATGGGTATGTATACCATTGTTCTGCTACGCCTTTAATAGATCGTAAATTTACGGACAAGTTCAGGGTTTGTCATATAGACGATATTACAACAACCTGGGAAAATGCTTATGGTAATGCCAAAGCTTTTAACACCTGTAACTGCCAAGAAGGTAAGTGCTTCTTTGCAGAACACAATGATCTAATTGAACAGGTAATTAGTCCATGTAGCCATAAGGATTTTGTGTAATGTTTAATAAAGACTACTATATTAACAGTACCATAAGTAACTATACAGACTACAGAGAGAAAAAATTTATAGGTCTCGCTAATGATTTGTATCCTTACGTGAAAAATAAGAGCGTTTTAGACTATGGGGCCGCTACCGGTGCTTTTATGAAGGAACTAATTAATATGGGCGTTTTTTGTATGGGTACCGATATAAGTTATTGGGCAGTTGATTTCGGAGTCAAACATTATAAATTAGGTAAAAGGCTTCTTCATTATAATATTTCTTTACTTGGAGAAGATTTTGATGTAGTTTTATTTTTAGATGTTTTAGAACACATACCCTTTGAAGAATTAAATTATGTTTTAGACTTACTACATGCATCACAGGTAATAGTTAGAATACCAGTCTCTGCTAAAGAAGGAGAAGACTTTGTTTTAGATGTTAGTAAGAATGATAAAACACACATACAAATACATCCTAAAGAATGGTGGCTTGCTTTGTTTGAAAAACATGGTTATAATAATTTTACACCTTTAAACGAAGAAAACATTTATGATTCTGAGGGTGTATTAGCTGGAATTTTAAAAAGGTGACTTATGATTGAAGAAAAATCTTGGAAGGAATTTAGAGACTCAGGTTTATTATGGTGGGTAAATAGTCTACTGCATGTTTTTGGTTGGGCGTTAGTTGCTTTCTTTGAAGACAAAGAACTTGTACGTGTAGTGCCCGCAAGAACTAACAGTCGAGGCTTTACTGAAGAAACTAATACGACTGGCTATATTAAGGTTAGTAAATATATGGTTGATAATGCAAGTGACCTTTTAGAAGAAAGTGAAAATTAATATAAGGAGATTAACTATGCAAAGACATTTAGATGGCATTTTAATAATTGTAGATTAAAGGTGTAATAATGAATGTGAAGCAAGTTATAATTGTAAGAAAAGATTTAAAAATGTCTGTTGGTAAAACTTCTGCACAAGTAGCACACGCTTCTATGAAAGCTATACTTGACACTTGTAATCTTTTAGAAGGACGTATATTATTTAAAAGTCAAATACCTGAACCAATGTACCAATGGCTTACAGGTATATTTACTAAAGTAGTTTTAGCTGTAAATTCAGAAGAAGAACTACTGGAGTTATACAATAAAGCACTATGTGCAGGACTGATCTGTTCTCTTGTTACTGATGCTGGACTAACCGTATTTAACGGTGTACCGACCAATACTTGTATAGCTATTGGTCCTGAAGAATCTTATAAAATAGACGCTATTACAAACCATTTAAAATTATTATAAGGATAAATTTATTATGAAATGCCCCTACTGTAAAAAAGAAAAAGATGGTATAGAAGATAGAACATTTTCTTTATATACCGAATCAGATAAGGTACTCTATGTAACTTCATGTAATGACTGTTTTAATGTGATGGGTGAACAATTACTAGAGAGTTATAGGCAATATTATAGAGAAATTTGTAGCGATAAATAAAAATAAGGAGTAGTATGGACGCAGAACCTGAACCTAGTTGTAAAGATGTAGATTTGTTAGATAGTAAATTATGTCCTTTTTGTTTAAGTGAAGATTTATATAAAAGCGGATCTTGGTCTCTAGATAAATGTTTGTATTGTGGTGCTGTTTACTTTATGGGAGAGTGGTTAAAAGATGGTTAATAAAAAAAATATTAAAAGACCTTACAAAAAGCTAACCAAAGCAGAGTATGACTTAGCATTACAGCATCCAAAGTGGCAAAAGAAAAGATTAAAAGTATTTGAGCGAGATAAGTGGCGTTGCACACAGTGTAAAGATACTGAAACTACTCTTTGTGTACATCATAAAATATACTCCAGAAAGTATCCTTGGAACGAGCCAATGAAAAATTTAATAACTTTATGTTCTAATTGTCATAGAAAGATACATAAAATAAAGAGGTAATCTATGAAGAAAGATTTTTTAGGCAACGAGTTGTTTGTTGGAGATGAGGTAGTGTTTATGCAGATTGGTTATAGAGGATTAATGAAAGGTGTTATTAAATCTTTATCTCCTAAAAAAGCTACTATAACCCACGAAAAAACAAACACTTGCTCTACTGAAAGTATCCAAGAACATACGCAGTTGATAAAGATATCCAATTTTGAGGTACAAGATAATGAATAAACTAGATATAAAAAATAACTTTCATATTTGTTCTGCTTGTAAAGGCGAGAAGTTTATATGGAAAAACTCACACGATTGTTGGGGAAAAACTGAAAGTTGGAAAACTTGTTGTAATACTTGTGGTGGCTATGGTTTTATTATAAATAAAGAATTAAAAACTCAAGTTGAAAAGGTATTAGATATATGAAAATAGCAGTTGTAGATATTGACCAGATATTATGGCCCATGGCCGAGCCTTGGCAAAAAGAAATACACAAGATTAATCCTTTATGTCCTTTTCCAGGAGATTCTACTTGGGATTTTTATAAAGGATATTTAACCGAAGAAGAATTAAATCTGTCTGTAAAAAATGTACATTCTAATCAACATATGTACACACCTTTTAATAAAGCAGATCTGTTAACAAAAACATTGCGAGATCATGGATTTTATATTAAAATAGCCTCTCATAGAGATTCTGATACGAGGCTTAGTACAGAGTTCTGGCTATTAGATAATAATATTTATTACGATGAGCTTTACACCGTAGACGATAAACATTTCTTATTAGAAGACGCAACAATATTTATAGACGATAGCCCACATAGTCAGAAATATGCGTTAGAAAAAAATGTATCAACTTTCTCAATTAGATACCCTTACAATAAACATATGGAAGGTGTTATTTTTGTTGAAGATTTTGAAGAACTGTTAGACTCTGTTACATCTTGGTGTTTACAATATGTTATAGAAGAACCGTCAAAGGATATTACCGTCACTATCAGTGAAGATACCTATAAAGAGTTGTTAAGAAAAGCTACTTTATTGGACACTGTTTTTAAAGAAGGGCCTGAATATTTAAAAGATTTTATGAGGTGCTCGTCATGTTAACAATTAGTAATAAACTTACCACAAAAGATCATGAGATGTTATCTATTTCAATGGAAGGAGATTTTGTGACTTTGTTTGGCTCTGTAGTATTTCAAGTCTTAGAAAAAGAAAGAAGTGAAGACAAAGACGCCATTTATATTGAATACATCCTACAAATACAAGGTGAAGAAAGGTTTTTCTCTTGCTCTGTTGTCTTAATAAGATATGGTTACGATGATTATGGTTATGAAGGCTTTTCACAAGATTTGGATTTTATAGAAGTAGAGAAAAAAGAAGTAGTAACGTACACTTGGGTACAAAAAACTTAATTTATAAGGAGTATATTTATGGAAGGGGCTTACTACGTATGTTCATCTAATGATGCGCCAGAGATTATCTATTTTTCCGAAGACGACGCTTTTTCTTCTGGGTATGAATTTATAGATGTTTTTGACGAAGATGGTGAGAAACTTACTTCTTATAAATTAGATATAGAAGGTGAGTATGTGGGAGAGTCTAATAAAGAAGATTATACTACAGATTTTTAATTGACTTTTAACAGATACTGCCTTATAATAAACTCATCTTAGAAATTAATTTGAATCTAGGGAGTTTATATGAAAAAGAAAAAGGAAGTACCTTTGTCTAATGAAGATAAAGTTAAGGTTACAAAAAAAGTTTCTAGAGAAAGTTTTCTAGACAAAGATACAACTACTAAAGTATTTAAAGATAAAACTATTTATAATAGAAAGGATAAATATAAAAAACCTTTAAAATAGTGTTTACATTAAGTATTTTATTTAGTATAGTTATACCATAATTTGATTTTAAAGGAGTGTATTATGGATCAAAAAACATTAAATAAATTGTATGAAGATTTTGTAATTGAAATTAAGCCCGGAAAGGGGTCTTTCAAATATGTTAGAACAAGACATATTTTAGATAGAATGAATAAAGTCTTTAAAGGTAACTGGGGAACACATATAATATCTCATTCTGAGATTGGGGATGAGGTTTTGGTATTGGCCGCAGTTTATATTTATAGTGATAACGGTGATATTTTAGCACAGCAACAAGGCTTTGGTTCCGCTAAGAAATTTAATGGAGTAGAATTAGGTAATACTTATAAATCTGCTACATCTAAAGCTATAAAAAGTGCTGTAAGAAATTGGGGCGTGGCTCTCTTTTTAGAAGAGGGTGAAGCAATAGGTACGGACTATTCTAATCAGAATGTGAAGAATGTTCCTAGTAGTATGCCTTCTTTTACAAACAATACTCCTTCTGCACCGCCTGTGAGTACTCCTAAAAATAGTACTCCTGTAAATGTACCTAATATGAACGTGCCTAATATGAATGTACCAAGTACGAATAGTGTGCCTAGTAGTATGCCTAGTATGCCTAGTATGCCTACTACAGGGGTACCGGTTGGTGGGGAGGCAACAACTTTTCCAGCAAGTGAGCCACCGACACAAGAAGCTAGTTTACCTACAATGGTAGCCGTTCCTGGAAAAATGCCTTCTGCTAATGCAGAAAACACGCAGTCTAGTATAACCTCTGTGCAAAAAGTAGCAATCATGTCTAGGTTGGCTAGTAAAGGTAAGACCTTTGAAGACATTTGCGCTGAGTTCTACTCCAATAGACCTAATAGTATTTTTGTTGACAGTATAGATAATATGACGTATACTGATGCTTTAGAATTAGTGTCTTTTTTAAATTCAAAATAAGGAGTAATTAATGTCGTCTGAAGATAACACTTTTTTAACTACTTTTTACAGTGAAGCTATTGATTTTGACGTTTTGATCTTAGAGGTTAAAGACGTTGATTTTATAGAAGATAAATTAACTTTTTTTGCTAAAAATTCAGGATTAATACAGAAACCTTTATATGATGATTACTTACTTTATCTTTGTGTTGCTAATATAAATCAAGTTATCCATAGAATTGAAGAAATTAAACTTTTAGATTCCAATCTTAATGTAAAAAAACTACGTCAAGATTTAGTTGCAGAAACTTTGAAATGTAACCCACTGCTTGCGTATGAAAATATAGTCATTAATAAAAACAAAGTACTAAAAGTAAAAACTTCATTAGAAGCTTTAGATGAGGATGATATTTCCCTAGTTGATAATCCTCATTGGGATTATGATTCAGCTAAGGAAGCAGCTGACTTAGATAAAGCACTTGAAGATGCTACGTCTGATACAAACGAACTTAAAGACTTGGATGTTTTAGAGTTCAAGGTTAAAGAGAAGTGGTGGCAATTGATTGGCAAGTATGTTAAAATCAAAGTATATGATAAAAAAGATCTACCCAGTCTTCTTAATAATAGGTATTTTCATAGTAGTGTGAGTTTTAATACTTTTATTGTAACTATTTGTGTTGTAGATTTTGAGGAACTATTTCAATTGTTAGATAATATGGGGATACCCGCAAGAGTAGCTCCTCCCCTATTAATGAAGGAACTTTATAATCTTTGTTATAGCTGTAATCCTTTTTTAACTTTTGAGAATGCACAACTTTACTCCGACAAAGTAAATAAGACGGAGGAAGAAGGCTGTAAAAATGCATGTAAAAGTGCATCTCCTAGCATGTCTTCTATGGATCAATTTGCTAATAAGGCGGACAAGGTAAAGAAGACTTTTGCTAGTGTTCCTGAAGAAGACTTATTGAACTTAACTAACAATATGAAAGTGTCCTTAATTGGACAAGATAAGGCAGTAGATTCAATCACAGAAGCTATACAAAGGGCAAGTGTTGGCTTAAAAGATCCAGTTAAACCTATAGGTTCTTTCCTATTTGCAGGGTCTACTGGTTGTGGTAAGAGTTTGGCGGCTAAGGTTTTAGCAGATGAACTCATTAAAGATAGAAATAATCTTATTACTATTGATTGTTCAGAGTACTCTGCAGACCATGAATACTCTAAGTTAATTGGTGCTCCTAATGGGTACACGGGTTTTGAACAGGGTGGTATCTTAACCAATGCTGTAATTGAGAATCCATTCAGCGTTATAGTATTTGACGAGATTGAAAAAGCTTCTCACAAAATCTATCAACTACTTTTACAAGTATTTGATGAAGGAAGATTGACAGATAATAAAGGTGTTAGAGTATCTTTTAAAGATACAGTTATAATTCTAACATCCAATTTAGGTGTTGCCGAAATTGAAAGTATCAGCAAGACTATAGGTTTTGGGGATGTAAATATTATAACCTCAGACAAAAAAGAAAAAGCTATAGAAAAAGCACTAAAGAGTAAGTTTAAGCCTGAGTTTTTAAATAGGCTTGACGAGATAATCTACTTCAATGACTTGACCGAGGAAGATTATTTAAAGATCATTGAAATCGAGTTATATAAATTAAATGATAACTTGCAACGCAATAATACAAAATATAAAACATTAGATTTGGTTTTTGATGACAAAGTAAAACAATTTATTTATGACAAGGGTATTAATAAGGAGTACGGCGCTCGCCCTTTGAAGAGGGCTATAGAGCGTTATATATCTACTCCTCTTGCACTTAAACTTCTAAAAGATAAAGTTAAACCAGAGTCTTCTGTTACTATATCTTTAGCTGAAGGTATGCCTTCTTTTGAAATTGTACAGGCAACTGAAACCATCGAAGCACCTTTGTCTTTGAATCTAGTAGCTTAATGTATACATTAGAAGATTTATTCGACGAGGTTAATATAATGCTTACAGCCTTTAGGGTTGCTTTTAAAAAAGTAACCCTAGGGGGTAAGCACCCTAATGTGTTTGTAGTAGACTCTTTAGGTATAGCTGTTGCTTGTATTTTTCCAGAAGATTATTCTTTTATTTTAGGAAAATTAGAAAATAATTATAAAAATTTTAGATTTATTTTTGTAACAACATCTGATAACTTATACGAGAAAAAAGATTCTATTCTTTGGGAATTCATGCGAAGTGGTTATATTAGATATATTAGACTTACTTACCCAAGACAATTTAACGACATTATCCATCAAGGTTTTGGTAGAAAAATTATAGCAGAGCGTTTAAGGATTTGGGGAGATAAAGCTATGTACAAATATCTTATAGAAGAAAACAAGCAGGGCCTTAATGCACCTATACAAGTTCTTTTAAATTATGATCCTTCTTTTTTCGACTATATGCCAGAGGAGAAAATAGGTGTTGAATAAATTATTAGACCTTTTTAGAGAGATAAAACGAAAAATATGTCCACATAATTGGAACTATATTAGAGAATTTCATAGAGAGTGTAAAATTTGTGGTGAGTATCAAATTATGGTTTTATCATAGATTTGGTCCAATAAGAACTGAATGGCAGTCTTATAATATAGATTAAGGAGATTATGAAATGTATAGTACAAATGGAAGAAAAGGCAACTCTAGTAAAGAAACCGCGTCAAGTAAGAATAAAATTTCTAACTTGGTTTGTGATGAATGTGGTTATATAGAGAAAGGTAGGTTCAAAGAGTTTGGTGAAGTATATACATGCGCGGTGTGTGGTTCTGAAAAAACTCATTTTGAAAAAGAATATGAATAAAAAAATTATTGCTGTAAGTGCCACACAAGGTTGTTTTGGTATAAATACACCTATAAGAATGTATGATGGTACTATAAAAATGGTACAAGACATTGAGGTAGGTGACGTAGTTATGGGAAACGATTCTACTCCAAGAAACGTACTATTGTTACATAGAGGTAAGGAAGAACTTTTCGAATTTGAGTATATAGATGGTATAAAACATACGTATAATAAAAGTCATGAACTTATTTTACAATATTCACAAACAAAAGGTAAAAGAAAAAAAGGAGATCTTTTAATAGATACTGTTGCTAATTATTTAAATTTTAGCACAGATAAAAAAAGAGTACTTTGTAAATTTAGTAGCACTATAGAAAGATTTTTATGTAGTGATTTAAAAATACCACCTTATATATTAGGTGTTTGGTTAGGTGATGGTACAAAAGCTGGAACAAAAATAACAAATACCGATGAATGCATTTTACAAGAATTATCTATGTTTGCTGTAAAAAATAAGCTATGTTTATCACAAGTATGCTCTGACGATATTACTTATAATATTGTATCTACTACTGGTAAATATAATCCTTTTTTAAATAGTTTAAGATTTTATAATTTATTATATAATAAACATATACCTTTAGATTATTTCAATAGTTCTTTACAGAATAGACTTAGCTTATTAGCTGGAATTGTGGATACTGATGGTTATCTGGACAAACGTAATAAATGTAGATTTGAAATAACCCAGAAAAATAAAAAATTGGCTGAAGATATTTTTTATTTAGCTCGTTCTTGTGGAATTCATGCTACTCTAAGAAAAATAACAAAAGTTTGTGTAAATAACGGTAAAAAGGGTACATACTATTCTATATCTCTTACAAGAAATATTTATAAAATACCTTGTAAATTGACACGGAAAAAAGTTAACAAGCCAAATAATCCACAAAGACCTACTACAAGAGTAGGTATAAGAAAAATAACTTCTTTAGGTATTGGTAATTACTATGGTTTTACTTTAGACGGTAATAACTTATTTTTACATGCTGATTGTACAGTACTAAAAAATTGTGGGAAAACAACGATAGTTTATGGTATTGCTACTTTTTTAAAAAAACTTGGTAAAAATGTTGCAGTTATAAATGAACTTGCTAGGGAATGTCCGTTCCCTATCAATCAAGAAGCGGATGATAGAACTCAATCATGGATAGCTAATAAGCAGCTGACCAAAGAGTTTGAAAAAATGGACAGATACGACTACTTGGTTGTAGATAGATCTGTACTTGATCCTATCTGCTATAGTTTATTTTTAGGTAAACCTGAATGGGTAAGTTTATTACAAACTGATTATTTAGTAGCACATGTTAAAACTTATTATAAAAAGTTGTATTTATTAGATCCCGTGTTGTTTGATTGGAATATTAAAGACGGTATTAGGGATACAGATACTGTTTTTAGGAACGGTGTACATGACCAAATGTTAAATTTATTTGAAAAGCACCAGTTACCGTATAAACTTATACATTCCTCAGAAGAAATATATTCTGACTTAGTTAAATTATAAAGGAATATAGATAAAAACATAGAGTAGTGCTTGAAGTTTGAAATTATAAAGGGTATAATGTAATCTCGATAAGGGTATACATGTACCCTTTACTTATTTCAATATAGGAGAAATAAAATGGATATAAAGGATTTTATAGACAATGATTCTACTCTGATACAAAGGTTCAAAGAGGTTGCTCCTGGTACGTACAGACATTGTCAAAATGTAGCTCAACTATGTGAACCTATAGCAAAAGAATTGGACTTTGATGATAGTACCCTTGTTGTTGCTGCTACTCTTCATGATATAGGTAAGATGTTTTACCCAGAAGCTTTTATCGAAAACATGATTAGCGAAAAAAATTTACATGACTCTTTAGCACCTTGTATATCTTATCAAATTATATCAAGACATGTTTCTGATAGTGTACTAAAATTAATACAATTCAATTTGCCAATCGAAGTTGTAAAAGTTGTTTCAGAGCATCATGGAAATAGTGTAATTAAAGCGATATATAGTAAGGCAGTAGACGAATTTGAAGGGGTGATTGCAGATCATTATAGATATAAGACAAGTAAACCCAGTTCCCCTGAGTCTTGTGTATTGATGATATGTGATACAATAGAATCTGCTTGTAGAGCACTACATAATAGTGGGAAATTAAAAGATCATAAAATAGTTATAGAAAAGTTAATAAATGGCTTGATTGAAGATGAACAAATTGATATACTATCATTAGGTCAATTAAGACTAATTAAAAAAATATTAGCTTCTGAAATAGCAAACACTTATCATAAAAGATTAGATTATGATGAGCAGGGCATGGAAAAAATTAAATAGTGGAGAATAAATGAAAAAAGATTTAACTGAAATTATTTGTATTATAGATCGTTCTGGTAGTATGGGGTTGATTAAAGAAGCAGCTATGGAAGGCTTCAATACTTTTATTAAGAAACAGAAGGAGCTACCTGGAGAAGTAATTGTTTCTGTTGTACTTTTTAATGATAGAATGGAGTACGTTATTAAAAGAACACCTTTAAAAGAAATTCCATTCCTTACTAAAGAAATATATATTACAAAAGGTGGGACAGCTTTAAATGATACTTTGGGTAGAGTAATTAATGATGTTAGTTTTGATATATTAAACATGAGAAGAAGAGAGCAACCAGCTAAAGTACTGTTTTGTGTTCTAACTGATGGTGAAGAGAATGCTTCTGAAGAGTTTTCTGCGGAGAAAGTAAAGTCCCTTATAGAATATAGAAAAAAAGCATTTGGTTGGGAGTTCTTATTTATTGGTGCTAATCAAGATGTAGCACTAACAGCAAAGACGTATGCTTTTAGTAAAGCTAGTACTTTTAAATTTGACGCTACAGCCGCAGGTATTAGAGGGGCCTACAACGAAATGGATACATTTGTTACAAGATATAGGGCTTCTTGATCATGGGTATAATTTCAGTAAGTTTTACAATCTTAATTGTTGCTTTTCTTTTATATTTAGTGTATGTTAGTAAGTACAATAAGAAGTTTAAAGAGCAAAAAGAAGAATTCGACAGCAAATTCGAAGTATTGAATAAGCAACTAGAAGATTCTAGTAATTTAATTGATATGCAAAAAAATGTCATCTTAAGTCAAAGAAGTGAGTTAGCTACTTTAAATGTAGGTATCAATAATCTTAAGCTTAAAAATGAAACCACAGAATCACAAAAGAAGTCTTCTGAGGTTCGTTTAGGTTTGATGGCAGAAAATTTCATGCCTTTTATAAGAGATTACCCATATGATCATAAAAACTTTAGATTTTTAGCTAACCCGGTAGATGGTATACAAGTTAATGACGACTCTGTAGTGTTTATAGAATTTAAAACGGGGGCCGCAAAATTGTCTCGGGGTCAGAAACATATTAAAGATTTGGTGTCGCAAGGTAAAGTAAGATTTGAGACTTTTAGAGTTTCTGAAAATGGGGCATCTTTGAAGTTAGAAAGTAATATGGAAAACTTAGTAGATAATTGAAGGTTGTTTATATAATTTACTAATATGATTATTGAAAAAAATTGGATAAATTAGAGGATTAATTATGAAAGAATTGGCTATTATTTCAGGAAGTTCTAATCTCCCTTTGGCAGAAAAGATTAGTAGTATTTTAAACATACCATTAACTAAGGTTTTAACAACTACTTTTGGTAATAGTGAAAGACGAGTAGAAATAAACGAAAATGTACGTAACAAAGATGTTTTTGTTATTCAATCTTCAAGCGATACTGTCAATGACCATTTAATCGAACTATTACTATTACTTGATGCACTAAAAAGATCTAGCTGCTT
>Ga0265294_10006176_pt1 | contig 14443 bp, 12 predicted proteins | sample MunlanPumphouse3_FD_192504 | JGI IMG/M metagenome (GOLD analysis project Ga0265294, IMG submission 192504) | Groundwater microbial communities from a municipal landfill in Southern Ontario, Canada - Pumphouse #3 | ecosystem: Environmental > Aquatic > Deep subsurface > Groundwater | place... | reverse complement strand
GGCGTGCACACCCCGGCAATAATTACTTCTTTATGCTGAATCCCTGCCCAACTTGGTAAGAAATTCAGCATTGGTGGTTGTACGAGCCATGCGTTCCAGTATGCGTTCGGTAGTCTCAGTGGAATTTACCGAATCAGAAGCCATCATGGATATCATTCGTTTGAGCAGCCATATCTGCTTCTGTACAGATTCCTCTATAAGAAGGTCATCACGCCTGGTTCCACTTCTGAGGATATCGATCGCCGGGAATGTATGCCTCTCAGCCAGCTTGCGGTCAAGATGGAGTTCCATGTTACCGGTACCCTTGAACTCTTCATAAATGAGGTCGTCCATGCGGGAACCGGTATCCACCAGACAGGTGGCTATGATGGTCAGACTTCCACCCTCATCAACATTGCGGGCAGCTCCAAAGAAGCGCTTGGCCGGGTGCAGCGCCGCCGGGTCAAGGCCGCCTGACAGGGTACGGCCACTGGATGGCATTGCCAGGTTATAGGCCCTGGTAAGGCGGGTGATACCGTCCAGCAGGATGAAGACATCCTTGCCTCCTTCAACCAGCCGTTTTGCTCTTTCCAGTGCGAGTTCGCTCACTCTGGTCTGGTTTTCAACCGCTTCATCGAAGGTAGCACTGATCACCTCTCCCCGCACCGAACGTTTCATATCGGTAACTTCTTCCGGTCTCTCCCCTATAAGACACACTATAAGATGGATGTCGCTGTATTTGGTGGTAACGGCATTGGCAATGGCTTTTAACAACATTGTCTTCCCCGCCTTGGGAGGAGAAACAATAAGACCGCGTTGGCCTCTTCCAATAGGTGCTATCAGGTTAATCAGGCGGGTTGAGAGATTGGTTGGCGTGGTTTCAAGATCTATCAGTACATCCGGATAGGTTGGGGTAAGAGATCCGAAATAAGGCCTGCCTTTGGCATTTTCAGGATCAAGACCATTGATGGCTTCCACCCTTAGCAGGCTAAAATATTTTTCTCCGGCCTTGGCTGGCCTGCCCTGGCCTATGACCATGTCTCCGGTGCGCAATCCGAAGCGCCTGATCTGGGACTGCGAAACGTATATGTCTGAATTGCCGGGCAGCATACTTTCCTGCCTTAAAAAACCATATCCGTCCGACATGATATCCAGAATGCCACTGCAAAACAGGTTGCCCTGTTGTTCAGCGCTGGCTTTGAGAAGGCGCAGCACAATATCCTGTTTCTTTAAATTTTGGTAATTTGAAAGGCCGCTTTCCCTGGCGATTTCCAGCAATTCTTCGCGGGTCTTGTTTTCCAATTCATTAATTTCCATATCTACCTCTCTAGCTGAAGACCGAACCGGATTGACGCCAGTCAGTAAGAAAGCGTTCAACCCCATTATCGGTCAGGGGGTGTTTTATCATCTGTTTTAGTACTTTATAAGGCATGGTTACTACATGAGCACCAACTCTGGCAGCATGTAAAACATGATTTGGGTGGCGAATGCTTGCCGCAAGTACCCTTGTTTCATAGGAGTACCGGTTGAAAACTTTAACTATGTCCTCGATAAGGGCCATCCCGTCTTCTCCGATATCATCCAGCCGGCCAACAAATGGGCTCACATAACTGGCACCGGCAAGCGCAGCCAGTACGGCCTGGTTCAATGAAAAACACAACGTCATATTAACCCTGATGCCTTCACGGGTTAATATAGATGTGGCTTCAAGCCCCTCTTCGGTAGCTGGAACTTTAACCACAACATTGGACGCCCATTTTGAAATCTGGCGCGCCTGGGCAAGCATACCGGATGCGTCCTCCTCGATCACTTCAACCGAAACATCGCCAGAGGTTATGGAACATATTTTTTGCACCAGTTCCTGGTAGCTTTGGCATCCAACTTTTGACACCAGGGAAGGATTGGTGGTCACACCACTGACAACACCCAACTTCACCCCGTGAGCTATCTCATCAACATTGGCAGTATCCAGAAAAATACGCACGTATTGTAACCTCCGTAATCTAATCCTGGTTCAAAGGCAGGGTAGGCTGAGCGCCTTCCCTGAGAACCTGTTTGGCCGCAGCCACAAATCCGCAAAATAACGGGTGTGGCCGCTGCGGGCGGGAAAGGAACTCGGGATGGAACTGGGTTCCCAGCATCCAGGGGTGGTCTTTCAATTCGCATATCTCAACCAGCAATCCATCTGGAGAAAGCCCGCTGTAAACCATTCCTTCTTTTTCGAACCGTTCCCTGTAGTCATTATTAAATTCAAACCGGTGACGATGCCTTTCGATCACTGTTTCTTTGCCATATGCCCGGGCAGCCAGGCTCTCCGGCAGTATATAACAGGGGTAATTCCCGAGCCTCATGGTTCCACCTTTATCAGCTAGGCTCTTCTGCTCAGGCATAAGATCTATCACCGGATTGGTTGTACCCGGGTCAAATTCCGCTGAATTGGCTTTCATGTCTTTTAGGACAAACCGGCCGAATTCTATCACCATCACCTGCATTCCGAGGCACAAACCAAAATAGGGGATGCGCTTCTCTCGCGCGTAGGTGACGGCTTTTATCATGCCTTCTATTCCGCGTATTCCAAAGCCGCCGGGAACCAGTATGCCCTGAACATCCCGCAGATAGTGCTCGGCCCCATGTTTTTCCAGGTCTTCAGAATGGATCCATTCGATATTGATACAGCAGGAGTTATATAGACCTGCATGGCAAAGAGCTTCTCTAACTGAATAATAGGCATCCTCAAGCTCAACATATTTGCCAACCAGAGCAATGTTAACCGGAGTAACCGGCTTCTTGAGCAGTGCTACCATGCCGCGCCATTCATGCAAATCCGAAGGGCGGGCGTTGAGCCCCAGCCTTTTTACTATCAGATCTCCGGCGTGCTCTGCCTCAAGCACCAGCGGAACTTCGTAGATCGTCTCGACATTGGGAAGAGGGATCACCGCCTCACGTTCAACATCACAAAACAGGGAAAGCTTGTCCCTGATACTCTCAGAAATCGGGTAATCGCTCCGGCAGACTATTATATCCGGCTGAATACCTATGCGGCGAAGTTCATTAACGCTGTGCTGGGTGGGTTTGGTCTTAAGCTCCTTGGTGGTAGAGATATAGGGCAAAAGGGTTACGTGCACATAAAGAACGTTATCCCTCCCGACATCCTTACGCATCTGCCGAATCGCTTCCAGGAAAGGCTGGCCTTCGATATCCCCAACCGTACCACCCACCTCTACCAGGATAACCTCAGCCTGGGAAGTCTCAGCAAGACGCAGGAAATACTGTTTTATCTCACTTACAACATGAGGCACAACCTGGATAGTACCACCCAGATAATCCCCGCGCCGTTCTTTGGATATGACCGAAGAATAAATCTGGCCTGAAGTCGTATTGGATACAGCGGTGAGCTCGATATCGATAAACCGCTCGTAATTTCCAAGGTCAAGATCAGTCTCAGCACCGTCTCTGGTCACAAAGACTTCACCGTGCTGATAGGGAGACATCGTGCCGGGATCAACGTTTAAATAAGGATCGAGTTTTTGAACCGAAACCTCGATACCCCGGCTTTTGAGGATATTTCCCATGGATGCGACGGTAATACCTTTACCTACGGAACTTACAACGCCACCAGTTACAAAAATATATTTGGTCATAGTTCTACGCTATATGCAATATTTACCCGGAACCTTTGGGTATAATTCAATCAGGAATTTCAGCATAAATTTGGACTGTGAACGCTAAACAGCGGGGGAACATGCTGGTTAATTATAGGTAGGCCGTAAAGCATGTGTCAAGTCTTTTTCCTTATTTTCTAAAATCTGCGCCTGGAGGAAGGCGAGTTAAGTCATTACAAGATCGTGTTTTAATAATGGTTTATTAATATTGCTAAACATATTTTGACAACTTTTCTCCAGCTGTTTATAATTTATATTAAGGGTAAAAAAATGGCAAAAAAGGACTATTATAATATTCTTGGCATCAGCCGCTCGGCCTCCGAGAAAGATATCAAACAGGCTTTCAGAAAGCTTGCCCGCAAATATCATCCGGATGTAAACCCGAACAACAAAGAGGCCGAGGCCAAATTTAAGGAAATCAGCGAAGCCTACGACGTACTTCACGACGCTGATAAGCGTAAAAAGTATGACCAGTTTGGCGATCAATGGCAGTATGCCGACCAGTTCACACAGTCGCGTTCGCAAGGAGCGCCCTTTGAAGGGTTCGATTTTAGTGGGTTCGGTAGTTCCGGAAATACTCAATTCAGAGCCGATACCGGCGACCTTGGCAGTATCTTTGATGAATTGTTTGGCCGCCACAAGCGCCGAACCCGCCCGCAAAAAGGACAGGATATAGAATATCCGGTTGAGATTACTCTGGAAGAAGCCTTCAGCGGCACAAGCCGCCTCCTGAGCCTTGAAGCCGAGGGGGCCTGTCCAGCCTGCAATGGAACCGGCATCACCAACAATACAGCCTGTTCCAGATGCCATGGTACGGGAACCACTCCTCAGACCAAGCGGCTTGAAGTCAAAGTCCCTCCCGGGGTAAAAACCGGCTCCAGAGTGCGCCTTGCCGGAAAAGGCTCTGCCGGTTTTTCCGGCGGTCCGCCCGGAGACCTGTTTCTTGCCATCAGGGTCAAGCCTCATACCAGGTTCGAGCGCATTGATAATGATTTGCACGTCAATATAGATGTACCATTGCTCACCGCGGTACTTGGGGGAGAGGTAAAGGTGCCAACCCCCGCAGGTAAAGAGCTGGCGTTGAAGATTCCCCCTGAAACACAAAACGACCGCAGTTTTAAATTATCCGGCCGGGGTATGCCTCACCTGGGCAAGTCAGCCAACGGTGACCTAATCGCACATGTAAAAGTAATTCTGCCTACCAGGTTAACGGCAGAAGAAAAGCGTCTGTTTGAAAGTCTTAAGGAATTAAGGCCGGTATAAATTATGGGTGCAGAAAAGGGGAAAAAACCGCGCTATGTAATCAGCATCGCAGCAGAAATGCTGGGAACTCAGACTTATACTTTGCGCTATTATGAAAAGATCGGCATAGTAAAACCGGCACGTTCCTCTGGAAACATCAGGCTTTATTCAGACCATGATCTGATGCTTGTACGCAAAGTCCAGACCCTGATGGATGAACTTGGCGTCAATCTGGCCGGAGTTGAAGTGATTTTACGAATGAGCGCTCAGCTGGCCGAACTTCAAAAAGACAAGGAAGAGCTTGAAAGAAAACTTGAAGATTTGCTCTCCTCAACCGACCAGCGAAATTACCAACAATAAAAAATCCTGAAACACTATTTTCCAAACTCCGGAGAGGACGTTTTTATCTTAATGGGCGAAGATTTAAAATCCGAAGCAGCAGAAAACAGCGAGAATGTCAGCCAGGGCAAGAACAAATGGCAATATGCTCTTGCCGTTTTGACCATATTGTTCACCATCGGGCTGGGAGTCGTACTGGCTTTTAATTGGGACGCTATTTATCGTATAGCCGGATATGGCTATGCCGGCGGTTTTGTTATCAGCGCTCTCGGGAGTGCGACTATAATTGTTCCGGTTCCAATGCTGGCAGTTCAGTTTGCCCTGGGAGGAGTGGTAAAACCCTTGATCGGGCCAAATGTTTTAGGGCCCCTGTTTGTAGGAGGGGTATGTTCACTGGGAGAAACCCTGGGAGCACTCAGTATATATATAACTGGCGTTGGTGGCAGCGCCCCTTTTTCCACACCTAAATCCGGCTGGTGGAAGCGTTTGAGCGATAAAATCGCATCCCTGATAGAAAAAAGAGGCCAGATAACTCTTTTTCTGCTCTCTGCCATAATGAATCCATTCTTTTATCCGGCGTCAATCATGATGGGAGCATCAAGATTCGGTATCAAGCGCTACGGCCTGATAACCTTTGCCGGGAAATTTATCAAGTGTTCACTGATCGCTTATGCCGGTTATTTTGGCTTTAAGGGCATATTCAACCTGTTTGGAATTGACCTGTAACATGTATGGCTCTCAGGTGCTCTGGACGAGAACGGGCAGAATAAAATATAATGTTATTCCGTGGTTGGAGCATGACCGCCATTGTCCGGCAACCAGGGTTACAAAACTGGCCATTTTATGGTATTATATGTCCTTGGCTTAGGAGTGTAGCTCAGTTGGTAGAGCAGCGGTCTCCAAAACCGCCGGTCGAGGGTTCGAGTCCTTCCGCTCCTGCCATATTTTTCTGCCGAGGTGGTGGAATGGCAGACACGCTAGCTTGAGGGGCTAGTGAGCGTTTAGCTCGTGTGGGTTCAAATCCCACTCTCGGCACCATTAACAATATAAGCGGAAGTAGTTCAGCGGTAGAACGCCTCCTTGCCAAGGAGGAGGTCGCGAGTTCGAATCTCGTCTTCCGCTCCAGTAGTTTACCGGGGCAGATTCTCTGCCCTGTTTTGCGGGTTTAACAGGCGACGTAGCCAAGCGGTAAGGCAGGGGTCTGCAAAACCCCCATTCAGCGGTTCGAATCCGCTCGTCGCCTCCAGCTTCTATCTTCTCAGGTGATATGCTATTGTGCCTATCAGGGGTGATACAATAAACATAGAGCCGAATATAACGTCTGGATTACCGATTACCTCAGCCAACCCAAAACAAAGCACCGGGACGATCAGTACAGCCGGTATCCCCAGCAGAAGCGATCCCGGGTATCTTACAATCAGCCTGGTTATCAACATACCCAGGATCACACCAAGCGGATAGCCTACTGCCATTCCAAAAATTGCCCCTACAAGTCCGCCCCAACCCCCGGCATCACCTTCGAACGCACGAGAGGCTATAAATGCAGTCAAAAAACCTGCCGCAAGTCCGCAAACAGCAAGACCTATAACCATCACCACCGGCTTTATAAAATCTTTTGTATTCAAATTATCCCCCTTGTAGCAGATTTGAGTTTTTCATTATACCGAAATGCTTTTTTATAATACCAGACTCAACGTCTTTCGTTTGTTATTCTGCCAGGCAGCCTGCGCAACCATAGACTGCGGTGTTTCTGGAAGGATGCACAAAACCAGCGTTGTGGCTGGTTATCTGCAGAAATTGTTTTTGAATTAAACCCGGGGCTGGCAAACAGGGCAAAAATATGTTCCACGCTGGCAAACAACCGTTCGCTCAACCGGGTTGCCACAACAGGGGCAACTACAACCGCGCCGGTGTGCAACACAAAAGTCATCCTGCGCACTGCCGGGCTCTCCTCCGGGGCGGGTATAATCAGATACTGTCGCCCCCTTCCGGTCGATAGCTTTTGTTAATACCGATCGGATTGCGCTATGAAGTGCGCCTACCTCATCCTGGCTGATACTCCCTCCGGGTCTCAAGGGGTATATACCTGCTTTAAAAAGGGCTTCGTCGGCATACATGTTGCCTATACCGGCGATACTGCGCTGGTCCAACAGAACAGCCTTCACCGCAGCTTTGCGGTTTGTTAGTATTTTTGCCAGCACTTCGGGCGTGAAAGATTCCCCCAACGGTTCAGGCCCCAGCCTGGTAAGAAAGCTGGCGCAAACATCAGGCACCTCAATGCAGCCAAATTTTCGCGGATCGGTAAAAAACAGGTTAAGGCCGCCATCCAGCCTGATCACCGCCCGGCAATATCGGGGCAGCCCACCTTCATCAGTACCGGAGATTATTGAACCGGTCATCCGGAAATGAATAGAAAAGCACTTGCCGCCTTCAAGTTTGAAGATAAGATACTTACCGCGTCTTTCTAGCCCGTTAATGAGGAGGCCGGCAAATAGCTCGTTAAAATCGGCAGCACTTATTCCCCTGAGAGTATTTTCCCAATACAGTTCTATCCCGGCGATACGGCGACCGATAAGTAAAGGTAAAAGCTCCCGACGAATGGTTTCAACTTCCGGGAGTTCAGGCACTTAACGGCTCCATATCCCCCCAGTTTCTACCTGCTTTTATATCCACTTTCACCGGCACATCAAGCTTGATGGCTTCTTCCATCAACTTTGCAACCAACCCGGATACTTCCTCAATTTCTGCTTCTGGCACTTCAAAAATAAGTTCATCATGCACCTGTAGCAGCATACGGGTCTTTAGAGAGCGTTTGGTGATTTCCCTCTCCATGTTTATCATGGCAACCTTAACAATATCAGCTGATGTGCCCTGTACCGGCATGTTGATCGCCATACGTTCAGCCGCTTCGCGGATATTGCGATTGGGAGAATTTATCTCCGGGATCATGCGACGGCGACCAAGAACTGTTTGCACATACCCCTGGCTGCGCGCCAGCTGTTTGGTTTCTTCCAGATACTCTTTAACCCCGGGGTATTTTTCAAAGTAGGTAGTAATAAACTGTTCAGCTTCCTTGCGGTTAAGCTCAGTCGCCTGTTCAAGCCCGTAACCGCTCATGCCGTAAATGACCCCAAAATTAACCGTTTTGGCCAGGCGGCGCATATCTGGAGTGACTTCAGCCAAACCGACGCCAAATAATTGCATTGCAGTAGCAGAATGGACATCTTCATCACGGATGAAAGTGTCAACCAGCACCGGATCACCGGAAAGGTGCGCAAGCGCTCTCAGATCTATCTGTGAGTAGTCTCCGGAGAGCAGCACCGAGCCTTCTGGTGCAATAAAAGCTTGCCGGATCTGGCGCCCCAGGTCACCGCGGACCGGTATATTTTGCAGATTGGGATCTGAAGATGAAAGCCTCCCGGTAGTAGTACGGGTTTGGTTAAAGCTGGAGTGGAGCCGGCCAGTAGCCGGGTTTACCATGCCGGGAAGGGCGTCTACATAGGTTGTCTTTAACTTTGCCAGGGTGCGAAATTCTATTACCTGGTCTACTATCGGATGAGCGCCCTTCAGGGATTCCAATACCGCAGCATCAGTAGAATATCCACTCTTGGTTTTTCTTCCACCGGGTAATTTCAACTCATCGAACAATACCTGCCCAAGCTGGCGGGGGGAGTTTATATTAAAGCGATGCCCAGTTTCATTATAGATACTGCTTTCAAGCTCGATAAGCCGCTTTGCCAGCCGGTGCGAAAGCTCTCCCAAAAGACCGGTGTCAAGCAAAATACCGGCTTTCTCCATCCTGATAAGCACCGGAAGAAGAGGCATCTCAACATCCGTAAACAGGCTGAAAAGATTCTGATTTTTAAGTTCCCCGGTAAATATTTCAGCGAGGCGAAGGGTGATATCGGCATCCGCGCAGGCATATTCAGAGGCAACTGATACCTCCACCTGGCTCATGTTGATTTGCTTTGCTCCACTGCCTATAAGTTCCTTAAGATGAGTCATTTCCACCCCGAGCCGGTTGAAGGCAAGCTCCTTGAGCCCAAGGGATTTTTCACCCAGTAGATAGGCAGCGATCATGGTATCAAAATACAAACCATCGACTTTGATCCCCATTCCGGCAACAGCCTGGATATCAAACTTGGCATTGTGAGCGATTTTTTTAACCGAACCGCTCTCCATGACCGGATTCAACGCCCGGGAAACATCGTGGACCTCCATCTGCCTGGTTTGCTCCCAGCCAACATGGCCTATAGGAACATACCAGGCTTTCCCCGGCTGGCTGGCAAAAGAAAGGCCGACTACCGGTGACCTGGCAAGATCGAGTCCGGTAGTTTCGGTATCAAACGCAAAACTGCCAGCCTTTTCCAGGCTGGATGAAAGTTTTTCAAGCAGATCAGGAGTATTTACGACAACATAATCACATCTATCCGGTTTTGAGCCTTCAGTTGTGTTTTGAGCGCCGCTATCAGCTTCACCTGATTCCGACTCCTGCCCGGGAAGTTTATTGAGAAGGCTTGAAAAGGCCATTTGCTGAAAAAGTTCTATAACCTCCCTGCGGTCATACTGGGTCAGACGGCATGCTTCCAGGTCTAATTCCAGAGGCATATCAGATACTATCTCCGCCAGAACAAGACTTTCCCGGGCTGCCTTTTCATTTTGCGAAAGCAGATTCCTTATTCTTTCCGGTTCTACCCGGTCAATATTGCGATATATCTGGTCAATGTCTCCATATTCGCTTAAGAGTTTTATTGCTGTTTTGGGGCCGATCCCGCTAACGCCCTGGATATTGTCAGAAACATCACCCACCAGCGCTTTATAGTCAGCTACAAGTTCGGGGCCGACTCCGAATTTCGCCTTTACTTCTTCTGCTCCATAAAGAATGGTATCACTGAACTGCCGGCCAGGTTTGGGATATAAAACCCTTACACCGGGACGGACCAGCTGCATGGCATCCGCGTCTCCGGTGACAATAACAACTTCAACCCCTGCCTGTTCTGCCTTGAGACTGATGGTCCCAAGAATATCATCTGCCTCAAATCCGTCCATTTCAAATAGCGGGATATTAAAAGCCCTCACCAGACGGCGAACCTTGTCAAACTGGGGGATCAGGTCCTGCGGGGTTTCAGGGCGATTTGCCTTGTAGGCATCAGATAGAAGGTGTCGAAAGGTTGGGCCTTTTTTATCAAAAGCAACTGCCACGTACTCAGGATTTATGTCTCTGAGCACCTTGAGCAGCATGGATGTAAAACCATATACGGCGTTTACAATTTCGCCATTGCGATCGGTAAGAGGCGGTAAGGCGTGATAGGCACGGTGAACCAGTGCATTACCGTCAAATATAACCAGTTTCTTGTCAGACATAAACCTATTATATCAGATAAACGGATAAATACAGACGCCACTGATCCACATCAGCCAGCTAAAACATTTTAAAATCAGAAAGGTTGCGGTTTCCAGTTGGCAGACAAGCTGTAAACTATGCCAGGCCAGCATCAGCAATCATTTTGCTAATCGTGGCTGCTGATGCCGATAATTGCTTTTTCTCATCCGGGGTCAGATCAATCTCTATGATGCTTTCCAGACCGTTTTTACCCAGTTTAACCGGCACTCCGCAAACGACATCGCTCAGACCGTATTCCCCGTTCAGGCAAGCCGCGCATGGCAGCACTTCCTGCGTATCTTTCAGTATAGCTTCAGCCATCCGCACCACTGCAGCAGAAGGTGCATAGTAAGCGCTGGAAGTTTTAAGCAGGCTAACCACTTCAGCCCCTGATCCAACGGTGCGTTCTATCAGGCCGGAGATAACATCACCGGAAAGCATTTTGGTAATGGGCACGCCTCTTACGGTATTCAAACGGGGAATAACCACCATGTTCTGGCCATGCTCTCCCCATACATAAGCATTTACATCGGTAACGGGCGCGTCAAGCTCACTGGCGATGAGGTAAGCCAGACGCGAACTGTCTAAAACGCCGGAAAGACCTATTACCCTTTTCCAGCCAAATCCGCTCTTTTTGATCGCCAGCCAGGTCATCACATCGACCGGGTTGGTAACAATCAGGATTATTGCCTCCGGTGAAATTGTAGATGCCTTTTCCACAACATCTCCTACTATACCTGCGTTGATTCCTATCAACTGGTCTCGCGTCATCCCTGGTTTTCTGGCCGCGCCAGAGGTAACAATAATTACATCGGAACCGGCAGTATCTGCATAGTCGTTGGTACCGGTGATTTTGCTGGTGATGCCGAGGATCCGGGCGGAATGGCTTATATCCAGGGCTTTGCCCTGTGGCAAGCCTTCAACAATATCAAGCAGAACCACATCACAGAGATTTTTCTCGAAAAGTCTCTGAGCGGCGGTTGCCCCAACGTTTCCAGCTCCAACAATGCTTACTTTAGCCACTGTATCTACCCCATTTTTTCAATAATCGCATCAGCAACCTGAGAGGTCCCCACAGCCTGTCCCCGCTTCTCTTCCTCAAGAAGGTCATAGGTTACCTTTTTGCCTTCCCTTATAACTGCCGCGATGGCGTCTTCCAGCCTTTGCGCAGCCTCGTTTTCCTTCAAGTGCTTGAGCATCATAACCCCAGAAAGCATCTGGGCCATCGGATTTACCTTGTTCATACCCTTGTATTTGGGAGCACTGCCGTGGGTTGGCTCAAATAATGCCACCTCGTCACCGATGTTGGCCCCCGGTGCAAGTCCGAGCCCGCCAACCAGGCCGGCGCCAAGATCGGAGATGATATCTCCATACAGATTGGGGCAAAGGAGAATATCGAACTGGGCGGGATTTTTGACCATCTGCATGGTCATATTGTCGATTATACGATCCTCAAATTCGATATCAGGATACTTCTGCGCCACTTCCCTGGCAACCGCCAGAAACAAACCATCGGAATATTTCATGATATTAGCCTTGTGCAGTGCAGTTACTTTACGACGATTATTGGCACGGGCATATTCAAAGGCAAACCTGGAAATCCTTTCGCTGCCGGTTACAGAGATTGGCTTGATGGAAATACCCGAATCTTTGCGTAACTGGGAGCCAGATAGTCTTTCTACCATCTGGATAATTTCAGCGGTTTCGCTCTTGCCCTGCTCAAATTCAATACCCGCATAAAGATCTTCGGTATTTTCGCGCACAATAACAATATCTATGTTGTTGAAAAAGGTGGATGTTCCAGCATAACTCTTGCATGGACGCAGGCAGGAATACAAATCAAGTGTTTTCCTTAGAGACACGTTAACACTCCTGAAACCATACCCCACCGGTGTGGTGATCGGGCCCTTAATGGCTACCCGGTTTTTGCGAATGGATTCAACAACATGTTCAGGGAGAGGGGTGCCGTATTCTTCTATAACATCAACCCCGGCGTTGACTATATCCCAGTTGAATTTGACTCCAGTGGCTTCCAAAACGCGTTGCGTTGCCTCGGTCAACTCGGGACCAATTCCATCCCCGGGAATTAAAGTAACATTATGAACCATGAAATAAATGCCTCCTGCCGTCGTTTAAACTATGCCTTAAAATCGCCATGCTTGGTTATATATGGCACCAGGCCACCCTCGTTTAAAATGTTTAACATAAAATCTGGTATAGGCTTGAAGGAGATATCCTTGCCAGTGGTAAGGTTTTTTACATTCCCGCTGGCCATATCAACTTCCAGCTCATCACCGTCTTTTATCTTGTCGGTATCGCAAATCAAAACCGGGAGGCCACGGTTAATGGCGTTCCTGAAGAAAATACGAGCTACGGACTTTGCCAGCACCGCGCTTACTCCTGCCATTTTGATAACCAGAGGAGCGTGTTCGCGGCTGGAACCCAGGCCAAAGTTGGAACCGCCAACTACAAAATCCCCCGGTTGAACCTTGCTGGCAAAATCAGGATCAGCATCTTCCAAAACATGTTTTGCCAGTTCCGGAAGATTGGAGCGCAAATGCGCCAGCCGACCGGGTACGATATGATCGGTTGAAATATTGTCCCCAAACTTAAAAGCCCTTCCCTTAAGCATTGAGCACCTCCCGCGGATCGGTAATTTTGCCGGTTATGGCAGAAGCTGCCGCAGTTGCGGTGCTGGCAAGATAAATATTGCCCTTGGGATTACCCATTCGCCCTTTGAAGTTACGGTTGGCGGTGGAAAGACAGACCTCGTCATCGCCCAAAGCGCCCTGGTGAAGGCCAAGGCAGGGTCCACAGCCAGGAGGAAGTATTATCCCCCCAGCAGCAAGCAAGATGTCGATATAACCTTTTTTTACACCATCCCTGAGCACCTTTGGCGAAGCCGGACCAATAATAAGCCTGGTTCGGGAATGCCGCCGCCGGCCTTTAAGTATTGACGCTGCGATTTCCAGATCTTCCAGCCGTCCGTTGGTGCAGGTGCCTATCACAACCTGATCAACATTTATGTCTTTCAAATCTCTGGCAAGAGCGGTATTATCCACGGTGTGCGGTTTGGATACGGTCGGCTCAAGTGCTGCCAGATCTATACTGATTTTTTCTGAGTATTGAGCGTCCGGGTCTGGATAGAGTGGCTTGTAGTCTTTCTCCCTCCCAACGCTTTTAAGATATTCATAAGTCATTTCATCAGATGGGAATAACCCAACCTTTGCCCCAGCTTCAACCGCCATGTTGGCGATGGTAAGCCGGTCGGTAACTGCCATTTTGGTTACACCACTTCCGCCAAACTCGAGCGCCTTGTAGGTTGCTCCATCAGCGCCGATCCTGCCAATAAGATGTAAAATCAAGTCCTTGGCATATACACCCCTGGAGAATTTGCCGGCAAGCTCGATTAACAGGGTATCAGGTACTCTAAACCAGGTTTTTCCGAGGGCAAAAGCAACTGCCACGTCCGAGGAGCCCATACCGGTTGCGAAAGCTCCAATCCCTCCAGCTGTAACCGTATGGGAGTCAGCCCCAACTATCACATCACCCGGTTTGGCCAGTTTTTCTGCCACTACCTGATGGCAAACTCCTTCCCCGACATCAGAAAGGATACACCCGGTCTCCCTGGCAAAGGAACGCATAAATACATGGTCGTTGGAAAGCTGCCAGTTCGGGCTGGGAGCGGCATGGTCCAAAAACAATACTGTTTTTTCGTGGTTGGCGAGCTCGCAAAAGCCAGCTTCCTTAAAAGCCCGGATCGTCAGCGGACCGGTAGTATCCTGGACAAAGGCCAGATCAACAGAGGAGATCGCTATATCACCGGCCTTGCGCAAAC
>Ga0265294_10006175_pt1 | contig 14447 bp, 13 predicted proteins | sample MunlanPumphouse3_FD_192504 | JGI IMG/M metagenome (GOLD analysis project Ga0265294, IMG submission 192504) | Groundwater microbial communities from a municipal landfill in Southern Ontario, Canada - Pumphouse #3 | ecosystem: Environmental > Aquatic > Deep subsurface > Groundwater | place... | reverse complement strand
ATTTCTTGCCGCTGCCGCAGGGGCATGGATCGTTTCGACCGACTTTCTTTCCGGTCTTAAAGTCGAAAATATCAGCCCCGTCAAACTCAAAGGGTTTATCGGGAAGTGGTCTTAAATGGGGTTTTTCATATTTCTCAAAAATCTCATTAGGTGTATGACCATTGTTCTCCCAGATTCTTGTGTTATTGGCTAGTTCCATGACCAGCTGTATTACTTCATTGACCTGCTTTTCGCTCTTAAAATCTATACCTCTGGTGTTAAACACCTCAAATATTTCCTGAACCGAAAAGTCAAACTGGCATATCCCCTGAATGTCCTCACAAAGCATCTCCGCTGCAAATTTATCACCATCAAAGATATGTCTGGTCACATAACTCAGCAATGCCCTGTACTGCTTGGTCACTTCAAAATAGGTCTCATCTTTATATTTCAAGAGCTCTTCCTGCTCCGGAATATAAAAGGGCTTGCCTTGGCGCAGTTTTAGCTGCTCATCAAAACCTTCAAATTCCATGATGGTCTCATGGACGAAATAATCTCCATTGATTTCTACGAAGTTCTTCGCTAAATCTTCTGGCGGATTATTCATGATGTCACTGATAGCTTCGGCGTCGATAGTGTCCATATTTTGCAGGTTAAATACCTCCGCCACTTTATCCTTATGGACCAGGCCATAGAGATGGGTTAGAGAAATGATGTAGTCAATAATAGTATCATTAAATGGTTTAAATACTCCAGCCGTTATATCCTTTTCTTTCATATCACTCATCCATCCCCCTATGCTCAGTCATCATCTCATCCACCCAATCTTCCTCCACATACACCATCCCGTTCCGGCCTTCAACTTTCCGATTAGGCCCGGCCTTATACAATTTACAACTCAAAGGTCCATAACAAAAGGTTTCAAATCGGTACTTCTTCCGGCCTCTCGGGTTCCAGTTATCAATTATTATCTCGACCAGCATCCTACACCCCCACATACAACTATTACATTTAACCTCGTAAGTCCTGGCAGCCAGTCTCCGGTGTCCCCTTTCCCGATAAATCTCCAGCTCCGGCGGCATCAATTCCCAGGGTGCTGATGTGTTGCCCTGCTCTCCTGGGGAGATAAGCTTGATCCTGGAGACCTTGTAGAAATCAACCGGCTCCATGTTAGGATCTGGAACAGGGAGGCATTCACCGGAGATAATGTCATTAACTTTGAAGTTGAATTTAGCTTGAGCAGCTTTGCCGATACCTATGGAGAATATATTTTGATTTGATGATATCGTTTCTTGGTTATCAATAGTTCCGGCAATTTTAATGGCATAGCCCAAATATGTATGAGAGGCTTCATCAAATGAACGGGTCAGTCTTATTCGTGGTTGGATTGATGTGATAAGACCTTTAAAGTTCAACTTGTCCATTTGTGGATTCGCCTCCTTTGCTTTATTTTTATCTTTACGCTTGACATTTCCGTTAACTCTAAATGTGACCTCATTTTCTAAAGAAGATACCCTAAATGTTTATAATCTGAAACTATAGCTTTGTTTGCATGGGATAGAATCATTCTATTAAACTTCTTAATCAAATCGTTGTTAGCCATCCTAAAATTAACATCTCTAAGACTATGCTTTTCTCCTTTTGTAATCATAACTAAGTAGTCTGGTGTTAATGGACAATAAATCGCATTATTATTAGTTGCTTCTACCAGCAAGTCATGAAGGAATGCTGGCTTATCTGAAGTAATAAAGCTCCCTTGATTTTCCCAAGTTTTGAAAAGAATCATTTGAAATGTGCTTTGTGCTGTTGTTTTCATAGTATAAAAATACCCTTTTGGCACTTCAAAAAGTCCATTATATAATTCTCTTAACCAAGCGGCATTTTGTTGTATTTGCAGAAAATCTTCAACATCTACAGTATTCTTAGTACCTGTAATATCCTTTAAAGGCTTTTGGAAAATATTTAGTATTTTCGGTAATATACCTAAGTAGTCAAAGTCTGGGTTACGACACATTAGAAAAATAACCATTTTTATTATATCTACAACTAGACTCTCATCTATACGCCGAATCTCGTCTATTCCATTTAACGGAACAGTTGTCTCCATTTGATGAATAAAATCATCTAGTATAGGTTGCCACTTTTTCTCAACCACATCATCCAGTGCATTCTCTAATATATAACTGTGGATTGATTTAATGTCACTTAGTGTAGCCTGTCTTTTGGCTAACTTCATGGGTGGTTCTTTATGGCGAAATTCCCATTCGTCAAGCTTAAAGAAATGCTGCTTTAAAGATTCTTTGTCCTTAAGAACTTCACCATTGAAATACGCATCGACTCCCCTAGAAGTCAATTTTGCATCAATTTGAGCTATGTAGTCTTCCTCAATAATTGGACAGGATGGAATTATGAAAGACAACTCGTAGTCGATATTATAGAGTCTGGACTCCCAAAGTACTGAATTCTTATTTTTTCCATCACCAGTGCCCAAATCATCTTTCTCATAATAGTAAATGCCCTGAAAGTATTTCCCTGGCTCACTTTTACTACTTACTCTTGTTTCCCAATTTTTCAGATATACTCGTGGCACATAATGTTGACGTTTTACACTCATTAATAATCCTCTCCATAAGCTTCGCTGGTTTGTTGCGTTCATCCATTGGGCCTTGAGGGAAGTCCATCCTAAGCAAATGATAATTTCTAAAGCTACCACCAAACTCTTCAAATCTTCTGACTTCTCTATCTAGTTAAAAACGAGCAATCTTTCTAACTAAATTCATGCCCGCTCTAATGTCTGTGTCTTTCTTATGCCGTAGTTATAGTCTGATGTCTACTTCTTACTCTCTCCCCGCAGCAATCTCTCCTAAAACCCCTACTTCCTTCTCTACAACCTTCACTAAATACTGTAAAACTCATCCCTCAAATCACTTCTCCTAAAAGCAGTCTCCACAGTAGCTTCAAGGAATCCTTGTTTGTTTCCAACATCGTATCTCTTCCCAATAAAGTCATAAGCATACATGATTGTCCCTATAATCTAGTTAGCTGTTTCTAGCATCAGATTATTTAAAAAGTAAATATGCTAATTCCTTAGTACCGAACCATTAGCGCTCCTCATCTATAAAATCAGCTATGGTTGTTTTTTTATACTCATACTCGATCAGTTTGATTTGATGATTCGGTATAATAACCCTCTTGTCACTTTTGCTTTCATAAATCACTATATAATCGTCTAGGTTTACTAACTCCATCGATTCGTATCTATTTCCATCAATAGTTATAACTGTTATTCTCTTGTAACTTCGTGTTACGCCCCATTTAAAATATTGTCTAAGGTTAAATAATGTAGCATAAAAAAGAAATGCAAATAAATATGCTATGTATGTTGCCCTATCGCCAAAACTTTCTATGAAAAATATGACCCCAAAAGTAAATACCCAGATAACCAATATAAATATCGATATTAGAATCAGCCTTAATTTTGTTTGTTCATTCCGAAAAGTATCTATCAAAAATGATTTATGAAATCTCAAATGACCATAAGTAAAAAACACTATCCCCACGCCCAATAAAATTATAAAAGGCCATTTATAATTGCCATCCAAATTAGCACTGACGATAATTAAAGCTATAATAAATGAAAGAGAGGAGTTTAAGGCTATGGAGTCAAGAATCCTTATTCTATCATTATTAAATGACACCTGCTCAATTGCTTTCCTTTTTTTATCTTTCATATAGTTAATAAAAAAGGTAGTACCAGCGGCAGTTAATATACTTATTAAAATAGTTACAATATGCTTTAATATCTCGCCTGGCACCGTTTATCAATCCTCTAAATTATTCTTCCCAAACCTCCAAGCATCCCTGACCATATCTTCTATCCCTAACCCGGCTTTCCGGCCCAGTCCCTGTTCTGCCTTACTTGCATCAGCAAAAGTTATCGCAATGTCTCCCGGACGTCTGCCGACAATCTTTTAATTTAACTTTTCAAAATCCCGTGCAACAATTTTTTAACTTCCCTATCGGATACCGTGACTCCTAATAGGTTCCTCTATTATCAATTGCTCTTTCAATATAATCGCCTAAATTCTCCTTAATGTCATTATAAACATAGGTGCTGGTGGAATGCGGTGGATCATAACATTCAACGTAATTCGAAAGCCGATGACCATCTTTATTGTAAAGACTATAAAACGGATTTGCTCCTTTAGTTGTCTGATTACCATCGGCATCCTTCAAACCATGAATATAAACGCCCACAATTCCCTTGCCTAGTTCATATGCTTTTTCAATTTCATATTTCACCCATTTTCTTGTGGATGTTGACTTCCCAATCAGCACAACAATACAGGAACGCTTAGCCATCTGCCCGTCTATCCACTCTTTAATTTTAGCATCTGATTTATAGCGGACTTCTTCCCAGTCATTAGATGACCATGTAGATGAATTGTCAACAATACCCATGTTTTTTACTTGAGCAGCACGCCAATTATCGGGTGTGTAGTGGAAACTAAAAAATACTTGCCTTTTCGCCATATCATTTTTCTCCTTTACATTTATTTAAATTTAATATTCCTTCACCGAATCAACTATCTTAACGATTAAATTAACCAAGTCCTTTGGGTTAACAATTGATTCTAAGTCCGAAACATAATCTTTCAAATATGAGAAATCATTGATATTTTTTTTAATATCCTCTAATATTTCTTTCGCCGCATATCCCGTACTTCCTAATGGAATTATTATCTTTCCTAATGATTTAGCGATTTCGTATTCTTCCCAACATCCATCTGCATTTATAATCCTTCCACCCTTTTCCTTATTTCCAAACATAAATATTGCTATCCCTACCTGAGCAAGCATCTCTTGTCGATATTTAGTAAATAACGCTTTTCTTTCATTTAGATCAATAATACCTTGCGGAAAGGGTCTTAAACATAAATATTCATCTATATGTTTATATTTAGTTGCATATATCTCATTAAGAGCCCCATTTATAATCGAAGATCCAATCCCCAAACCAAAACCCGTCGTGATTTTATAATTTCTTTTCACTAATTCCCTAGCTAAGTGATATGCAAAGCTTTCCGTATCTTCTTTATTCCAAGGTGAATCAAGCTGTTCTGCACTTCCAGAAATAAAAATGTTGTTCTTATATACAGCTATTTCTATATCCCTAAGAATATCTGTTATTTCCTCATATTTGTTCACAAAAACAGCCTGTATACCATATCTCCTAAGGTCTTTCTCCCGGAGGTCTTGCTTTATTTTTCGATAAACAAAATCCTCTTCGCTTTCATCTTGTTCTCTTTGAACACGTTTGAAGAAGCAATAATGATCACGTTTATTTTCATCAAGCAAAGTATGTATTCGACTAAGTATATAATCTAGGTTTGGATCTTCAAAACTAAAGCCTACAAAGAGAAATGTTTTAGAAATTAAGTCGCCCTGTAATGCAGTCCGAAAAAGTGGCCGCTTTATATCATATCTTTCATAATCGTCCTTTGTTAAAACCGCATCCGCTGGTCTTTCAACATCCCCATGCATTTTATACAAAACAGCGTCTCTATTAGGGAGTGTAATGGCTAACTGATCCTTATCAATTTTTACTTCAACTTTCCGGTTATTGCATCTTAATCCATTTTCCAATAATTGATCATAATTAGTAGTCCAATAGGTATTTATGGGGAGTCTTGTGAGAATGTTTATGTTCTCATTATCTTCCGTCCCATTATTAAATGTTTCTACAATTGCTTGGTTAATTGATGCCCTAGTTCCTCGTTCATTCCTGTGATATTGGGCAACCGCTAGAAGATCATCTTCTTTTTCTATATTTAAGCCAATATCGCGAGCCAGTGGTTTCAATAAAGTCTTCCAATCTACAAATCCTGAGGCTCTTGATAACCCAGCGCCAGCAAAAACTGCTGCGTATCCCTCCCGTACTGCCTTGGAATAATTTCTAATTAATTCATTTACTGAAACCAACCAATATCACCATCCTTTCCTTTTCACAATTAAATTTAGGGCCGTATTTTTTATATCCTTCATTAACCTAAACCTACAGTTCTCTTTCATATTGATTAAATTTGATTTTCATATCTCAATATCCAAATATCACGCTACAAATTCTCCCTATACCACTCAATAGCCGCCTCAATCCCCCGCTCGAAGCTCCAGTCCGGCTCATACCCCAACAGTTCCCTGGCCTTAGTAATATCGGCATTACTATGCTTGATATCCCCCGGCCTATCCGGACCAAATATTGGCTCGATATCTTTACCTAATGCCTTGCATAGTTCGTGGTAAATATCGATTAAATATTCTCTGCCACCGTAGGCAATATTAAATGCCTTCCCTGCTGCCTCGGGCGGTGCTAAACATCCTTTGAGATTAGCTTCGATCACGTTCTCAATATAAGTAAAATCCCGGCTCTGTTTCCCATCTCCATTAATGGTAGGCCGCTCATCATTCAAAAGCTGCCTAATAAACTTAGGTATAACAGCTGCATAAGCCCCATCCGGATCCTGTCTCCTGCCAAACACATTAAAATACCGAAGTCCATAGGTATCCAAACCATACAGCTTGGTATATAGTTTTCCATACTCTTCATCAACACGCTTTGTCAAAGCATAAGGAGAAAGCAATTCACCCTCCTGACCCTCTTTCTTGGGCAGTACCGGATGATCTCCATAAACCGATGAGCTGGATGCATAAACAAATTTCTTGACTCCCTGCTGTCTGGCTGCCTCCATCATATTAAGGGTTCCCCTAATATTTATTTCTTCATATAATAAGGGCATTTCTATGCTGCGAGGTACTGACCCCCAGGCCGCTTGATGCAGTACATAATCTACCCCTTCACAAGCAACCAGGCACGTTTCATAGTTACGAATATCATCTTCAATTAGGGTGAAGTTTTTATTATGTAAAAAACCTTCAATGTTCTCTCTCTTCCCGGTGGAGAAGTTGTCCATACATCTCACTTGATAACCCATATCCAAAATAGCTTCACAAAGGTTAGATCCAATAAAGCCTGCTCCCCGGTAACTAGGAAAATACTATCCCGGTCAAACTCCAAATGCTTGTAACCCACCCTAAAGCCTCCAGTACAAATAATCTAATTCTTCGGCTTCTTTTCTGTCAAAGATACCTTTCACATCAATGAGAACATCTTTTGTGCTCCCACAACCATCTTCAATAGTTGCGGCTATCTGTTGATTTACTGAGTCAAAAAGATGATTAGGGCATGCACTATACCAGTCCTTGATTTCCTCCAGGCTCAAGTTAATAAACTCCTCGTGGGCTACGGCAAAAATTACTGCATCCACCCCGCTTATATCCTCTAACCTATTTAAATGAATCCCGTATTCTTCCTCAACTTCTTGTGCATCAGCCACAGGATCTATTACCTGTACGTTAACGCCATACTCTTTTAAGTTACGCCCCAGGGTAGTGCTGGCACCAATGACCGGTGACAGGTCAGGAGTATGGTCTACATTTACCGGCGTCGGTACGGCTACTATGTGGAATTTAGCTTCCCGGAGCCTCGTTTCATCGGCAGTAAAGTCCACCGTGCAGGTAGCTATAGACTCATCCCCCACCTCTTTGGTTGGACAACACCACTCCTGTATAAATCAATCTTGGCTTGACTTATATCAAAGCCATAACATACGCTTTCCTTGAAAAGGATACTGCTATCGGCATGCCAACATAGCCGAGGCCTATTAGACTAATTTTTTCTTTCCTATTTATAATTTGTTTGTAAAGAGATTCATGGTATATACTATCTCCTATCTATCTTTTTGTAGAAATTTGCCCCCATCTGTGAGAACGTTTAAACAATCCAGTTCTCGAAATTTTTATAACCGTTATTATTAATCCAATCATAAGTTTTAATATTTAAGCAGTCTCGCAATGTATAGACTTTCCCCCACATATTCTTATCAGTAATATTAACCGTCCACCCAGACAAATCCTCATAATAAATCCAGTTCGTCTTTTTCTCTATTAGAGTGAGCTTTTTCCCATCATCGCTTATCTCTACTCCCATATAATCAAATGGATTCAACCCACGCGTCTTTGTCCTACCGTTCTTATCAGCAATTCCATTTATGTGAATGCCAATGAGCTTATTGCCCTTTTCGAAGCTCTTCGCGATTTCATATCTAACCCACCGTCTGCTATAAGTGCTCGTACCAATTAGAACTGCAGTTACGGAAGTATTATTAAGCCCACCGTTTATCAACCTTTTAAGAGCTAAGTCGCTTTCCCTCTTTGTTTTTTCCCAGAGAGATGCATCGAAATATCCGGCACTTTCATGTTTGGTCGTTTTATGATTGCGTACAACATTGGCTCTAAAATCAATTACATCTCGATAATGAAAGCTAAAAAATACCCTTTTGGCCATTTCAACTCCCCCCTATCTCACTGATAATTTTCATAACAATTCCAATAATCTCGTCTATATCAGTAGATGTCCCCAGTAATTCAAATTGCGGCTTTAAATGACTTTCATTAGGATAATACCTATCAAAATCATCAACAATCAACTGCCATAACTCATTCGTCTTATACCCAGTTGACCCAATAGGTATTAGCTTTAATCCTTTAGATTTTGCAATCTCAAATTCTTTGGATACACCATCCGCATTAATTACCGCCCCGTCTTCCTTGTTTTGCTTATTGCCGAATACAAAAATAGCAACTCCAGCTTCGGAAATCATTATATTTCTATGATATTCCCATAGTTCTGGGAGCGTTTTGCTTCCACTTGCTTTTTGCGGAAATGGCCGCATTACTATTCTTGAGTCGATCCTATTAATTGAGTTCTCGTGCATATACTCAAGTGCACCATTAATTACATAAGTACCAACACCCAAGCCAAAACCAGTGATAATCTTGTAATCATTTTTTACAAGCTCATAACTTAGTCTATGTAGCAGTTCCTGCGCTATATTTTCTAAAAATGGGTCATATTTTACAGCGCTTCCTGAAATAAAAACGCAAGTCTTTCTATACATCAATTCAATTTGATATAAAACCTGCGTTATTTCCTCATATGTGTTTACGAAAATTGTATTTATTGAAAAGCGTTTCAAATCTCGGATTTGATATTCTTGCTTAATCTTAGCGTAAGCATAATCCTCATCGTTTTCATAGTCATCTCGAGTTGCTCTTTTCATAAAACAGTAATGAGGACGCTGATTATCTTCTAAGCCGTTTCTGACACGGCTAAGTATGTAGTTTAGGTTAGGATCACTGAAACTAAAGCCTATAAACAGAAATGTTTTTGAAACCAAGTCGCCTTGCAATGCAGTCGTAAAAAGATTATGCGTATTATCGTATTTTTCATAGTCATCTCTGATGATTACGGCGTTTTGTGGTTGATTTACATCACCGTGCATTTTATAGACGACTACATCTCGATCTTTTTTGGTAAGTGCTAAATTAGCGCACTCTGTTTTTACATCCGGGATTTTGCCTTCTTCAGTTATTGCTGTCTCTATTAAATTATCGTAATTCGTTGTCCAATATGTCTTTATCGGCAATCTCGCAAGTATTTTGTGGTTTTCCGTTATCGATGCCCTTCTACCGAACTCATCAATAATTAGTTCATTAATCTTCCCCCTTTGATGTTCATTGTAATGATATTGTGCAATTCCTATAAGATCGTGTTCTTCTTTATGAACATCTAAACGCAAATCTCCGGCAAGCTCACATAATAACTCTTTCCAGTCAACAAAACCGGCGCTGCACGACAAACCAGCGCCGGCAAATACTGCTGCGGTGTCATTTTTTATTGCTTTTGTGTATTCTCTTAAAAACGTCCTGACATCCATTTTCGCCCCCCTTTCCCAACTGTAGCCCTTTCCTTATTCCATATGAATCGTTAGCTATAGTCACATCTCTTGCATGATGCGCTACGTTTCATTAAACAGTTTTTGTGATGTTATAATCATCTATGTTGCTATTAATATCTACAGACATATCAATATATTTGTTAACATCATTGATGAAATCTTCCCATTTCGCACTGTAGATGTATGATGAGTGTCCTTTATATACGGTTTTGTTGCTTGTACAATCCATAATTTCTTTGTTCTTCTGATTGAACATATTATCACGAAGAATCTTAAATAGCTTATCAGTATATAAAGTTCTGCAAGCACAGTCGCCACATCTATTATCCGTAATAAAGTAATCATACTTGTTATTTTCATCCGGAAGTACAACCGCTAAAGTTGCATTTGTTTGGCTTGTACGACCATTTCGAGTATGCTCTTTTAATGAGTAAGATAATTCCCATGGTATCCATTGATCCGATTCGTCGAGTGCGGTGTCTTTCATACCCTTAGATATCACAATGATCGTTACGCTACTGTCATATATTTTATCTCTCAACTTAGACTCAATAGTACTATCCTTGAAATCACCCAAGTCTTCTCCATCAGCTTCGCCTTTATTGATGTGATGCTCATCCTTTAACTTGTCCTGTAATATGTCTACATAATCTCTGACCTTGGTATCCTCAATCTCTTCCAAAGGACATACAGCCTGGTCACCATATTTATATGAAACGAATATCTTGTAACTCATAACCCTTCCTCCTCCCAAAGTTTTTTATATCAATTTAACTTACTAGAAGAATAAGAACTGTCACTAATGCAACATAGGGCAAATAAAATCCAGCTTCGGTCGCGGAGAATAAACATCTACCGTAGCATAGTAGTGTAACCATTGCCGTGAATTGCCGGTATCATGTTACGTATTGGTGGTACGCTAAGCTCGAAATAATCACATAATTCTCTATTTTCCCCTATTATCCTTTAATTAAAGAAATTTTTTGTCGGGACTGGTAATATCGAAGTATTTGTATACAAAGTTCTGCAAGCTATCCAGCAATTTTTCCACATTTTCATCGAGCCAGGCAAGTCGTATCTCAGTTGTTTCACTATCTATCTCAGTCCCGAAAATCCAAGTTGCGCTTTTCGGTGAATCACCCGAATAAAATATTCTACCCGGAGACGTTCTATGAGAAAGGTTATTTCTAATTACGCGCCATTTCTTATATTGTTTTGATTTAGTGAGCCTGTTGAGTTTTTTACTAACTTCATCATCTGGAAATTTGTTGCAGAACTTATTTCGTAAATCAGTTATATTATAGTGTTTTCTATCTTCTTCAGTTGCGATTGGAAAATCGTTGGCCATTAACTCCGCATCTTTGGCCTCTAATAATGATCCTATTGCGTACACACCATAACAAATTGTTTCGATAACCGATAGCCCATCAACAAAAAAATGAAACAACTCCCGCTCTTGCTGATACCTAAAGGGTGATTCAGGTGATTCTCCATACTCCTTGATAGCTTCCGTATATGATTGATGGGCCTCCACGCAAGCTTGGTGCCTATATATCAGAGCATTCCAAGCTCCGTTGAATTCCCAAAATGCAACTTCATTAAAATCTTTTCTTGACGCAAGATATTTTCGCATCTCTATATATGAATGATCATTTAGAATTAATCCCATTACATTGTTTCCTTCCCCTGTTTAAAACCAAAAGACAGTAAATTCAGCAGTTGAATAATTAAACATACGAGTTAATGAAAGAGGTTGCATTCCTTCCTGCCTCCCTTGAGGTTAATGATACTGATCACCGTTGTCACTTGTTAATCCCCTCCCAATTTATTGTTGGTATTCCACCCATATTGATTCACCGGTCCGGTCAGTGAGAGCAACGTGTTGAACTGACCCCCAAACTTTACATGTTATCCATGACTCAATCTTTGGTACTCAAACATTCGGTCTGAGTATAAGCGTTTCCACTAATAGATGAATTCTACAAAAAAGTTATTAATTCCTTCTAAATGTTCTATTATTGTAATTTATTGGCACTGACCTGTAGTAAATCTTCCTATACTTTCAAAGCAATAACTCGGGGTCAGACCCCGAGTTATTGCTGCAAGTTCGCCTTATACCACTCAATAGCCGCCTCAATCCCCCGCTCGGAGCTCCAGTCCGGCTCATATCCCAGCAACTCCCGGGCCTTGCTTATATCGGCATTAGAATGTTTAATATCCCCTGGCCTAGCTGGCCCAAATATAGGCTCAATATGTTTATGCAGTGCCTGGCACAACCTATGATATATGTCTATTGATAAGTTGGGTCGAGTAAACGTATACCTCTCAACTTTAGGAGTCGCTTTGTGTTAACCGTTTCTCTCCGTTTCCTTTGAGAGTGTCACAATATTTGCTCCATGGCTGATTGGTATTACGCTCCTCACAGAACCGTGCTGGCGCAATTAACGCACACGGCTCCTCATACTATCATTTACACTGTATAACTAATTTCTTGCCTTAGCTCAAAGATACTTACATATATTTTAGGCTTTGGAAGTGGGTATCTCTTCAGAAATAACACGTACTTATTCCAGTTCATGCTTTTCTTCTGACTTCTTCTGTTGAACATTTTATACAGAAATCTCCTTACTTCATCTCCAAACCTGGCTATCATTAGAGAGTTATCTGTTATTCCATAATACCTGTAATAGCCGTTTAGTTTGACTGTAAGCTTCTTCATTACCTCAACTGCCGGCGTTGTGAGGTTCTTTCTTAGCCATTCCTTGACGTTCTTCAAACTAGCGTTGTATTTCTTTTTACTAGTTTTTCTCTTCACTCGAAAATATCCCTTTGCGCTTTTACTGCAGTAATGTGTAAATCCCAGAAAATCAAATGTCTCAGGTTTCCCTTCTCCAGCTCTCTTTCTATCAGCTTCTGCAAACCTTCCAAACTTAATAATTTTCGTCTTATCTTCGGCTACCTCTAAGTTGAACTTTGCAAGTCTTTCCTTTAGCTGTTCGTAGAAGGCTTTTGCTTCATGCTCATACTGGAAACAGAACACACTATCATCGGCGTACCTAACCATATAGGCATCGCCTGTACAGTGCTTCCTCACTGCTTTCTCGAACCATAAATCCAATACGTAGTGCAGGTATACATTTCCTAAAATTGGAGAAATCAAACCACCTTGCGGTGCGCCGACTGGTGTTTCCTTATGTTCCCCGTTCTCAACGAGTCCGGACCTAAGAAATCTCGCAATCAGCCTGTATACATTTACGTCGCCAATTCTGTGGTCTATGAATTTCATAATCCACTTATGGTCCATGTTGTCGAAGAATCCTTTAATGTCCGCATCGACTACGTAATTGATTTTCCGCCCTTGAATTATCTCATTTACTGCTTTCAGCGCATCGTGACATCCTCTGTTAGGTCTAAATCCAAATGAACAATCGAGAAAGTCTCCCTCAAATACCGCATTTAGAATATCGCTTAATACACCTTGCACCAGCTTATCCTCATATGCAGGTATCCCCAACGGTCGCATCTTGTCAGAACCAGCTTTTGGTATATATACCCGTTTCACTGGTTGCGGTTTATATGCCTGCTTTTTCATCCTAACCAGTAATGACTCGATATTATCGTCTAGGTTTTTATCGTAGTCAGCCTTGGTTAATTGGTCTACGCCTGCAGCCTTCTTCCCGCTCATCTTTCTATGACTCTCCGTCAGGCTTTCTTTGTTGATTAGTCCGGCAAGTGATGTGATCCTAGCTTCAGGTCTTTCCTTAGCTATCTGTGCTATCCTTGTCAGTTTCGTTTCCATTTGCTTTCTACCTCCATGTGTAGGCAATGTTTCCTTTCCATGGGCTATAGTATGTTGTAGCCTTTCCTCCCCAGGCATTACCCTATATCATTAGTAATATGCTACAATCCGACTCCCTAATGCCTTCCGCTTCCTTGCTTTATTATCGCTTGTTATACGTACTCCAGACTTATGTCTGAAGAGCAATTAGGGTCTCCCGAGTTCCCGTATCATAACTTTGTATAGCATGCTGAGTTCTTCGACCCCGAGGAAGCTGCGACCTTCTTACCTAAACGTCGGTCGCAATATTGCATTCTGCTCAAACAACAGCATCTGCCTTCCTATTTTCAGTATTTCGAGGCTCAATCACTTCAACTTTTCAGCTTTCAGCCTACTACCTTGTTTGCCTACGCTTAAACTTATCTGTTACCAGATAAGCTCCAAGGCTAACTACGGGTGGTTGGTCTACCTTTCCCGATGGGATTCGCACCCACTATATGATACGACCTGGCTCGGCCGCACTGTCAGGCACTGAACCCCTACTTAAACCCACTACTTTGCAAGAACTTTTCTATATGATTCTTTTGGGTACTCACTTCTTCTACCATGTTTTTGCGGTAACGGGTAAGGTCACGCAATTCTCTAATATCTCGGTCAGGTATGAAACTACCCTTCAATAAACCTGCTCTTAATAGGCTTGCAATCCATTGAGCATCTTTTACATCAGTTTTTCTGCCAGGTACATTTCTCATATGGTGAGCATTAACCAATAATAACCGTATATCTCCTTCAAAAGCATCTTCTAACATTGTAAATACTGGCTTCCAATAAAC
>Ga0265294_10006174_pt1 | contig 14447 bp, 10 predicted proteins | sample MunlanPumphouse3_FD_192504 | JGI IMG/M metagenome (GOLD analysis project Ga0265294, IMG submission 192504) | Groundwater microbial communities from a municipal landfill in Southern Ontario, Canada - Pumphouse #3 | ecosystem: Environmental > Aquatic > Deep subsurface > Groundwater | place... | reverse complement strand
TTTGTCTGTTGTGATCATAGGGTTGATGTTTGTTATTTGTTTGATTATCAGCTATAAATATACAAATAATCTCCCTATATCACAACTTTTTTTATGATTTTCTTATCCCGAACTCACGTTAATAGGACAAATAAACAACACTGAGTCAGATTGTTTGAATCTTTACAATGACGATAAAATGAATCCTGGCTGGAGAAAATCATTTAATTCACCAGCTTAAATATATGAGTAATGATGAGTAGCACATGAATAAACTTTAGCACATACGTATGTTATAAATCGGGTTTTTGCAGAAAATTTAAATTTATTACGAAATAATTCATAGTGTGTCATCTAAAAAAATTAATTTGCAGATATTTTCTAATCTTTAAGATAGATATGAAATGAAAGAAAAAGGCCTGTTTTTTATTATGGTTATTGGGACAATTTTATTTTTGAACTCTTGTGCGACATCAATGTCACCAATGAAAGTAAACAGCACTTTACCTGCCCTTACCAAATCAAAGTTTATATCGCAAGTTGAAGCGGAAGAAGCAATAAAAACGAAAAGGTGTAGATATCTCGTCAAAGGACGAGAATATACTGCACCTATTGGACTAACTACAAGAAATGACCTAAAAAATGGTGCTAAAGGAATAGACGAATGGGTGGAGTTAGATGGAGGAAATTCTTATGTATTGAGAAATTACAAATGGGTTACAGTTGATCACAACGGCTCAACTCAACTTCACGTAGAATTTGACACAATGATATGTGAATAATTTAATCACATGAATGTTATGTTTTTAGCTTTATTACTTGTTGCAATCCTCATATGGTTATTTAAACGTTTTTTTTATTTGAGATAAAGCGTAAACGAAGACGTGATTTTTATAATAACGTGTATCTAAAATCAGAAGAATGGCAACGAAAAAGATACGTCGTACTTAAAAGAGACAATTGGCGATGTGTGTATTGTGGTGAACGAGCAGCACAGGTTCATCATATTAAATATGCAAAAATAAACATTGGTAAGGAACCAATTGATTGGCTCGTATCTGTTTGCTAGACTTGTCATAATAAAGAACATTGATATTTAAGAAAAGAGCAAACACACTACTATGTACATTCATAATACGAGTGATTGTAATAAATTCAAGGTATGCAGCCAGGTTTTCACGATTTAATAATTTGATTTTATTGCATTTAGAAACTTGAGACTTTGCATATTCTAAACGTTCGGGACATGTGTAAAAGACCACTGAAGATTAACAGACAAGTAAAAAATCATATATGGCCAAAAAGATAGTGAAAGAGAGAGCGATTGAAGAAACATTGTGGCAATCGTGCGATAAGCTGAGAGGTTCGGTAGAACCAGCAGAATACAAACACGTAGTTCTCGGACTGATTTTTCTGAAGTTCGCCAGTGACAAATTTGAGCAGCGCAGAGAAGAACTCAAAGCAGAGGGCAAAGAAAAATATGTAGAAATGAAAGATTTCTACACAATGAAAAATGTGTTCTACCTGGACGAGATTTCACGCTGGAGCTACATCATCAAAAATGCCAAACAGAACGACATTTCCCTCAAAATCGACACAGCTCTCAACACCATTGAGAAAAATAATCCTTCTTTGAAAGGGGCTTTACCAGACAATTATTTTTCTCGTTTGGCACTTGACAGAACCAAACTCGCTTCCCTTCTCGACACCATCAATGATATTGACACACTCAAAGGCAATGGTCAGGATGTTATTGGAAGAGTCTACGAGTATTTTCTGGGCAAGTTTGCATTAAAAGAAAGTAGTGGAAAAGGGAAAGGAGAATTTTATACACCAAAAACCATTGTAAATCTGATTGCCGAATTAATCGAACCCTACAGAGGCATTATATATGACCCTTGCTGTGGTACTGGCGGAATGTTTGTTCAGTCCATTAAATTTATTGAAGCCCACCAGGGAAACAAAAAAGAGGTTTCCATTTACGGACAGGAAAACACACCAACCACATACAAATTAGCGAAAATGAATTTGGCCATTCGTGGTATTTCTGCCAACCTTGGCGACAAACATGCAGACACTTTTTCAAACGACCAACACAAAGATCTGAAAGCCGATTACATTATGGCAAATCCGCCATTTAACCTGAAAGATTGGCGAGGCGAAAATGAATTATTAGACGACCCACGTTGGATGGGCTATGAAGTACCACCCAAAAGCAATGCCAATTATGGTTGGATTTTAAATATGGTGAGCAAACTTTCAGAAAATGGTGTTGCAGGTTTCATTCTTGCCAATGGTGCACTTTCGGGCGGTGGAGATGAATACAAAATACGCAGGAAGTTGATTGAAAATGATTTGGTTGAGGCTATCATCATCATTCCCCGCGATACGTTCTATACGACTGATATTAGCGTTACACTTTGGATATTGAACAAGAACAAAAAGCAACGCACCGATACTACCAAAGAGAAACCCAAAAACTACCGTGACCGTACAGGTGAAATCTTGTTTATGGATTTAAGACGTTGGGGGAGCGAATATGAGAAAAAATATATCGAACTCACCGAAAACGATATACAGCAAGTAGCCCAAAACTATCACAATTGGCAACAAGCTGATTATAAAACCACCTATAAAGACGTCCCAGAGTTTTGCAAGTCAGCCAATTTTAAAGATTTAGAAGCTAACGATTTTTCATTGGTGCCAAGTAAATATATTGAATTTGTAGACAAAGACAGCGGGATTGACTTTGATACCGAAATGAAACGCATTCAGAATGATTTTAGAGCATTGTTGCAAGAAGAAAAGGTATCTCAAGAACAATTGATAAAAGCATTTAAGATATTAGGTTATGAGCTATAAACGTTTGGGCGATTACATACAATTGGTTGACAACCGCAATAAAGATTTGAAAGTTACAAACCTCTTGGGCATAAATATTACAAAAAACTTTATGCCTTCGGTGGCCAATGTATCAGGAACTGATTTGTCCAAATATAAAATCATACAAAAAGGGCAATTTGCATATTCTGCAATGCAAGTTGGCAGGGATGAAACCATTCGACTTGCTCTATATATGGATGATGAACCTGCGATTATTTCACCTGCTTATTTAGTCATTGAAAGTAAGAATGAAAGTGAATTGGCTCCTGAATATATGATGATGTGGTTTCATCGGCCAGAATCTGATAGATACGGTTGGTTTATTAGTGATAGCAGCGTTAGAGCAAGTTTAGATTGGGAACGATTTTGTGAAATAGAAATCCCCATTCCCGACATTGCTGAACAACGCAAATATGTAGCCCTTTACAAAGCATTGCTCACCAACCAAAAAACATATGAAAACAGCTTGGAAGATTTGCAGCTTATTTGTGATACCTACATTGAAGATTTGTTAAAGAAAGAGCCGCTGAAAAGATTAGGAGAAAACATTCAACAATCGGATGAACGGAATAGAGATTTACAAGTATCCTTTTTGCAGGGCGTCTCTACTTCAAAAATATTGATTGAAACGAAGGCCAATACAAACGGCATAAATTTCTCAAACTACAAAGTAGTTAGAACTGGGGAATTTGTTTACGTGGCTGACACTTCTCGCAGAGGAGACAAAATTGCTTTAGCTATGAACAGTGCGCAACCGTGTATTGTTTCTGCGATTTATACAGTTTTCAAAGTCATTAAGCCAACTGAATTACTACCCGAATATTTGTATCTGTATTTTCAAAGAACTGAATTTGACCGATTCGCTCGTTTCAACTCATGGGGTAGTGCCAGAGAAACATTTGATTGGGCTGATATGTGTGATATGAAATTGCCAATTCCGAACATAGAAAAACAAAAAGCCATAGCAACCATTTACCACACACTACAAACACGCAAGCGCATCAACGAGCAGTTAAAAGAAAGCATAAAGCCGCTTTGCCCTGTGTTAATGAAAGGGGTTGTGGAGTGTATTGAAGTTGAAAACTTAATAACCGAAGCTATATGAGTTTAAATACTAGCCTAAAAGGGAGATTGAGAAATACAAACCTCCCATTGACCAACGTGCTGCACCCTTTGTTTGAGGCTGTAGTAAATTCAATACATTCAATTGACTCAGCTATCATAAGTGGGAAATTATCTTCTACTATAGAAGGAGAAATTAAGATTAATATATTGAGGTCTTCTCAAAAGACAGCCTTTGATGATTTGAAATCTGACATAATAGGTTTTGAAATTATTGATAATGGCCTAGGGTTTAATGATGCAAACTTCAAATCTTTTCAAACCTTAGATTCTGATCATAAAATTGAACTTGGATGTAGAGGTGTAGGACGTCTCCTCTGGCTCAAAGCATTCGATAGTGTCAGTATAAAAAGTTCATTTGAAATTGACGGATTAATAAAAACGAGGAGTTTCGACTTTAATGTTTCCAATGATATTCACAACGAAGAACTCACCTCCACTCCTACTGAAAAAGTAGAAACATCTATTAAGCTTTTGAATATTAGGAAAGAGTATTCAAAGTACTTAAGAAAAATGCCAGAAACTATTGCAAGAGACCTGTTAGAACATATACTTTGGCATTTCATTAGAGAGGGTGGGGCTCCAGAAATTTTTATTATTGATTTAGATGATAAAATTTCATTACAAGAGGAATATGATGACTTGATGATAAATGCTTCAGAAAGAGACAGCTTTAGCATTAAAGCTGAAACTTTTGATATCACTCACGTAAAGCTAAAATCTTCTCAACAGAATAAACACAGTATTAATTTCAGTGCTGCAAATCGAGTTGTTAAAGAAGAGTCCTTGCAAGGTAAAGTGCCCGGTTTGTTTGGTTTCTTAAATGATGGTAAGGACAACTTTGCATATTTGTGTTTTTTAACATCGGAATATCTAACCGAAAAAGTAAATCCAGAAAGAGTTCGTTTTAATATCTCTGAATCAGTGGATGGAATGTTTGCGGATGATGAGATTTCATTTTCCGAGATCCGTGAAAAAGCTCTTAAAAAAATTGCCACATACTTAGATCAATACCTAATAGATAATAAGCAAAAGGCAATTCAAAGGGTTACGGATTTTGTCGATATCAAAGCACCTAGATATAGACCAATCTTAGGAAGATTGTCAGACGATGAGAAAATTGTAGACCCATCTATTTCCGACAAAGAATTAGATATAAAACTTCACTCACATTTAATGGTATTTGAATCTCAACTTCTTGAGGAAGGTTACGATCTCTTAGTGCCAGACAGTATTGAAGATAAAGAAGACTATTCAAAAAGAATAGACGAATACCTATCTAAAGCTAGTGACCTAAAAAGATCTGACTTAGCCAATTATGTTGCTCACAGAAGGGTAATACTAGATTTACTTGGAAAAGCTATTCAGAGAAACACGAATGGTAGTTATTCAAAAGAAGATGTTTTGCATAAACTTATTATGCCAATGCAAAAAGTTAGTGATGAGATTCGTTTTGAGGACAGCAATTTATGGCTTGTTGATGAAAGATTAGCTTTTCATAATTTTTTAGCTTCTGATAAGACATTAAGTTCCTCAATAATTTCTGACTCTATTTCTACTAAAGAACCCGATTTATTAGGTATTAATGTTTTCGATAATCCATTTCTTGTGAATGATGGGAGTATTCTGCCGCTTGCTTCAATTACAGTTGTAGAAATTAAGCGACCAATGAGAAATGATGCAAAAGAAGGAGAAGATAAAAATCCTATTGAACAAGCTTTAGGTTATTTAAATAGGATTCGTAGTGGTAATGTTACGACCGCAACAGGGCGTCCGATTCCGAATTCTGAACAGATTCCAGGATTCTGTTATGTTATTTGTGACATCACACCCTCAATACAGGACCGATGCGATTACCTTGATTTACAAGTAACAGCAGATAAAATGGGCTATTTTGGTTATCACAAAACATTTAACTCTTACATAGAGGTTATTTCTTTTGATAGATTGTTAAATATGGCTAGAGAAAGGAATAAAGCATTCTTTGATAAGCTTGGCTTACCTTCTGTATAATTAAAACACAATATTTTAGAAATGAACAGCGAAATCCTGATATACCAAAATCCAGACGGTAACATCAAAATAGATGTTCGTTTAGAAGACGAAACAGTTTGGCTTACCCAAGCTCAGATGGGGCAATTGTTTGGCAAGGACAAAAGGACTATTTCAGAGCATATTCGGAATATTTTTAACGAAGAAGAACTAGATGAAAATGTGGTTGTCCGGAATTTCCGGACAACCACTCAGCATGGTGCTATTCAAGGAAAAACACAAGAACATGAAGTAAAAGGCTATAATCTGGATGTTATCATATCGGTAGGCTATCGAGTAAAGTCGGTTCAGGGTACACAATTTCGCATTTGGGCAACACAGCGTTTGAGAGAATACATCGTTAAAGGTTTTACGCTGAATGACGATCGCTTTATGTCGGGCAGTTCAATGAACTACTTTAACGAACTGCAAGAGCGCATTCGGGTAATTCGCCTTTCGGAAAAGTTCTTCTACCAAAAGATTAAGGACATCTACGCCACCAGCATAGACTATGACCCAAAAGATGAAAGAACCATTGAGTTTTTCAAAGTAGTTCAAAACAAACTGCTTTGGGCAATCAGTCAGCAAACTGCAGCCGAGTTGGTTTACCGGCGTGTTGATGCAAGCCTTCCTCTGATGGGAATGCTTTCTTACGATAAAAAACAGGTGACCTCAATCAGAAAAGCAGAGGTAAGCATTGCTAAAAACTACCTGAATGAAGATGAAATAAGGCTTTTGGGGTTGTTGGTAGAGCAGTATCTGGCTTTTGCCGAAACAATGGCACAGCAACAAATACCCATGTATATGAATGATTGGATTGAGCGCTTGGATACCATCTTGCAATTAAACGGCAGAGAGTTGCTGACACACGCAGGGAAAATCTCTCATAAAATGGCATTGGAAAAATCAGGAGAAGAGTTCGAGAAATTTAAACAGCAACAAAAAGCCATTGAGAAAGAAACGAGCTTGAAAGAATTGGAAGAAGATATTAATAAACTGAAGAAATTGAAAAGGTGAAATTCACAGAAGCGAAATTAGAGGAAGCATTTGTAGAGCTTTTAGGAAATGAAGGCTATCCACATTTTGTGGGAAGTAGCTTGGTTCGTAACAGTGAAGATGAAGTACTGATTGAAGAAGACCTAAAAACTTACTTACTCACTCGTTATAAAAATGCCAATCTCACCAATATAGAAGCAGAATCAATTATACTGCAACTCAAAACACTTTCTTCGTCAGACCTTTACGAAAGCAACAAAAAAATAATGCATTGGTTGGCTGATGGTTTTATTCTTAAGCGAGAAGACCGCAGCCAAAAAGATCTTCATATTACATTAATTGATTATGCAGGATTAGACCGACAGATACAAAGTGAAAACTTAGACATCATTGCAGCAGAAACGACAGTACAATATCCACCTGATACCAATGTTTACAAGTTCGTCAATCAATTGGAAATTGTTGGTACGGTAAGAAGAATTCCCGACGGCATATTATATATCAATGGTTTGCCTGTCGTTGTTTTTGAATTTAAAACAGCCATTCAGGAAAACACAACCATTCACAATGCTTATGTCCAGCTGACCACACGCTACAAAAGAGACATACCAGAGTTATTCAAATACAATGCCTTTTGCATCATCAGTGATGGCGTGAACAACAAAGCAGGTTCTTTTTTTGCTCCTTATGAGTTTTACTACGCTTGGCGTAGAATTGCAGGTTTGGCAAAAGATGTAGACGGAATAGACAGTATGTTCACGTTAGTGCAGGGAATGCTGCATAAAAACCGTTTGCGGGATATTATTCAGAATTTCATTTACATTCCAGACTCATCAAAGAAAGATGAGAAAATAGTTTGTCGTTATCCGCAGTATTACGCTGCTCGGAAGTTGTATGAAAATATCAAAAAAGCGGAGATGCCTGATGGTGACGGAAAAGGGGGAACTTACTTTGGTGCAACAGGTAGTGGCAAGAGTTATACAATGCTTTACCTCACTCGTCTTTTGATGAAAAGTAAGCATTTTGAAAGTCCTACTATTGTTCTTATTACCGATAGAACCGACTTAGACGATCAATTGTCAGGGCAATTTACCAACGCCAAGCAATTCATTGGTGACAATGTGGTGATAAGTGTTGAAAGCAGAGCAGATCTTAGGACCAATTTACAAGGACGAAATAGTGGTGGCGTATTTTTGACCACCATTCATAAGTTTACAGAAGATACTGAACTGCTCACAGAGAGAACGAATGTGATTTGTATTTCTGATGAAGCTCATAGAAGCCAAACCAATCTCGACCAGAAAATTATTGTTACTTCCCAAGGCGTCAGGAAAACATACGGTTTTGCGAAATATCTACACGATTCGCTGCCCAACGCAACCTTTGTGGGTTTCACTGGAACACCCATTGATGCGACTCTGGATGTGTTTGGAGAAGTGATTGATGCTTATACAATGACTGAATCTGTAAGAGATGAAATCACGGTTCGAATTGTGTATGAAGGCAGAGCGGCTAAAGTAGCCTTGCACAACAGCGAATTAGAGAAAATTGAAAAATACTACGAAGAAGCAGCTGAAGCTGGAGCGAATGAATACCAAATAGAAAAGAGTAAAAAGGCAACTGCCACAATGAATGCCATTTTAGGTGACCCTGATCGTTTACTGAAATTGGCAGAAGACTTTGTACAACATTACGAAAATAGAGTAAACGAAGGAGCTACTGTAAAAGGAAAAGCAATGTTTGTATGTAGCAGCAGAGAAATTGGCTACGAGTTTTACAATAATGTTATCGCTTTGAGACCTGAATGGGCTGAATTAAGAATAGCTGAAGATGGGTCTGTTTTAACTGACAAAGAGAAAAGGGAAATCAAACCAATGGAACGTATTAAAATGATAATGACCAGAGGAAAAGATGACCCACAAGAAATGTACGACCTGCTTGGCACAAAAGAATACCGAAAAGAGTTGGACAGGCAGTTTAAAAATGAAAAATCCAACTTTAAGATTGCTATTGTGGTTGATATGTGGCTTACAGGTTTTGACGTGCCATTTCTGGATACTATATACATTGACAAACCCATTAGTCAACACAATTTAATTCAGACCATTTCAAGGGTGAACCGGAAGTTTGAAGGTAAAAACAAAGGTCTTGTTGTCGATTACATTGGTATAAAAAAGGCTATGAACATGGCTCTTGCCAAATACAACAAGGGTGAAAGAGATAATTTTGAAGACATTCAAGAATCGCTCATAGTTGTAAGAAATCATTTGGACCTTTTAGCCAAAGTCTTTCACAGGTTCAACAGCACAAAATACTTCGATGGTACTACCTTAGAACAGTTGAACACTTTAAATATGGCCGCTGAATATGTTCAGTTGACCAAAGAGTTGGAAACCCGATTTATGGGCTTGGTGAAACGCTTGAAAGCAGCTTATGATATTTGTGCAGGTAGCGAACATATAACACAGAAAGAAAGAGACTACACACATTTCTATTTGGCGGTTCGGTCAATTGTTTTCAAGTTGACCTTAGGAAGTGCACCTGACACTGAACAAATGAATGCCAAGGTGCGTGAAATGATAAAAGATGCATTGGAAAGTGATGGAGTTCAGGAGATCTTCAAACATGGGGAAGAAGCTCATAGTGAACAAGATCTTTTTTCCGAAGACTACCTGGCTAAGATTGATAAAATTAAGTTGCCTCATACTAAGATCAAATTGCTTCAACAACTTTTAGCAAAAGCCATTGGTGAAATTAGAAAAGTCAATAAAGTAAAAGGAATTGACTTCACAAAGAAAATGCAATTATTGGTAGAACGCTACAACGAACGAAAAGAAGATGATGTATTGCGTAGCGAAGTGTACGAAGAAATTGCAGAGCATTTGACCAATTTAATTTGGGATGTTCAAAAAGAATTTACTGCAGGTGATGAGTTGGGAATTGACTTTGAAGAAAAAGCCTTTTACGACATTTTGAAAGACTTGTGCATTAAGTACGATTTTAAATACCCGGAAGACAAATTAATTATTTTAGCTCAGGCAGTAAAAGACTTGGTAGACTCACAAGCAAAATATCCTGATTGGAGCAAAAGAGAAGACATAAAATCTGCATTAAAAGTTGGGCTGATAATACTCTTAGACGAACATGGTTACCCACCAGTAGAAAGAGACGAAGTGTATAAAGATATATTTGAACAAGCTGAGAATTTTAAAAAGAACAGAGTTATAAGGTATTGATTTAAATACAATAAGCAATACACATTGTAAGGGCAAATTCCGTTTTATCCTGCCCTTCATATTCCGCGATATGCACCCACTAGTTAAACTAGCATTTTGACAAAGTTATCTTTCTTGCTTAAACTCTCTTCTGTTTTATGGAACGCTTTCCATATAACAGTGAAGAGCAATAGAATACAGAACAGAAAAACCATATTTAAAGTGCGATCTGATAAGATATTAAGACAAAAAACTTTGTCAATGATGCATCACTGTTTCAGAATATGTTGCATCGTTAATACCGTAGGTGCTGTATCGCTGTTACATAAACGCAGCACTCTTATGGCTCTTCGTTACCTTTAAAAGAGCGTTTCAACGGGAGCTACAGAAGGACTGCGCTTCAAAGATATAATTTCTGCAATACATCATATCATTGCATACGTAAATAGCTATCACAATGATTTTTATATACATTATTTATTGATAATATATCAGTTATATGAGTTACACACCAGAATACTTTTGGAAAAACTTTCAACTTGGAACTGAATTGCAGATTTCCGGGTCGTTTATTTATAATGCACTTTTCTTTTTCGACCAGATGGATAGCTTTAATAACGAAGAAGAAATATTTGAATTTCTATATAGCTTATCCGTTGGGATTGAAAGATTAGAAAAGATCGCAATTATTTTATTAGAACATGATAAAACTATAAATCAGGAGGAGTTTGAAAAAAAACTTATTACGCATAGCCATTCAGACTTGATTAATAGAATAAAGAAAAACAAGAAGTTAATTCTGGGTAAGTGCCACTATAATTTGTTACAATTATTATCAAATTTCTATAAATCAATGCGGTATAGTAGGTTTAATATTTCATCTGTTTACGAACCGAATCAAGACGCCTCAAGATTCATTGAATTTGTCCAAAGTGAACTCAAAATTGAAATAATAACCAATATGATAACATCAACTGCGAATGACGATAAGATTAAAAACTTTATTGGGAAAACAGTGGGTAAAATAGTCACCCAATTATATGAGATAATAAAAGATGAAGCTGGCAGATTAGGAACTTTTACTTACGAACTCCGCTATGGCTCGAAACCTTATAAAATATTTATGTGTGAAGAATTTACATTTCACAAAGAAAACTCATTAAAAAAAGAGATAATTGTAAGTCTTATAAATGTAAAAGAAGATTATGGATTTATCAAGTTCGTAAAACAAATTGAGCCTCTTCCTTTCGATGATGAGCTTCATGAGTATATCAAATACTTAATTAACCCTCAAAGCAATTTTTCATTAACAGAGGAGTTGGAAAGTATATACGAAGATAAATTCGACGAGGAAAGGATGTCTATGGTCGAAGTTATTGGCAATAGGAGTGTTTCTTTTGGAGAAGAAAATATTGACGACGATTTCTTTTAATACAATAAGTGTTAATAATTAAATGCAATAAAAATGGCAAATCTCACATTCAGCGAAAAACAATTAATAGAATCCGTTTTTGGTATGGGCTCAGGATATATTCTTAATTTCTCAAATAGAGAATTTGAAGAATTTATGAAAGATGTTGTACAATACAATATTTATACTAAATATCCGGGTTTATCAAAAGCTAAAATGTTTCGGGAGTTTCTAAAAGATGAAACCGAACCGTATGTCGGGAAAGCTATCGTTATGCTTTTACACTATATGAATGATAATGGTATGAATAACGAAAATATTAAAGAAAGGACAGATACACTATTTGAATTAGGAAGTAAATTATTAGGTAAAAATAAATTTAGCAGTAATCCAAAACAACAAAAAACCGAAATAGTAAATAAGTCGGAAATTGACTACGATAGCTTAAATACAGCGTTATTGGCAATAGAGAAAATATCCATACCTCAAGAAAAAGGATATGCTTTTGAAAAGTATTTAAACAATTTATTTAAAGCTTTTAATTTAGACCCACACGCTTCATATCGAACAGAATATGATCAAATAGACGGGAGTTTTGTTCTTGAAGGAAATACAATACTTATTGAAGCTAAATATAGGACTAATGCTATACCTAAAGATGACTTAATTTTATTTTCCCGAAAAATAGAATCTAAGTCTCACTTTCCTAAAGGGCTTTTTATTACTTTTTCTCCTGTGGATTCAAAAGCGATTGAATTTTTCACTGATAGAAGTGCAAGAATCATAATTCTAACCGTGGAGGAATTATTTCTTATGTGCCAAAACAAGTATCTTTTACCTGAACTATTAAAAGTAAAATACAGGACATTGGATGAAAAAGGAATAATATTTAGACACATAATGACAATCATGTAATATACAATGAAGGCACCTACAATGTGTTATATTCTGTTGTGTAGGAGGCAAGGTCGAGTGCTAGAGTTCAGGATTCCTCGTGTCATCTACGGCAACTTTCATCCCAAGATCTTAGCATTCCTTCGTGATCAGGTGATGGATTGCTAGCGTTTGTGTGTAAACGTTTTGTTGCCATGGAAGCATTCCATGTAGTAATTTGTGCAATTGAGGACAAAAAGCGTGCAGTGCAAGGAATCTACGATCCCCCTATGGAGAGTGTAACAAGTTGGAAAGATATTTTTCAAGATCCCCAGAATACGCATTGGCTTCTTTGTAAGCGACAGTCTCACGGATCTTGATACAGCCCTATCGGTGATTTAATCATAGCCCGGCTCCAGTGGTGTTTCACCCATTTGAAACGTAACATACTTTCATAAGTACTACACGGTAACAAGATGGAGTTGGTAGTGGACTTACACCAGGTGCTGAAGATGGATGATGCAATGTCCAATGTAGACTCTGTTGTAACACTCTTAGGAAAAGTAGAGATAGAAAGCACGTTACAGACTACACTGGTAATTCTTGTTCAAATATTGGGAATAAAAAATCAGGTCAAGGATTAGTTGTAAAAAAGAAAAAATGAATAATTTTGTTCCAAGACTGATTAAGAATCTAGACTAGAGACACACTATATGTAACACTAACCAAATTTGGATGAGAAATATGCAAAGAATCTAATAAATAGTTTACCATCTCAATTTGGAATTAATAAAAACTCAAAACCCTATGATGTGTTGATGAATCTATCATGTTATATTTCACGCATGACCGATAATTATGCAATTGATCATTACAGAAAATTATACGGACATAAATTACCAGAAATTTAAAACGAGTGCACATACTGACAAAGACAGTGACAAAATGCTAGATAAAAAACAAATAGAGGAATATAAATAAATATCAGTTACCATCACGCGATAATCAAATTTGTAGTACCTAATCGAGAGATTCATATGAAAACACAATTACAAATCATCCTTGTTGCCATATCTCTATTATTGGCAGGCTGTTCGGGTACGAATCAGCAGAGTGAAGAGTTTGAACGGAAACAGTTGTTCGATTTTGACTGGAGGTTTTATCTGGGTGATCTGCAGGAGGCTTCAGCGGCAAGCTTCAATGACGACGACTGGAGGCTCCTTGATTTACCCCACGATTGGAGCATTGAGGGTGATTTCGATGCGCTTCATCCGGCAGGGAACGATGGTGGATATTTGCCTACGGGGATTGGTTGGTATCGGAAGAGTTTTAAAGCGCCTTCCGAGTGGAGGGACAAAAAGATATCTGTTTACTTTGAAGGGGTGTACGAGAATTCGGAGGTGTTCATCAACGGCGCCTCGCTGGGTGTACGTCCCTATGGGTATGCCTCTTTTCTTTATGATTTGACGCCTCACCTCAAGGTGGGCGAGGAGAATGTGATCTCGGTCCGCGTGGACAATGGGAATCAGAAGAACTGTCGCTGGTACTCCGGGTCGGGCATCTACAGGCATGTATGGCTTATCGCTACGGATAAAGTGCACATCAGCCACTGGGGCGTGGGGATCACCACTACGCAGGTGAACAGGGATGAGGCGATTGTGGAAATTACGACGCTTGTTAAGAATGATGCGGACGCTCCTCAAAACATCACCCTCTCGACAAAGATCAAGGGCGAAGAGAGCGGGGCCGAGACACAGATTGAGATTGAACCGGGTGCTGAAGAACAGGTGGTGCAGCGCATCGAAGTAAAAAATCCTTCGCTCTGGTCGCCGGAGTCTCCCACCTTGTACCAGGCGGAGGTGGAGATCATACACGACAACAGGGTCATCGACAGAACAACGCATTCTTTTGGCATCAGAACAATCGCTTTCAACAGC
>Ga0265294_10006173_pt1 | contig 14447 bp, 7 predicted proteins | sample MunlanPumphouse3_FD_192504 | JGI IMG/M metagenome (GOLD analysis project Ga0265294, IMG submission 192504) | Groundwater microbial communities from a municipal landfill in Southern Ontario, Canada - Pumphouse #3 | ecosystem: Environmental > Aquatic > Deep subsurface > Groundwater | place... | reverse complement strand
CTGTTTTAATGACACTTGTGATTCCATAAATTATTCCGTTCAATGAGTACGGCAAATGTACGGAAATTCTCCATTTTCATTCCCTTGGATGTTTTAAATTCTCAACATGGATGTTTCATATGTTTATTATATTTGTTTTCTTCAATATGTCCGAAACCACGTACTCCGTGCCAATCAATGCCCCAAGAGATATGGATCTCCACTGAATCATCGGTCAACGTTTCGCTGCACTTCAATCAAATCAGTACAAAACTTTATCCATATCTATGATGGGCCATTGTTTCGCATTCTTCCATTCTCCTCTTGTAAAATCCGGGACTTCAACCGAATTACTTCTATCAAGGACCGATTTTTCGCTCAAATCGACAATACTGGACCACGCAGCCGCATCATAGACATCCTGATCCAACGGTAACCCATTCCTTAAACAATAAATCAGTCTCCAATCCATTATATAGTCCATTCCTCCATGGCCTCCGACCTTTTTAGCTTGCTCACCGATATATTTCGATAAGGGGTGTGCATATTTTTCCATGATAACTTTAAAATCATCATCACTTAAGAATTCATGTGAATCGGGGTCCAATGCTATTTTCTGTTCCGGATATTTAACGGCATATCCTTTTGTTCCATAAAGTTTGTGAAGACGATCATACGGACTGGGACTTGTTACATTATGTTCTATCAAGATCGTATTCCCGTTGACTGTTTTAACAATCGTACAGTTCATGTCTCCCAACTTATATGTAGCTTTTGCCTCAGGCGAATCTTTTCCATACATTTTTTCCGCGTAAAGCGTCAAACCATGATGATTGGAGGACATAGAGGTGAGATAATCGAAACGGTCGCCTCTGTTAATTCCCATAATCTGTGCAATGGGGCCCAATCCGTGAGTAGGATACGGATTCCCAGTATGTCTCGTATAATAATCCACTCTCCAGGTATTGTGATAGCCATCGCCTCTGTTTAATTGATTCCTCAAATCATGGATATAAGCGCATTCTCCGTGAAATATTTCTCCGAATACACCTTTACGAACCATATTCAATGTGGTCAATTCAAAAAAATCATAACAACAGTTTTCCAACATCATACAATGGCGTTGGGTTTCTTCAGCAGTATCTACCAAAGCCCAACAATCGTCTACAGTCATTGCCGCAGGGACTTCGATGGCTACATGTTTACCGTGCTTCATCGCATACAGGGCAATAGGTACATGCAAATACCATGGAGTCGCATTGTATATTAAATCGATATCATCCCGTTCGCAAATTTTCTTCCAGTCTTCTTCTTTCGAATAAGCAATCGCTTCAGGACGTCCGGCATCTTTCAGATTCTTTTGTGCCGCGGCAATCCTTTCAGGCACCAAATCATCGATGGCGACGATTTGTGTACCATCAATCCTTGCCAAGCGGTAAACAGCACTGTTGCCTCTGCCTAAGCCAATCACAGCAATTCTTACCAGAGGAAGAGGTTCACACCGCAATCCCATGACTGATTTACCTTTCTGCTTAGGCACCTTGGAACTCCTCTTAGTTATTTCGTTCACATTACTTCCGTAACCGGGTAATCCCAGAGATCCTAATGCGACACCACTTAACATGGTTTTTTTGATAAAATCACGACGAGTACTCATAAGCTCTGAATTATTTTATTAAGATTATTTTATTAATTTAGACTTCACTCAGCAATATGACTGAACTATCAAATAACGCCTCAATATTGAGGTTAATTCCGATTTTCATTAATTCCTCTCCTGTAAATATCTGCCCATCTGCCCAAAAACTTTTATGGTTTCCCATGGTGTTCAATTCTTCCAGTCTGTACTTTTTATCTGGATCCAAACCATTAAGTTTACATTCGAAAAATTCTGTTCGGCTATGAAATTTCATACTGTAAGTAAATAAAACTGCTTTTGACTTGTCTTTATCCACATATACAGAGGCCGACCATCCGCCCTTTTGGTATGGGGAGAGCAATCGATATAAATCGCCAAATTGAATTAGAGGCCTAATTTTTTTATATGTAGAAATGGCTTCAATGGCAATTTCTTTATCCGTCTCCATTATATCCTTCGGCTGCAACTCCAACCCGAGGCGTTGAGACATTGCAACATCGAACCTGAATTTCAAGGGAGTCACCATACCTGTTTGATGATTGGGGCTTGTAGATACATGTGATGCGGTAGCCATTGCAGGAAAAAAGATACTGGTACTATATTGAATAAAAAGACGATTTAAAGGATTGGTATTATCACTGGGCCAAAATTCATCATGAAAACGCAATGCTCCAAAATCCAAACGTCCACCTCCGGAGGAACAAAGCTGAATCATAACATCAGGATGAATTTCTCTGATTCTTTGATATACTTTGTACAATCCACGTGTATATTCTATCCAGAAATGGGTTTGGTCTTCCACTCCGAGATAATCCGATCCGACATTATCGACGTGCCTGTTAGCATCCCATTTAATATAACTGATATGATCCGACAGGGATAGAACATTATCGAAGGTCTCCACTACGAAATCTTGGACCTCCGGATTACTCAAATCCAGCAACCATTGGTTACGAATAGCCAATATCTCCCGGCTTCCGCTTTTCACGATCCATTCGGGATGTTTTATCGCCAATTCACTTTTGGGATTGACCATTTCCGGTTCTATCCAGATACCAAACTGTAGCCCTTTACGTACAGCATAACCGGCAAGAAAGTCAATTCCACGTGGGAGTTTTTTTGTATTAACCTGCCAATCTCCTAACCCCTGGCTATCATTATTTCGAGGATATTTATTGCCAAACCACCCGTCATCCAGCACAAACATTTCTACACCAAATTCTGCAGCGTGATCAATCATTTCCATAATCGTTTCCTCATTAAACGAAAAATAGGCACCTTCCCAGCTGTTCAGAACCACCGGACGTAATTGATCTCCGTGCGCCAACGAATACTTGCGGCTCCAATTATGATAATTCCGAGATATTTCCCCCATTCCAGAAGAGCTGTAGGTGAGAATAGCTTCAGGAGTTACAAAAGATTCACCTGGTCGGAGCTTATAAGAAGAAGCGAAAGGGTTCATTCCGGATAAAACATGGAGTCTGCCGAATTCGTCAAGTTCAAACGAAAGTTTATAATTACCTGACCACGCCAATGAACCTGCGTATATTTCGCCATGATTTTCCTGTGCCGGACCATTTAAAGATAATAAAAAGGATGGGCTTTCCGACTGAGTGGTTCGAACTCCTTTCTTTGACTCTATTTTTTTTATTCCCGGTGTCAATTCTTCCTCTACCAGTTGCATTTCATTTGCCCAGGTACCTGAGAAATGGGTTAAATAGTAGGATTGAGCAGCCAGTGGCAAATAACAAGATGCAAGTTCCTCAATTTGTATAGATTGACCTTCATTATGGCTTACACAAACGCTTTGAGTGATCACATTCTCTTTCTGGTATGCCTTGAACTGAAGTTCGACCCAAACGGGGTAGATCCTGTCTTTTAACCGAATGGTTGTCTTCGTCACATTGTCATCTATTCTGTCAGTATGGTATGAATCATAAACAAGATCAGTGGTTAATACACCTTCTTGGTGTGTCAAACGAATGGCAGGTTCCATATAAAGCCTCCTCCCATATGCCGGAAATGCCTCCGGAGCGGTACTCTCCCGTGTATCCTGATTCATCTTAAATCTATCTTTGGAGATCTGCATGGGGTTCGACAACAATTTATCTCCAAAATACTGAAAAACAGCTTTCTCTCCTGGATCAGCCGTAAATATCATACAGAGACCTTCCGTCTCGATATGGATAAGTACACCGTCCTTCCCGACGGCTGTCATAATAAAAACACTGAGAAAGAGACTGACAGAAACGATATGTCTCATTGGTAACAAGTCTTTAGAATTAATGGATGGAATATTTATACAATACAAAACTGTTCATTTCGGGAAGATGGAGTGTTAGCGATCCCGCATCGGACACCTGCTGTCTTATTCTATCCCCGCTTCCGGCAACAGGTGTCAAATAGACAATCCGGCCTTCAGGTAACCATGTCTTAATCTTCGCGGTATTATTCGAGGCCCTCTCTCTAAAAACGAGTAGGTATCCATGATCACCCCGTATAGACTGAAACCCAGTCCAGGATTTTCCGGAAGGTTCCTTCCCTACAGGTAAAATCACTCCTTGGTGAAAATCATGTTGAATGGTCCGGTATTTTTTTATCAACTGCTGATCTGTAAATACCTCTGATGGAAGATCTGCCACATCCATCCAGGCGAGTGGTTGTGCGGCCATAGTGGTGGCAAACAGGTATTCAAACGAATAGTTCATCGGAGCAAATGGGTCATTCTCCTGGTATTTATCTCTGTTTTTCCACTTGTTGGGAAACTCTATCAGCAATTTTTCCGCAGGTACATATCTCGACAACATCCAAAGATTTCTGAGAGTTTTATAAGGATAATAATTGCCCCATTCAGTGTATCTGTTTTCCAAGAACAGGTTTCCATATTCTGTAAACATAAAGTAACCACCCCTTACTCCGGCTGTAATATCCATGTTAAAGAAAACATTTCCATCCGTTTCACGCATTACTTTATCGTACATCTTACGGGTTCTTGTTTCTGCTAACTTATTGGGCATCTTTTGACCGTCAATCTTAAACATTTTTACTCCGTACTCATGGTACATTTTTATAATCGCATCTGCGTCTTTTTCCCAATCTTCATTATCATTGGAAAGAGATGGATTTAAATAAAGGCAGACATCCACTCCAAGCTCTTTTCCTTTCTTTACGACTGCTGATAATCCATTCGGAAATAATCGTTTGTTTGGTGTCCAGAAATCAGGATTCTTTTCATAAACATGCTGATAAGTTCCCTCATCATTTCCTTCCTGCCATCCGTAATCCAATTGAAAATGGGTTATACCCAGTCGAGCGCACGCTTCAATTTGCTTTTTGCAAAACTCTTCGGTTAATCGGCTCAGGCTGCCCCTGTCTCCCCAAGTGTTCATTACGACCATTTCATCCCTTTCAGGAAGCAATTTACGTACATTTTTCTGGTATTTCTGCAGTGCTGTCAGGCGCTGTAGTTCTCCACCGGAAAAAACACCTGCGACAAAACCATATGCTTTTGTCCACTCATGTTCATTCAGATCATTTGCCGTTACTCCCAGCCCTATCATTTTGATTTGTCCAAAGTTGGCAATAAAGTCTGCACCCGGATACGCCAATTGGACATTGGAACAAGGAGCTTCTTTCAAGAAAAAGAGTCCTTTGTCAAATTCCATATTTTCAAAGAAAAGCAGATTACCCTGATAAGTATTTTCATGATATGACGTTCCTGAATAGGGTTTGATCATTGTATTATTATAATCGGACATATCCAAAAACTCAACTACATTCAAAGCCCAATGTTTTCCCTCTAAAGAGATTTGATCCATTATGGGAATTTCGTTGTGCTGAGTGGTGATATTTCGTGATTCAATATATCCTAATTCTGACAAATCTTTCTTCTTGATTGTCCAAGTCCCTTTTGCCTTCCCTTTTAAATAGATGTCACAAGCAATAGCAGGGCAATCTGGGTAAATTCGATAAACCTTACGAATCTGTAATTGATCCAACATGTATTCAATAGTTACAGCCATGTGCTTTGGCGAGATATTGTTTTCAATCTCTTCGGCCATCCATTTACCGCTCATTGCATTTTGATTCTGTTGAGGGATGAAAAAGTCGGGTGTCTCTCTTTGATTAATCCATAATTGCTTACCCATTTTATCTTCTATGGATATAGTGATAAGATTCCCGTTGTTCCAGAGAAATTTACGTTCAATCAAATCGTTACCAATGTACAAGGTATCCGATTCAATTGCGACATAATAAGGATGTATATTTAGGGAGAACAAAATCTCATTGTTTATAAATAGTATAACAAGGACAATGTAAAAACTATTCTTTAATTGCATAATTAGATCAAGATATAATACACTTTATACATTCTACTGTCGAAATGTTATCCATGTCGAAATTTTTCTGACATGGATAACATTATACAAAAGATCTAAATTGTATGTTCCTTCAAATAAACTCTTCAATCACAAATTTCTATAACATAGAATCAATTTCTTCCACACACAAATATCTCGGATATTTGCGTGTTTTGAGCATTATTCGAATCTCTTAAATAGATAAGCAGATAGCGTCCGGCAACATTCAATCCATCAGAAACCTCCAAGACCAATCTATTGTTTGATGCATTCGAGTCAAAAATTCCTTCGGTTATTTTTGTCCATTTATTAAAATCAACATTCATGTCTCCGGGGATATATTCATTTCCAACGTAATATTCCACTGAACGGGTAGAATTATTACTCCATCGCCGATAAGTCTCAATCATCGCAATCTTTCTCGGAGATTTCATATCAATTACTGCCCAATGAGGAAGAGGTGCGACTGGAGACCATCGAGAATGCCAAAAATTAGATGGTATTCCTTGTGCATGAACGATCCCATCAATAATTGTTTTAACACCGCCTCCATCCGAAACTTGTTCATCGGAAACCCCTATGACTTCCCAGTTACTTCTGTCGAAAGGAAATTTTGTTTTATTGAACGACCAATCTGTAGCGAAAGTATCTATCGCGGTTGGTTCAGGTAAGAAAAATGTACGGTATTCGAAAGGTGAATCTGTTTTTGCATCTGGACAAGCCATGGACGTGGAAGATGCCGATAGCGATACAATTGCTTCTTGATTATCCTTCTTCGTGTATTTAACTTCTACCCCGATCATCTCTTCTGATGCTGCATACCAATCGATGGTTGCGTTCCCGTTTATGGCGTATTGTGAAACTGATTTTACCCTGCGATTTGAGAGCCCATTTTCAAAATTAGCGCCATATGAATTTGCAAAACCTTCGACTTTCAGAGAATAATTACCGGATGAATCTATTGTCTTCACGTGGAAAGAATAAGACCCTTCCTGTAAATTATCAATCATTACTTTTCCCGAATCACATAAAATGTGACTCTCTTTTATTGTTGCTCTTTCAATTGGAATTTCCAATGAATCTTTTCCATTATTCCAATATACATTAATTGATCGTACACTAGGCGAATCGTACAACCAATATTGAAATTGAATTCTACGTTTTCCAGATGAGAAAATAACCGAATCTACTTTCGGTGCATATACAATTTCTCCTCCTTTTGTATAGTCTTTATGATAATCCATCATATCTTCACATGAGAAAAATGCAAAAAAAGACAATATAATAATGTATAGATTGCTGTTTATCTTTTTCATCTTTTGTATTGTTAATCTATAATTTCACCGAAAAAACTTACTTCTGCAAAATAGCAGTTCGAAACATTTCCAAATGTCCTGTTAACTTTTACCCGTATATAACGCACTGCGGGTGAAGTTATGTCAATTGTAAAATCATGTCCTTTAGCGGCTACCGTAAAGTCTTCATCTGTTACAGTGCCTAATGGTGAACCGGAAGGCTTTATGGTTTTAAAATCTCCAATTTTTATCCATCCGGCCTCTTCCCATTTCCCATTCATAATCGGTTGATCTTGCGCACCCCATACTTCAAATAATTCAATATTTCCCTGATTATAAACACGTGGAGCGTAATTATAATCTCGTTGGAACGTATGAATGCGACTTAACTTCATCAGACAATGCAAGTCAATTGTAAACGCTGCTCCGGGAACCGTTGCCATGTATGTATGGCTCCAGGTGTCTCGGCTCCCGTCAAACATGCTGTAAGCGCTATTACCTGACGCCCACCCCGGGTAATCCCATCTTACGTCATTTTCAAAAGGGTAAATAAGAGCAGCGGCTTGCGGTAAGGTGTTGTTATTTAGTATTTCAATTTTAGAACGATCTAACTGTTCTTCAAAAAGTGGAGTAATTACACCTTCTTTTGGGTATAGCGTATCAGAGTAATTCTCGTATCTGTCGCTGACAATGGCCCCAAAACGATATGGATTTGTATCGTATCCGCGAAGAGCGCCACTCCCGTCGGCTAATTGAGACGAAATTATCTCTACTGTCTGTAACTCGCCTTTGTCGTTTTCTCCTAGAAACTCGAAATTCAAGATCTCTTTGTCTTCATTTTTCCACCTAAACCCTACTCCTCCAAAATCGCTTAAGAATTCGAATGATTCTACAACTTTTTGGATGGCTGATTTTAGGGGAGTGAAACTTACTTCAACTGGATCTGAAAATTCAAGGGCGCGATTGAACGTATACAATGTTGCCGAATGTACCTTTTCATCGGTATATCCTTTTATTTCCAAGGATGTTTTATAATAAGAAGAAACTACTTCTCTTTGTTTTCCACTCTGTAAAGTGTAAATTGCTTTAACCCCTAATATATCATTTGAATTAGGAATTTCATAGGTAATTCGTACCCCCCCTGCTATGGGTGTCGTTTCCATGACAGTCACCTTGTCCGGCTTACCGGTTTTTTCATTTATCGGTTCCAAATTTTTCTCACTGCAGGAGAAGACAACCGATAACAAGATAGTGATATAAAAAACTTTTTTCATATTTATCATTTCCATTAATTGTTTATTACCAACCTGGATTTTGTATCAAATTCGGATTATTGATAATATCAGAATCAGGTATGGGCAGAAGATAATTATTTACTGTGAAAGATTGCGTGTAATAAGGAACTACTGTATAATATTCCCTGATATCAGTAGCACTGGTATTAAACCCTTCTATCTTACGATTATTTAAATTTTTCACGGCTGTTTTCCAACGACGACAATCCCAAAAATATGAACTTTCGGCAAATAACTCAATTTTACGTTCGCGGTGTATAATTTCTCTCATACCTGCTTTGGTCAGTGGTTTGTCAGGCTCATTAGAGTACTTCCTCCAGCTATCCAAGACACCCTCCAATCCGGCACGCCTACGAACCATATCCACGTATTGATAAATTTCTTGATCGGGGGAAGATTTCACTTCATTCAATGTTTCTGCATACAAGAGATAAAGATCAGCCAGACGCATCATTGGAACCGGGTATTTATATTCATACCAAGTATCTGCATTTCTAAATTGGGATTCAAAATTGACATACTTCTTTGGCCAGTACCCTGTTACATGAAGATCCCTAGGTTGAAGAGAACTTGATGCAGGTTCGCCCCAGCGCATCTTTACAGTAAAATTTGTTTGCGGTGTATTACCGTACCAAACCGCCCTGTCAAAAGTCAGCCAAGAATAAAACCGGGGTTCTCTGTCGAAATTCATCGAAACGGTTTGTTCGGTTTGATCAATATAATATTTATGTTGACTATCCCCTTTACGAATGCTAAAACGTCCCTGATAATCATATATTTTATCTTCATTAATTGGCACTCCGTTTTTGGAATAAAACTCATCTACTATATCCAAGGGGACGCAATAGATTCCTCTGGTTGCCTGGCTGGAAGAGGCAGCATATCGAGGCATTGCGCAACCCTGATATATTGTCGTTGAACTACATCCCCATATTAATTCCACATTCCAGCGTTCAGTATAAACCGATCGTAACGTATTTAGCAGATTAACCTGTTCTGGAAGTCCTACAGGCGTTTTGTAATCGGATTGTTGATATAAACGAATTCCGGCCGTTTCACATGCCTCTATTGCTTTTTTACAGGCTGCCGCTGCTTTTTCCCATCGAGAAGGATCAGGTGTCTGATTAAAGAACGGTTTACCCTCATGGTTTAAAAAATTATTGAAGTCTGTATTCCCATTATAGAGGGGACTGGCCCAGGCTGTTAATACCCTCGCCTTAAACATCGATGCGATGGGATGCGTGTATCTCCCTAATTCTGTCGATGTTGTTGTTATGACATCGGGGAGGGGTTTGTTATCTTCCGAATCGCCCAATGCTTCTTCAGTGAGTTGAAGAATGTATTCAAAGCAATCATCAATTTTTTCCCGATACGCGCGAATTGTTTCTCCAGATGCTCCAACTGGTGGATTTTCTTTTAATAACACAACCGGACCATACATCTCCATCAGGAAGAATATATCCATCGCTTTATGTAGTTTTACTTCAGCGCTCCAACGTGCTTTTTCCTGAGAATCTAAATCCGGTACGCTTTCAATATTTTTCAAGAAAGTGTTGCAATCGTTTATATTTTTATATAAGCTAGGGGTATAGGCTGCACCTCCCGACCAATAATTTGCATACGGATCGGTAGGGGTAGAGTAGCCTAAAGCCACTTGCATCCCCATCCAATCGGGCCGAATTTGGTCGTTAACAATAAATTCGCCAGTACCCATGAAAGCCGGATTGGACGTGGCATCGCCATATCTTGGCCCTTGCTGATAGATTGTTGATAAATACTTTTCTGCATTATAACGATTTGAGAAAGCGTGATCTATTGTCGCTATATCGTCAGGAACAACATCTAGATAATTGCATGCACTTACTGTAAGTGCAAGAACTAATATTATTATGTAATTATAAATGTACTTCATATTCATAAGATTTAAAATCCAACATTTAGACCAATATTTATTACCCTTTGGAGCGGATATCCCAATCCGTTTCCACCCATTTCAGGATCCCAAAATTTGAAATTACTGAAACATAATAAGTTTGTACCACTTAAATAGAGACGAAGATTTCCTACATGCAGTGTGTCCATTACTCTTTTAGGAAAGGTATAACCCAACTCGGCACTCTTTAAACGCAAGAACGATGCATCTTGCATAAACCAAGTACTTGGTTTGTTATTGTTGTCGATTGCTTGATTAGCTAATCGCGGCCATACAGCATAAATATCCGGGTTAGATTCAGACCAATAACTATCTGAAAATGCTCTTAATACATTATTCCCATTTAAAAATGGGATAATGTTATTCGAATTATCTTTATTTGTATTCATCCAAAAAGATTGTCTGCCAGAGCCTTGGAAAAAGAATGAAAAATCCAAGCCTTTATATCCCATTGAAAGACCAAAACCATAATTGATTTCTGGTACTGTAGGATACCCAATTGGTACCATATCTAATTCTGAGATTCTTCCATCGCCGTTAATATCCCTATACTTAATATCACCCGCCTTATAGTCTCCAAATTGCGTCGGGGAATTTTTAACTTCTTCTTCGTCTAAGAATAAACGCTCAGCGATGTATCCCCAAGTTTGATTGATGGAATATCCTACTCTGGAACGCCATGGAGCATCTGAATATTCCGGTTCTTCCCACTCTAATACTTTACTGGTGGCGTATGTAAAAGTTCCGCGCCCGATCAACCAAAAATATTTGTTAAAATTCTTTTCATAATTAAATTCAACATCGATCCCACTTCCTTTTGCTTTTCCAAGATTCGCTTTTACAGGCACACCTATACCTGTTGTCTTAGGAATAGTCCGGGATAATAAGATACCTTCCCGTTTTTCATTAAAAAAATCAGCGTTTGCCGAAAAACCATTCTTCAGGAGAATTTCAAATCCTAAATTAGTTTTATAAGATTTTTCCCAACCGATATCATCATTCGCATATCTTGAAATAGTAACTATACCGGGATTATAGTCTAGGTTGGTTCCCCAATTAACGAAGCTGCTACCACCTATATTCACTTTAGATAAATAGTAGAAACGGTCGCTGGCACTTCCTATTGCATCATTTCCTACTAATCCGTAGGTCGCTTTTAATTTAAATACAGGAACATATTCCTTCAATGATGCAAAAAAATCTTCGTTTGATACCATCCATGCTGTGCCAATAGACGGAAAGAAGCCAAAACGATGTTCGGTAGAAAAGCGTTCCGACCCATTGTATCCAAAATTAAATTCGCCGAAATATCGCGTATCATAATTATAGGCCAAACGTCCTGATAACCCTAAATTCCTATAGGGAAGTGATGATTGTAGATCTGGTGCAGTTCCTTCTTTTTCTTCCCGCATTTGATATACCAATAAAGCGTTGACATCGTGCTTTTCTTGAAACTTCCGATTATATTCAGTCATAGCTTCCAAATAAAAAGTGGATTTTATATAACGATCGCCTTCCTTAAAGTCCAACCATTCAGTTCCAGAGGCTTGGTTCAGGACGTCCAATTCATATTTTAGAGTCCATTTGTCATAACTCCCATCCTTGATTTTGTAAAAAAATGGAGAATACTGACGAGTTACGGTGTAATCTGAATTTCTATTCATGTTTACCATTGCTCTTGCAGTGAGCCCTTTAGTAATCATGGAGAGGTCTTGTTTAATTTCAAATTGCGTGATTAACGTGTTTTTACTATAATCTTTATACCCTTTCATCGCTTCTGCATAAGGATTTAGGTATCCTCCGTTTCCATAATTTCCAAATAGAATGTGCTTCGTAAAGATATTCGCCTCGTCAGGCTCATAATATGGTTTAAACAATACCGGATTTGATCTCATTATTTTGCGGTATAGATCTGCACCTCCGTCCAGAGGTCCAGTATATTCATCAAAAGAAGAATTCATTTTTATGATCATCTCCGTAGTTTTCGTTACATTGATATTTACATTCGCACGAATATTATACTTTAATAAGTCAATATTCGAATTAAACTGATTCTTTGAGTCCGGTTTTAAATTGCCATTATCTTTTGTTAATGCTGCGGCAACATAGTAACGAGCTATATTACCCCCTCCACTTATACTTAAATTGGCACGTTGATTCATTGTCACATCATTGAACAATATATCATACCAGTCGGTAGATGGATAAAGATCAGGATATAATCCCCGTTCAGTCATACGTATTTTTTCTTCACTATATAAAGATACTGCAGATGGATCGCGCGTTTTTATCGCTTCATTTTGCATTCTCATGTATGTGATTGGATCGGTTAGCTTCACACGGTTCGTTGGTGATGAAATTGAATTTTCGACACGAATATTAAGTTTAGCTTTCCCCTCTCGCCCCTCTTTCGTTGTAACTAGAATTACTCCGTTTGCTCCCCTCGCACCGTAGAGTGCAGTGGCTGTCGCATCTTTCATTATTGAGAATGTGGCGATATCATCGGTATTTAGGCGAGCTAGATCGTCAGTAGTAAGTTCTACCCCATCAATTAAAATTAACGGGTCTTTCTTTGCTTCCGCCCCAAATGTAGTGACACCGCGGACAAAAAAACTAGCATTATCCTGTCCTGGTTCCCCACTAAGTTGATAGGAAATCAAACCTGCAACCCGACCTGCAAAAGCAGTAGTAAGATTGCTGCTTGGGATTTTCAATTCAGATGTTTTCACAGTCGATATAGAACCTATTACACTCTCTTTCTTTTGTTTGGCAAAAGCAACCACCGTCACTTCTTCCAATTCATTGGGAATAGGACTCATAGATATTTCTAAATATGTTCGCCCTTTTATTTCAATAGTCTGCGAAGCCATTCCGATAAAAGAAAAAATCAACTTGTCAGTAGGTAAAACCCGAATTTCAAAGGTCCCATCCACATCGGTCGTAACTCCTCTCGTAGATTTCTCTACTATAACACTTACGCCTGGTAACGGCTCACTCATTTCAGTATCAATAACTTTCCCTTTTACCTCTATTTGTTGTTGTGCAAATAAACATAAAGGGAAAATGATGAAAATGTAACATAAAAAAATAAATCTAATTCTGCTTTTCATTTCATTTCATTTTAATTATTTGTTAGATTGACTAATATAAGATTCGCTAGTGTTCTGTTAATCTATAATTAACGAAAGAAAAATTTATCCGAACTTGTTCAGGAAGTAGTAATTATCTAAAATGATTCTTTTATTATTGGACTAAATATTGACATTATCCAATCTTCTTTTTCACTTAGCTTTCCTCATCATATGCAAAATAGGCAAAAACATTTTCATTGTTTAATTGTATTATGCTTTTCACTGTTTAATTGTATTATGTAATAATTAATTTATTTTATATATACAAAGTAAGCAGTAAATATTTCCTAAAATATCTATATTTGCGAAAACATTTCCTCAAAAAACGTTAGAATAAAAAATATGCAATAATCGCTAGATAACTAATAAGCGTGAGTTTTTCAATAAATTGTACAACTAATTGGTCAAGTTTTCTTCAACATCCAGATCAATAACAAAATAATTATCCCAAAGGCCTTCTTTTTGTTGAATATTAAAATGATTATCCGCAATGAGTCCTATTATAAGTTTTCGTTCTGAAATCCGATTGATACGTTACGGCTGCTAAAACCAGCCTATCGAATTGCTTCTCACCGAAGAATTTTCGGTTGAATTTATAGCAGAACTCATTTAGATAATATTGTAAATATTCCGGTTTTAATTTATGATGTACGTCCAACAATAATCGTTTTGCATTACCAATTGCCACATGCACCCAAGGCAAGACCGTTTCGAGCTCTTCCGGTTTTATCACCTTTGATGTGTGGGATTCCACGTGATGCTTCAAGTCTCCATAAGATGTGGAATCATCGGTTAGTAAATCCGACCTCCCATC
>Ga0265294_10006172_pt1 | contig 14449 bp, 10 predicted proteins | sample MunlanPumphouse3_FD_192504 | JGI IMG/M metagenome (GOLD analysis project Ga0265294, IMG submission 192504) | Groundwater microbial communities from a municipal landfill in Southern Ontario, Canada - Pumphouse #3 | ecosystem: Environmental > Aquatic > Deep subsurface > Groundwater | place... | reverse complement strand
ACAGGACGAGGAATGCAATATCCTCAAATGATGTCGAACAGGAAAGGCAGTAAAGAAAATGGTCACTTTTATTTTCCACTTTTTGCACTAATTTATATTGACATTAACAGCATATCTTCAGAGATAAAAATATGCGGCGTTTTCTCTGACCGAGGCTCGATTTCGGCGGACACGGCGTTTTTTATAGGCTCGACGGGTAATTCCTCTACCTCGGCGCTTCCTTGCCACACAACGGCACACAGTGCGACACAAGCGATAACTGCGATTCCAGCGATTGCTTGTTTTTTCATATAGACCAACTCCCTTCGCCAACAGACATATCACAAGTCGGCGCATATAGCTACCCTTACCTTATTTCGACAAATGCAGTAGATTTCCGCACAATTATGGACAGAATCTTTACAAATGCGTAAAATCCCTTGTAAAACACAAGCGCATTTTGGTATAATAAGTTGAAACTTATGAAACAGGTGGCGCATATGAAAGTAAGTTATAAAAAATTATGGAAGCTCCTTATCGACAGAGACATGAAAAAGAAAGATTTGCAGTTGGCGGCGGGGTTGAGCTCAACCACGATAGCCAAGCTGTCAAATCACGAAAATGTCAGCATGGATGTCCTGATTAAAGTATGTACCATTCTTGGCGTTGACATTGGCGACATTATGGAGCTTGTGCCAAATGCTCAACCCGACACGAAGCAAGATAACGTATAAACACAGGAGGAGCGGAGTATGGAGATATTCGACAATATTACAAAAAGAGTAATAGATGATATGGCAGTGACTATCGAAAAAGGCAGCCGTCTTTCGATAGCTGCTGCATGCTTCTCTATATACGCTTATCAGGTTTTGAGAAAACAGTTTGACCATATTGACGAGCTTCGCTTTATATTTACCTCCCCTGCGTTTGTCACAGAAAAAGCACCCAAAGAAAAGCGTGAGTTTTATATCCCTCGGCTCAATAGAGAACGAAGCCTTTACGGTTCAGAGTTTGAAGTGAAACTGCGGAACGAATTGACGCAGAAAGCCATAGCACGTGAATGTGCCGAGTGGATAAAAAAGAAGGTTACGTTTAAGTCAAATACCACGGCGGAAAACATGGGCGGATTTCTCAATGTAGAGTCCGGCAATGAGAAGATTACATATATGCCGCTCGGTGGTTTTACCACAGTGGACATTGGCTGCGAACGTGGAAATAACAGCTATAACATGGTGACGAAGATTCCTGCTCCGCACAGCCAGGAATTCATCCGGCTGTTTGAAAGCGTCTGGAATGACAGAACGAAATTACAGGATGTAACCGAAAAGGTCATCGAAAGTATAACCGCCGCTTATAATGAAAACTCGGCGGAGTTTCTTTATTTTGTTGCCCTTTACAACATCTTCAACGAATTCCTTGAAGACATATCCGAGGATGTACTGCCCAATGAAGCGACCGGATTTAAGGAAAGTAAAATCTGGAACATACTTTATGATTTTCAAAAAGACGCTGCGCTTGCCATCATCAATAAGCTGGAAAAGTACAACGGGTGCATCCTTGCCGACAGCGTAGGTCTTGGTAAAACTTTTACCGCTCTTTCTGTCATTAAGTATTATGAAAACAGAAACAAATCTGTTCTTGTCCTGTGTCCCAAAAAACTGACCGACAACTGGAACACATATAAAGATAATTATATCAATAACCCGATTGCTACTGACCGGCTGCGGTATGATGTACTCTATCACACAGACCTTTCCAGAGATCACGGGCGTTCCAATGGATTAGACTTGGATCGCCTCAACTGGGGAAACTACGACCTCATCGTTATCGATGAGTCGCATAATTTCCGCAACGGCGGCGAGGTTTACGGCGATGACGCAAGAGAAAATCGTTATTTGAGGCTTCTGAATAAAGTAATCCGCCCCGGCGTGAAGACAAAAGTTCTGATGCTTTCGGCAACACCTGTAAACAACCGCTTCGTTGATTTGCGCAATCAGCTGGCACTTGCATATGAAGGCAATTCCAATCTCATCAATGAAAAGTTAAACACGGCAAAGCCGATTGATGAGATATTCCGAAACGCCCAACGAGCATTCAATGTTTGGAGCGATTTGGAGCAGGAGAAAAGAACGACGGCGACGCTGTTGAAGATGCTGGATTTTGGCTTCTTTGAGGTATTGGACAGCGTTACAATCGCTCGTTCCCGCAAGCATATTGAGAAGTATTACAATATGGATGACGTTGGCAAGTTCCCCGAAAGGCTCAAGCCTATCTCCTTGAGACCGAGTCTGACGGATTTAAGTCATGCCATAAACTATAATCAGATATACGATGAGCTTATGAAACTGAATCTATCAGTTTACATACCTACAGACTTTGTCTTTGAAAGCAGACGAGAAAAATATGTCGACCCTGAGGTGAACATCAATCGCGCCGGTCGTGAACAGGGTATTCGCCGTCTGATGAGCATTAACCTTTTGAAACGGTTGGAAAGCTCCGTCTATTCCTTCCGGCTGACGCTCCAGCGTATCAAAAAGCTGATAGATGACACCATCGCTGAAATTGATGTATTTGAGGCCGGCGGCGACGCTGATGTTGAAGTAACCGAGTTTAACGAAGATACGGAATTTGATTATGATGATCAAAACACGGATTTCTTTACCACCGGCAGAAAAGTGAAAATCGATTTAAACGATATGGACTATGTCACCTGGCGCAGCACTCTTCAACAGGATTCGGATGTTCTGGAGCTCTTAACGCTGATGATTGCCGACATAACACCGGAACACGACACCAAGTTGCAAACCTTGCTGAAGCTAATATCTGATAAAATCGATACCTCAATTAACAAGGGCAACAAAAAGGTTCTTGTGTTTTCAGCATTTTCGGATACTGCCGAATATCTGTACCAGAATGTAAGCGGATTTATAAAAGGCAAATATGGTCTGGATACTGCGATGATAACAGGTACGGTAGACGGCAAGACTACGATTCCGAAGTTCAGGGCGACTTTTAATAATGTTCTGACTTGCTTTTCGCCTGTATCTAAGGACAAAGCCCTTCTCATGCCTGGCTCAGCGGAACAAATCGATATTCTTATAGCCACCGACTGTATTTCCGAAGGTCAGAACCTTCAGGACTGCGATTATCTTGTGAATTACGATATTCACTGGAATCCTGTCCGTATCATTCAGCGGTTCGGTCGTATTGACCGTATCGGCAGCAGGAATGCACAGATACAGCTTGTGAACTTTTGGCCTGATTTGACGCTGGATGACTACATAAACCTGAAAAGCCGGGTGGAAACCCGCATGAGGATATCCGTCATGACCTCCACCGGAGACGACGACCTTATCAATGCCGAGGAAAAAGGCGACCTCGAATACCGCAAAGCGCAACTTAGGCGTCTGCAGGAAGAAGTTGTAGATATCGAGGATATGTCCAGCGGCATTTCCATCATGGATTTAGGGTTGAACGAATTCCGCCTTGACCTGCTGGACTACATCAAGAATAACGGCGATTTGGATAAGACCCCCTTCGGCCTCCACGCCGTAGTACCCGCCAAGGACGATATGCCCTCCGGCGTCATCTTTGTGTTAAAGAATATCAATGGCGGCGTGAACATCGACAACCAGAACAGGCTCCACCCGTTCTATATGGTATACATAGCAAACGACGGCGAAGTGGTGTGCGACCACCTTTCTCCCAAAGAAATGCTGGATAAGTTGCGATATCTCTGCAAGGGAAAGACTGCCCCGCTGGCAGATTTGTGCCGGGATTTCAATCAGGAGACCAATGACGGCAGAAATATGTGTCGCCTTTCGGAACTCTTAAGCGACGCCATCAACTCCATCATTGACGTCAAGGAAGAAAGCGACATCGACAGCCTGTTCAGAAGCGGCGGCACTTCGGCTTTGAATACGAACATAATAGGCCTGGACGACTTTGAATTGATATGCTTTTTGGTAGTGCGAGGTGATTCTCATGATTGAGCTGCCGCAAGGAACAGCATTTAACCGGCGTATTCCGAAGCAGAAGTTTTATGAGAACCTGTCTGTTAATGCGGAGCTTAAGCGGATTTTTATTGAACAGATTAACGTCATTTACTGGCGAAACAAGATATCCCCCAACACAGTTAATATTGCCGCCGGGGAAGCTGTTTCGGAGATTGAAGTGATAGAAATACGCCTGAACCAGAACAGTCTTGACAAACGGGTTTTGCAGTTGATTGACAGAGAGGTTCCCTACCACATTCTCTTTCTGCTTATGTATGAAGAGCAGGTGCAGGCGTGGATTGGCTATAAGGAGCAAAGCCAGGGCGGCACGACGGCTTTTAAGGCGGGGACATATTATAGCACCGAATGGCTGAGTGCAAACGAATTATCTCTCCGGCTGGACGGGCTTAATATGGATGCGGTGTATGAAGGTTTTATCCGCCAAATCGCCAAGGGGCGGCTGGATGGCACGCCCGGTGGAGATATAAAAGATGCAGTCGCCCGTGATGAGCGGCGGCAAAAGCTGCAAAAAGAAATTACTGCGTTAGAAAATAAAGTACACAGAGAAAAGCAGTTTAATAAGCAAGTCGAGCTCAACAGCGAGTTGAAGCGGCTGCAAAAGGAATTGGAGGACTTAATTTGATGGATGCTTATAAAAAACTTGCATTAGAGTTTCCAGGGATCAATAAGACCATTAGAGAATACACGTCTGGAAATATTGCTAATCATCTCAATCAATTGGAAATAGCAATAAGTAATAAAGACATAGAATCAATAAACTATTGTTTAAACGAAATAGAGCTATGGTATCAGAGCAATATAAGTAAAATTCACTCGAATGAATTTGTTTACAATAATGACGACCATAATCGCAACAAGGCTCTGATTTCAGAGTTGAAGAATGCGATGCTGGGGTATGTATTCCCAAGAGAAGAACTACCTGATGCTGAGTGCGATAAAACGCCAATAATTTTTCTTAGCCATTCTTCTGCTGATAAGAAGTTCGGAGATGCTATAGAAAAGTTTATTGTGGGGCTTGGTGTAAATAATGAACAACTAATTTATACCTCTCATCCGTTACATAAAATCCCTTTAGATGCAAATATCTATGATTATTTACGTGAAAACATATATAGAGAAATATATATGATAATCCTTTGGTCGGATAAATACCTTGAAAGTCCTGCTTGTTTGAATGAAATGGGGGCGGCATGGGTAACACAGAGCGATTACACCAATATTTTTGTCCCAACTTTTAGTTTTGGCAATCCGAAATTTCACGAGTGTGCTGTAGATACTCGAAAAATGGGAGCAGTCCTTAACGGTGACTCACATTGCAAAGCAAATATGCTTGAGTTAAAGAATAAGATACAAGGGTTTTTCGGACTATCAAATGACGAGGCGACTGTTCAATTTTTACTTGATGAATTTATAAAAGATATAACGGAGGAATAAGAATATGGACAAGCCTAAATTTGAAACGCCGAGCCTAATCACAGAGAGCGTGGCGAAAATAGCGGAACTTTTTCCCGGCGCAGTTACCGAAGGGAAAGTAAATTTTGACTTGCTACGCTCGCTGCTGGGTGACGATGTATACGGCGATGAAGCGTATGAATTCACTTGGGTTGGGAAAAAAGCCGCCATTGCCGAAGCGGGATGCCCTATCCGCAAGACATTACGCCCCTGCGTGGAGGAAAGCAAAAACTGGGATACAACCGAAAACCTTTATATAGAGGGCGACAACCTTGACGTACTCAAGCTCCTGCAGGAGAGCTATCTTGGCAAGGTGAAGATGATATATATTGATCCTCCGTATAACACAGGGAACGATTTTGTTTACCGTGATAACTTCACACGGGATAAAAATGAGTATGAAGAGGAAGCTGGCATATTTGATGAGGATGGTGACCGCCTGTTCCGCAATACCGAAAGTAATGGGCGTTTCCATTCTGATTGGTGCAGTATGATTTATCCCCGCCTTGTCTTGGCACGGAATCTGCTGCGTTATGACGGTGTGATTTTTATTAGCATTGATGATAATGAAGTCGCGTCACTGATAAAAATTTGCGATGAGGTTTTCGGTGCTGGAGGGCTTGTTGCACAATTCCCGTGGCGCAAAAGAACGGCAAAATCTGATGTGCCATTCGGCGTATCGCAGGACTTCGAATGGGTTGTTGCTTACTCAAAAGCAAATTCTTTCAAGGCTGGTACTGAAAGCAATAGCCGTAAATACTATGAAAGCGATGATTATCCTAATCGTCCATGGCGTATTCACGATATGAGTAAACAAACAACAGCAAGCGAACGCCCTAACAGCTTCTTTGATATGGTTGACCCTAAAACGGGTAAGTCTTATCCCGCTAATCCTAATGCAGTTTGGCGAATAACAAAAGAAACATTTAAGGATTACTACGATGCTGGAAGAATAGTCTTTCCAGATGATTACGATTTTCTGAGTATCAGCAAGCCAGTTCTTCGGTATTTCAAGGATGATGACGAAAAAAAAGCTGGTGATATGTTTGGCTATACATCCGTTAGCACTTTATTCCCCAAGGAAGTAGGAATGACTGAGGACGGTTCAAGAGATTTCTTTACCTTGTTTGAGAATAAGGCGTTTGGCTTTCCAAAGCCAGTGAGCTTAATTGCATATCTCACAAAGATATCAACAGTAATGGACAAGGATTGTATCGTCCTCGACTTCTTCTCCGGCTCGGCGACAACCGCCCACGCCGTTATGCAACTGAATGCCGAGGACGGCGGCAAGCGGAAGTTTATTATGGTACAATTGCCGGAGGTATGTGCGGAGGACTCTGAGGCAGCAAAAGCTGGTTACAAGAACATTTGTGAGATTGGCAAGGAGCGTATCCGCCGTGCCGGGGAGAAAATTAAAGAAGAAGCCGGTCTGACGGCGCAGAACATCGATATCGGCTTCCGTGTTCTAAAGCTGGACGATACAAACATGAAAGACGTCTTTTATGCCGCAGGCGAATACACGCAGGACTTGCTTGCCGGTATGGAGGACAACATCAAGGACGACCGCACCGATATGGATTTGCTCTATGCCTGTCTGCTGGATTGGGGTCTGCCACTCTCCCTGCCCCACACGCATGAAAGAATAAACGGCTTTACCGTCCATACCTATAATGAAGGCGATCTTATCGCTTGCTTCGATAAACACATCAGCGATGCGGTAGTTAAAGAAATAGCCAAGCGCCATCCGTTGCGTGCTGTTTTCAGGGATAGCAGCTTTACCAGCTCGCCTGAAAAAATCAACGTGGAAGAAATCTTTAAGCTGCTTGCGCCGAATACGAATGTGAGGGTGATATGATGAACGATAAAAAACTTTCCCTCACGCCGCAGGGCGATGAAACAGAGTTCTATAAAAAGGTCGCTGACCTGCTCGCGGCGGCTCGTCAATACGCAAAACGGCAGTTAGACAGCACCATTGTCACAACCTATTATGAAGTCGGCCGGATGATTGTGGAGCGTGAACAGCAAGGTCAAAAAAGGGCTCAGTACGGCACAAAGCTAATTAAGGGACTGTCCGAATACCTCACCGAGCAATACGGCAAGGGTTTTTCGGTCGTGAACTTAAAAAGCATAAGAAAATTTTACCAAGTTTACTCGCCTTCAATAGGGCAATCACTGACTGCCCTTTCAGAAAATAATGAAAAATTTGATTCGCTGATAAGCGTATTTGACGCAAATGCGCAAAAAGGGCAGTCACTGTCTGCCCAATTCAAATTATCGTGGACGCATTATCAAAATTTAATGCGAATCGAAAATGAAGCCGCCCGCCGTTTTTACGAAATTGAAACTTTTAATCAACAGTGGTCGGTCAGGCAGCTGCAGCGTCAGGTCGGCAGTTCTCTCTATGAGCGGCTGGGACTTTCCCGTGATAAAGATAAAGTTATGGCATTGGCGAATGAAGGCCAGACCATCGAAAGTCCGCGAGACATCTTCAAGTCGCCATATGTGTTGGAATTCACGGGGCTTGAGGAACGGTCGGAATATAGCGAAACCGAACTGGAACAGGCTCTGATAGACAATTTGCAGAAGTTCCTGCTTGAACTCGGCAAAGGCTTTCTGTTCGAAGCGCGGCAAAAGCGGTTTTCGTTTGATGATAAGTCGTTCTATGTTGATCTCGTATTCTACAACCGCCTGCTCCAATGCTACGTTCTCGTTGACCTCAAGGTTGCCGAATTGAAGCATCAAGACTTGGGACAGATGCTGATGTACGTTAACTATTTTGACCGGTACGTCAGGCAGACGTTTGAAAAGCCCACGATAGGTATTCTGCTGTGCAGTCAAAAGAACGACAACATTGTTGAATTAACCTTGCCGGAAGACAGTAATATTCACGCCTCGGCATACAGCCTTTATCTCCCCGCCAAGGCCTTATTACAACGCAAACTTGCCGAATGGGTCGAAGAGTTCGAAGAGGAACACGGAGGTGACGGCAAATGAAGCTGCAATTTAAGCATCAAAAATTTCAGGCAGATGCGGCAAAGGTTGTGTGCGATGTGTTTGCCGGACAGCCCTTCCTCACGCCCAGCTATATGATGGACAAGGGATATGTAAAGAACGAACAGATGACCCTTGATGAAGCGGAACGCTTCACCGGCTTTGGCAACTCCAAGCTCGTGCCGGAATTAAACGACGGGGTTATCCTGGAAAATATCAATAAGATTCAACGCAGTAACCAGATTGAGCCGTCCAAGGAATTGGAGGGGCGGTATAACCTTACGGTTGAAATGGAAACTGGAGTCGGCAAAACGTACACTTATATCAAAACCATGTACGAGCTTAACAAGCGGTATGGCTGGAGCAAGTTCATTATTGTCGTGCCCAGCGTCGCTATCCGCGAAGGCGTGTATAAGTCGTTTCAGATTACGGAGGAACACTTTGCCGAGGAATACGGAAAGAAGATCCGTTATTTTATTTACAATTCCGCTCAGCTGACCGAGATTGACCGCTTCGCTTCCGACAGCGCCATCAATGTAATGATTATAAATTCTCAGGCTTTTAACGCCCGCGGCAAGGACGCCCGTCGTATTTACATGAAGCTCGATGAATTCCGAAGCCGTAAGCCCATAGATATCCTTGCAAAAATAAATCCCATTCTGATTATCGATGAGCCTCAATCGGTGGAGGGCGCGGCCACAAAAGAGCGCTTAAAAGAGTTTAACCCGCTGTTCACGCTCCGCTATTCGGCAACTCATAAGAAAGACAGCGTTTACAACATGGTCTACCGCCTGGATGCTATGGAAGCATACAACAAGAAGCTGGTCAAGAAAATCGCCGTCAAGGGTATTTCCGTCACCGGCAGCACCGCTACCGAAGGGTATGTATATCTGGAGAGCATTAACCTCTCCAAGGGAAACCCCACCGCCACCATTGAGTTTGATATTAAGGGTGCAAACGGCGTCCGCAAGGCAACACGCATTGTCGGCGAAGGATATAACCTCTACCCCAATTCCGGCGAGCTTGCTGAGTATAAAAACGGATATACCATATCACGGATTGACGGAAGGGACAGCTCTATTGAGTTTACAAACGGCATAAAGCTCTTTGCCGGTGATGTTATGGGTGCAGTCAGCGAGGAACAGCTCAGACGCATTCAAATCAGGGAAACCATTCTCTCGCATATCGAACGGGAACGGCAGTTATTCTACAAAGGCATCAAGGTTTTATCGCTTTTCTTCATTGACGAGGTCGCCAAGTATAAACAGTATGACACCGCCGGGCAACCCTTTAATGGCATATATGCCGATATGTTCGAGGAGGAATACAAACAGGTCATCGGCAATCTCCAGCTTAAAATCGGTGACGGAGATGAATATCTGAAATACCTTGGCAAGATTACAGCCGAAGAAACTCATGACGGCTATTTCTCCATAGATAAAAAGAACAATCGTATGGTAGACAGCAAGCTGGGTGACAGGCAGGAGCGCACCTCCGATGACGTGGACGCTTATGATAGGATTATGAAAAATAAAGAACTCCTGCTGGATCGCCGTGACCCGCTCCGGTTTATCTTCTCTCACTCTGCCTTGCGTGAAGGTTGGGACAACCCGAATGTGTTTCAGATATGCACGCTTAAGCAAAGCGGCAGCGATGTCCGCAAACGCCAGGAAGTCGGGCGCGGATTAAGGCTGTCTGTAAATCAGAATGGCGAACGCATGGACACCAACCTGCTGGGTGAGGATGTTCACAACATTAATGTTCTTACCGTTGTAGCCAATGAAAGCTACGACAGCTTCGCTAAAGGGCTTCAGACTGAACTGGCCGAAGCTGTAGCTGATCGTCCTCGTATGGTCACGATGGAACTCTTTAAGAATAAAGTAATAAAAGATGCCAGCGGCGCCGAGCAGGTTGTTGATATCGAACTGGCTCAAAGTATCTACGAAGGGCTTATCACCAGCGGGTACGTGAAGAAAGGTATCCTCGCGGACAAATACTATGAGGACAAGAAGAGCGGTAATATTGAAATAGCCGAAGAAGCTGCGGATTGCATAGATTCAGTCATTGCTATTCTTGATTCAATCTACGACAGCCGAGCCATGCAGCCAGAGAATGCAAGAAAAAATAACGTTGAATTAAAGCTGGACAACACCAAGCTTGGTTTGCCGGAATTCCGGAAGCTATGGTCTAACATAAACGCCAAGTCCTTTTATGTGGTGGAGTTTGACCAGGATGAATTGATAAAAAAATCAATAGCTGCTCTGAACCGCGACCTTCGTGTATCAAAGATATTTTTCAAGGTAGAAACCGGGACGATGACCGATATCCGGTCACGAGAGCAGCTGCAGCAGGGAGCGGCTTTTGTCAAGGAAGAAAACGAGGTTTATAAGGCGGAGCTTTCATCAAGCACTGCTGTGAAGTATGACCTTGTCGGGAAAGTTGTTGCCGAAACCGGGCTTACCAGAAAAGCGGTTGTGAGCGTCCTGCGGGGAATCGATAAGGTTGTTTTCAACCAGTTTGCCAATAATCCCGAGGAATTTATCATTAAAGCAGCTCAGATTATCAATGAGCAAAAGGCGACGACGATCATCCAGCATATCACTTATAATAAGCTGGATTCCGCATATGACACTACAATCTTCACCGAGCCGACTCTGAAAGGACAGCTTGGCGTTAACGCAATGGCAGCCAATAAGCATCTGTACGACCACATTCTCTACGATTCGACAAACGAAAAAACCTTTGCCGAAAGCGTCGATACCAGCAATGAAGTGGCGGTCTATGTGAAGCTGCCGAACGGATTTTTCATCAGTACGCCGGTTGGAAAGTATAATCCTGACTGGGCAATCGCTTTTCATGAAGGCAAGGTTAAGCACATTTATTTCGTCGCAGAAACAAAAGGCTCTATGTCCTCCATGCAGCTCCGCGAGATAGAAAAGGCGAAAATCCACTGCGCCCGCGAGCATTTTAAGGCGATTAGCACCAGTTCGGTTGTGTATGACGTGGTAGACAGTTATTCGGCTTTATTGGACAAGGTTATGAGTTAACTGTTTTAACTGTTTTGATAAAACGATTAAACTTGGCGAGGGGGTATTTAAATGTTAAGTCTTGTAATCACTGTAGCAATGCTTTTATTAGCGTTCCTCGTCTGGATCATAGTGATAAATACAAGTAAATCAAAGCAGACGGCACTTCCGCTGCTTTTGATCCATGAAGGGTTTGGATTATTGGGTAGCGGTATTCTCGATTGCTTCGATTTCAATTTTACCTTGAATATTAACACTAAGTTTGGTATTGCTTCAGGCTATGTTAAAAGCCCTGAGACCAATTATATTTTATTAGGATGCGGAATCGTTCTCATTATTTTAGGCATAATTCTTTGGCGGTCAGTCGGAAAGAGGATATATGTTCTGAATATGTTAGGAAGAATCAAACATGAAATCAGCGACATCAAATCCGTTAATGCCCTGAAGTTAAAGGATTATCAAGTAAAAGAAACCATTCTTGATTTGCGTTGGGCGGCAAGCGATGTAAATCCGCAGACATGGGAAAAAGCAAAAGTACAGATTGATGAATATGTCAATGAGTTTTCTGCTCGCTCTGATGCTTCTACTATTTGCTTTACCGGCATGGCTCCAATCCCTTTTGAAGTTTACGCCGGTTCATGTATGAACGGGCATACGACTAAGCGGTTTTTCGAATATAAGCGAGGCGAGGATACCTATTACGAGCTAGTACATAAATATAATTTCAGCCCGATAGAATGGATAAAAAATAAAAAGATACCTGTTTTGACAGAAGGAGTATTGGTGGGCGACGATTCTGCCGAGGTAATTATTGCTGCATCTATAACTCAGACCGTACAGGATTCCGATCTGATACAATTTAATTGTCCCACAATAAGACTTGGAATCACTAATCCCAAAGATAATGCCATAACCAGCATTGTGCAGTTAGAAGATTATGTTGATAAAACCAATGAATTGATAATAAAACTTAAAGATGTCTATCCAAAATTATCACGAATTCATTTAGCCTGTGCTGTACCAAGCTGTTACGCATTTGACCTCGGCAGCAAGCTGGGGCATTTAGATAATAGATTCCCTGAGATTGTGGTGTATCACTATGTTTCAACAGCAACGCCTAAATATAAATATGGTATTGTTGTGACCGGTGAGAATAAAGGTAATCTGGTAATCAATGATTATGTGACAAAACAATAAGCTATCAATTTCAGCTACGAGTGCGAGCATGGTTGCTTCGGCCCGAAAGGATGTGTAAAGTTGTTCGATTTATCTTCAGAATTTGAAAAGTATTATTGCGATGAAGTAGTCTTACCCCAAGATGCTCAAAATGACCTTCGTGCTAAACGGAACACAAATATACGGAGACTGAAAAGTGGTCTTAAGGAGTATAATGAAGAGCACGGTACTTCATATAGTGTTTCCGAGACTTTTACCCAAGGCAGTATGGCAATGCATACTGTGATTCAAAATGATTCAAATGACTACGATATCGATGTCGCTATTGTATTCGACTCGGATAATATTAAAGATTTAGGTGCTCTATCCGTTAGAAATATCGTCGCAGATGCCATCAATCGTAAAAAGGGAAATCTCGGGACAGAACCCGAAGTTAAAACAAACTGTGTCAGAATTAAATATAGCAATGGGTACCATGTGGATTTTGCCGTTTACAGAAGAACAAAAAATGGCAACGGCACTTACAGCTATGAACATGGTGGGAGTGCTTGGCGAAGTCGAGACCCCAAAGCCATATCAAATTGGTTCAGTGATCAAATAAAATCAAAAGGAGCTAAACTGCGCAAAACGGTTCGCTTACTTAAAACATTTAGCAAATCACGATCTTCGTGGATAATGCCTGGCGGTTTGATACAAACTGTTCTTTGCGATGAGCAATTAAGCACGGGATATGACCGTTTAGATGAGACGTTTTACTACTTAATGAAGAACATCCGGGACAGGCTTAAGATTTATATCGAGGTTTATAATCCTACTGATACCGGCGTATCACTCCTTTTGAAACAAAGTGACCGTGATAAAATGGATAACCTAAAGAGCAGACTTGATACATATGTGGCAAAACTCGATGTCTTATTTGACAGTAATTGCAGCAAGACCGATGCTTATAATGCATGGCACGAGGTATTCAATCATGACTATTGGACTCTCGCTTCCGTTACCGAATCGGCATCTTTAAGCAAAAGTGCATATGAAAGAAGCGCAGCGACCTTTTCAAATACTGAAGAATTTATCGAAGACGAGGTCAATATCAATGAGATTTATGAAGTTGAAATTGATTGTGAAGCGACTGGAGATGGTTTTAGAACAGGCCCGATAAGCACATATATAGATAGAATTTTGAAAAAGTTCCTTCCCCATAATTTGAGCCTGAAATTCTATATAAAAGAATGTAATGTGCCAAAACCATATGATATCTGGTGGAAGATTCGAAACGTTGGCCCTGAAGCCGAAAGAAGAAACTGTATCAGAGGGGATCTTCTGAAAACCAATTTGCCCGAGAGAAAAGAATCAACCAATTTTTTTGGATCGCATTTTGTTGAGTGCTACATCATAAAAAATGGTGTATGTGTCGCGATTGGGCATATTGATGTTCCAATTGGGCATTCGTAAAGTATAAAGAGAGGCGTCATCCTTTGCGGGACAACGCCTCTCGCTTGCATTTCCGTATCGGTTTGGGGTATGGTTCAAAATTCTACCTTATTGAACCGTGTCTAAATGCCAACCTTCTTTTTTTAATATTTTTACCTCGATTATAAGAGGGTAGATTGAAAAAGTAAATTCCGTTCTTACATGGCAAACAGAATAAAATCTCAGTAAAGGGCTTCAAATCATTGTAATTTACTAATATGGGTGATATCCTATGGCTGTCAGACATGGCAGCCATTTTTTTTGGCACAGCAAACTGAGGCGTCTTTGCTTTATTGAAAAAGAAAGTTCCGTCTGAGGTAAACGCATATTCCAGTCATC
>Ga0265294_10006171_pt1 | contig 14449 bp, 13 predicted proteins | sample MunlanPumphouse3_FD_192504 | JGI IMG/M metagenome (GOLD analysis project Ga0265294, IMG submission 192504) | Groundwater microbial communities from a municipal landfill in Southern Ontario, Canada - Pumphouse #3 | ecosystem: Environmental > Aquatic > Deep subsurface > Groundwater | place... | reverse complement strand
CATAAAACCCTCCGTTCAAATTTAAATTATTCGCTTCAATAAACAACATTGTCTGGTGTGCCTTAATTCATTTAGCTTTAACTCCAAATATTGAACCCTCTCTACGATATCCAAGTTTTTCGTAATATAGATCGATATCGCTCATAACATAGACGGGTTGATCCGGAAAGTCTTGGCATACCCGTTCCATTAGGCTTTTTCCAATTTGCCTTCCCCGATGTGTTTTTCTTACGAGCAAATCATATATATAAACACCAAAACTATCATCTTCCCGACAGCGCGCATAACCGCACACAAGCGTTTCATCGCAAGCTATATAAATTATGCTCGATTCAAGTGCTTTAATATACTTATCACGGCCGACTACCCCATGGTAATCACTCCACTCATCTCCCTCATCAACAAGTAAGTCAAAAAGTAAGGATTCATCGGCTTTGCTGTATTTTTTAATCTCCATATATTCACCGCCTATTTTATGCTTTTCCTGAAATCAGCCAGCAAGAAAACTGCCTCAAATATTTCGTCCGAACACAAGTCAAAAACAATAGGAAAGTATTTCAGTTTTCCCATTTGTTGTGAATCCGATATCATTAGCTTAACCTCACTGTCAAGCGGAAGACTCAATACCTCTGCACGGGCTATTTCGGGGAAATAAATAGTCACCTTAAAAAAGCCGTCCCAAATTGATAGCCAGAAAATAGTTGTTTCATTTTGACCGCCTCGAACGCCCCTCCACTTGAAAAGTCCCTTTGCCAACCACGCCTTTCCGTCGTTGTAGTAACGCCAATCTATTTGAATATCGTGGCTTGCAATTTCGTTGATAAACTTTATATAGGTGTTGTTCGCTTCTCCAAGTGCCTTTGCAATAACATCACTTGACGGTGCGATATCAGGGTTTCTGAGCATTTGTTCCGTACTTTTCATGCCAATAAACTCCTCAATTCTGTTTTCAGCATAGTATCAGCAGTATCCCATTTTACTGCTCAAATATAATCATCATTATGCCGGCTTAATGATTCCTTCTTCAAACAGAGCTTCAAATGTATTTACTGCCCCGCCATGCTCAACAATCTTTCCATCAATCAGCTTATCAATATCAACACCTGTCATCCGCAGCTTTTTGCCAGTGGGCTTCATGCCCAGCCACTCACCCAGATGTGTACCCTCCATAATAAATTCTGAGATTACTGTATCGCCGTCAGTGTATTGGCGAATAATTTTCATTTTCAAATCTGGGTAAGTTTTCCGAACTTCAATCATATGTTGTTTCATACCCTCTATACCTACCGGAATAATTCTTTCACCTATTCTTACAATACAGTTATCTGCAATGTAATCAGAAAGTTCATCAATCAAGTTGTTTGAAGTGATATATTCATAAAAATGTTTAATTATTTTCATATTATCCATGCCAATACTACTCCTTTCATCTGGTGCGCTTTTTTTACAATCACACCTTTTCCAATTCTGATTTTATTAGCTTAAGAATATAATCAGCACTTTCTTCGTCTATCTTATGCAGAAAAGCCATACTTCTGCATTTCTTGTATTCCACTCCGTCCATTATAAAGGTATATCCTGCCGAACATATAGGCGAACAGGTACCGCCCACCAGCTTTTTACAATCACCTGATTTAATGATTTCCTTTTTCATTTTATCTGGGAAATCATTCAAGATAGCATCATAGGCACTTATACCTGCGGCATAAATCCTTATCTTTATGCCTGTTTTCCTAAAAACATAATTCAATAATGATTTCCCTGAGCCCGGAAGCATATATGTGGTAACATATCCGTTCTTTGCAGGTTCAATCTTTCTCTTGCACTCTTTCCCCAAAAGATAATCGTCTAATTCAAGAACAAACTCCTGAAGATTCGGCGGAACCTCGTTTAAAAATAGTGTAAACTTTTCGTTCATAATTGGCCTCCTTATTTTTAGTTTCCGCAATGTTTGTCAAACATCCAACCTGACCACACAACCTTAAAAAAACTCCGAAAAAACATCTAACCTGACCACTCGCGAAGGCTGACATCTATCCCGACCACTCGCGGGGCTATGACATCTAACCTGACCACTTGACTATCAAAAACCGCTCTTATGGACTTATTCCCTCGAAGCGATTTTTTCATGATTTTACTCAATGGGTTTCACACCCATATGTGCTAAAAGCCTTGATATATAAGGGTTTTCAGCACACTCACTCTTTCACCCTTGTTATCAATACCACGCACTCAACATGCGAAGTCTGAGGATAAAGGTCAAAGACTTGCAACGTATCTACCTTATATCCCAGCTCACTAAAGCGGCTACAATCGCGAGCTAATGTGCCACTATCACAAGAGACATATACAATAGAATCTGGCCTTAGAGCGGTAATGCCCTCTAGTACGTTACGATCAAGCCCTACTCGTGGCGGATCGACAATAACGGTGTCAACTTTTTCATGTGGTTGAGTTAAGATCCACTGTTCAATTGACTGAGAGAAGAATTCAGTTGTTCCAACGTTTTTCTGAGCTAGTTCGAGACAACGCTTATCTTGCTCTACTGCAATAACTGTCCGTCCGGGCTCTTCAACAAAGGCCGCAAAAGTACCAACTCCTGCGTAGAGATCAAGAACAACTGCTCCAGTAGTGTACGCTTTAACAAAATCAATCATGGCTGGTAACACCAAACGATTAGATTGAAAGAAGACATTAGAGTCGGCCCAAAGAGTCTTGCCAGCAACCTCAACTGCTACTTCACGCGAACTCAGCGAAACTTTTGTATCACCAGCAAAAGCGGGAACTTGGACATAACGATTGCGATTTTGCCACCCTTCGGTTGCCTTACGCATCGCAGCTGCCTTAAAAATAAGGGGACGCTTTTCATCTAAAAGTCGGTTTAACGCATCACACAAAATGGGACAATGGCGAATATCGACAAGATCATTACTCATCCGTCCTAAAAATCCCACTTTTTTCCCCTCTACATCAATATGGAATCGCACCCGACTTCGATAGCCCCACCCAGCAGCAGAGGCAACTGGAAGAACTGTGATATTCTCACTAACTAAGCGTCCAATGCGACTAAGATTCTCTTTAACAATTAACTCTTTTTGCACTGCTTGGGCACCAGTACTCAAGTGTTGTAAATCACAACCACCACATACCCCATAATAGGGACAAGGAGGCTCAACTCTATCAGGACAAGCGTCAATGACCTCGATAACCTCCGCTCTAGCGTAATCCTTCTTCTCTTCAGTTAATGTCGCAAGAACTTTTTCTCCTGGTAAGGCACCAGAAACAAAGATTGCCTTCCCCTCATGTCGGGCAAGACCATCACCTTTAGCAATTAATTTCTCTATAATGAGCTCTAAAGCCATCCTTATTCTCCCTCATAACCAGTCAATTCGCAAAACTCATCAACATACTGGCGAATAACTGCCATACTTTGTTGCCAAAACTTCTCATTAGTAATATCAATGCCGGCTGTTGCTGTCACTTCGGGCGCCGCATTCTGCCCACTTTGTAACAATAACGCATCATACCGCTCAGCAAAGCCTTCAGGTTCATTTTGCGACAATTGATACACGCCTAGTCCAAATAATTGGCCAAAGGCATACGGAAAATTATAGTAAGAAAGATCGCTACTATAATAGTGCCCCTTTACTGCCCACATATAGGGGTGTAAAGCATCACTATCCAAAGCATCCCCATAACTAGCCTTCTGGGCCTCAACCATCAAGTGCGAGAGTCGTTCAGGCATCACATCCCCTTGCACTCTTTCTTTAAATAATTCTCGTTCAAAGTAGAAACGACTGAGAATATCGATGCAGGTTTGGGTCGCATCTTGTAAAAAAAGTTCGATTAACGCAATCCGCGCCTGCTTATCGGCATCCTTTAGGGCCCCTTGGAAGATGATAAATTGACTAAATATAGAGGCCGTTTCAGCTAGAGTCATGGGGTAATTACGTAATAAAGCCGGTAAGTCAGCAGTAATATAATCGTGATAAGCATGTCCTAACTCATGAGCAACCGTCGAGACACTATCAAACGTACCATCAAAATTGGCTAGAATGCGGGTCTCCTTCCGCAGTGGAAAAGAAGTACAGTAGGCCCCTCCCACTTTACCAGCTCGAGGCTCACTGTCGATCCATCTCTTTTCAAAAGCTTTTTTAGCAAAAGCACCAAACGGCGGATGAAATTTAGTAAAGATATCGGTGATAAAGATTTTAGCCTCAGCAAAACTATAGCGCTTGTTCAAACCTCCGACTGGCGCAAATATATCATAAAAGGCTAACTTTTTAAGTCCAAGCGCATGTGCTTTAGCTCGCAAATAACGTTGAAATAAGGGCAAATGGGACTCAATAGAACCAATAAGAAGATCTAACACCTCATCGGTTATCCGAGCTTGCATCGTAGCCCGCTCTAAGGGATCACGGTAACCCCGCTTTTTATCTAAGGTGATGGTAGTCCCCTTCACCCCATTTATAGCATAAGCGAAAGCTATTTCATGTTGTTTCCAAACTTCTAATTCTTTAGCAAAAGCTTTTTTTCGTACCGCCCGATCAGGATCAAAAGCTAGCGAACGCAACTGAATAACAGACTTGCGTATCCCTGTTTGTTCATCCCACACACAATCAGCCTGTGACGAAACTGCCTCTTGCAACCTCCCCCAGGCATCTGTACCAGAGCGGTTTAAATCGGCAGCTAGGGCCTCCTCAGCTCTACTCATCGTATGCTTTTGTTCTACCAATAACTCATCTAAGACAAAGTGAAACGGGATAAATCGTTTATCATTAGCCACTATATCTCGTATCTTCTTTTCATGAGAGGCTAGGCTATTAATGACCAGCACATGGGCACTCTTAATCTCCAGCACAGCCTCTTCAACCTGATTTAATCCCCGCATAGCCTTTTCATCACTCGTGTTGACTGTTAATAAAGCATTAGCGTAAGCACCCAGCGTCCCAGCGGTATCGAGTGCTAATTGATAGGTCTCTAATAACTTTTGTAACCAATCGCCAAAATTAGCTTCTTGGCCCAGATTATCATCTAGTTGTTGTTGTAATTCTTTTCCTAAAGTGCCCAATCTCGCTAAATCCTGAGCAAATTCAGGTCCCTCTATTTTCGGATAAATACTCTCTAGATTCCAATGTGGCAAGTGTTCCATTTGCAACTCCTTTGAGAATCTTATTGTAGTGGAAAAACATGGTCGATACCAGAGAGAAAAAGATCATAAATCGAGTTGGTAATCTGCTATCTTATTAATGAGAGTCCGCCGCGATATTCCCAGCTCTTCGGCTGCGCGGGTCCGGTTTCCTTCCCAGCGATGCAGAGCCCGAATTATAGTCTCTACTTCAAGTTCCTTCAAACTTTTAGGTTCATTTAAGTCATCAGAAGGGACTAGTATAGTACTAGGTGCTGAAGATTCTTTAGTAAAGCGAGAAACACTTGTCCGTAGCTCTAGAGCATCATGTTGGATAACAGTACCATCTGCGAAAATTATAGCACGCTCTAACACATTTTCTAATTCGCGTACATTCCCGTAAAAAGGATGGGCCTTGAGAGCCTCAATGGCACGTGGACTAAGTCCTTCTATGCGGTGACCCATTTGGCGATTAAACTTATTGAGAATAACACCTGCCAATAAGGGAATATCTTCTTTCCTTTCTCGCAGGGGTGGCAATTCAATACGAACAACATTCAAACGATAAAACAAATCCTCTCTAAAGGTACCAGCACGAACCATCTCTTCTAAATTCTTATTAGTTGCGGCAATGATACGGGCATTAATGGGCATTTGAAAGGTGCCTCCCAAGCGGGTAATTTTGCGTTCCTGTAACACTCTGAGCATTTTTACCTGCAGTGTGGCTGGCATATCACCAATTTCATCAAGGAATAACGTCCCACCACTAGATAGTTCAAACATACCAATCTTGCGCCCAGTTGCACCAGTAAAAGCACCTTTTTCATACCCAAACAATTCACTCTCTAACAGATTTCCAGGTACGCCACCAATATTAATGGCAACAAAAGGCCCCTCTGCACACGCCGAAACAGCATGAATTTGGCGAGCAACTACTTCCTTACCAGTTCCGCTTTCTCCTGTTACCAACACCGTTGCTGGGGAGTCGGCAATACGAGAGATGACCTCTTTAATCCTACGCATGCTGGGAGATTCACCCACTAATCCCTCATCAAGTCCCTCTGTGCTACGCGATTTGGTTTCAACAAGAATTCTCAACTGTTGAGCTTCGATAAGCTTACGCAACCGGATAGTAAGTTCTTCAGGATCAAAAGGCTTCACAATATAATCTTGGGCACCCTCTTTTAAAGCTGTTACCGCATCATGAATTTCACCATGAGCACTAATCATAATAACCGGCATACGGAAGCCCTCTTGGCGGATCCATTGGATTAAACTAATCCCATCCATCCCCGGCATTTTCAAATCGACTAAACAGGCATCATAGTGGTGTTCACGTAACAGGCGTTGAGCAGAAAGACCGTTCTCTGCGCCATCACTATCTAGTCCTTCTAATCCTAAATACTTGCGCATCAACTCTCGAATATTATACTCATCATCAACAATCAGAATTCTCATAATACCTTCTTATACACGTTTAATGTATTCTGACGGAAGAATAACTTCAGCTATTGTTCCGCCTCCTTCTCGTGGATAGAGCTTTAAATTTCCACTTCGTGCTCGCACAAACTGCCTACAAATTGACAACCCGATTCCTGAACCATGGATTTTAGTAGTAAAAAATGGATCAAATATCTTTTCGAGATTTTCTTCAGCAATACCCTCGCCACGGTCTTTAATGAAAACATGGATCAGATGGCGTCTATCTTTCGTTACTTTTATTTTTACCACTTGGCCTTGCTCACCACTGCTCTCAAGTGCATTTTTAATCAGATTTTCAAATACAGAACGAGCACGATCGGGATCGAAGAAAATATAGGCCCGCTGTAACGAAGCAGGTTCAAATATAATCCGATCTTGGAAGGTATGTCGCAGAGATTCCAATAAGACTACAATGTCGATCTTTTCAGGGGTTCCTACCGGATTACGTAGGAAATCAGCAACTTTATTAGTAAGATGAATTAATCGTTGGACCTCTTGGTCTACTACCATCAAGTCTTCTTTGGACGAAGCTGGTAACGTTTTCTTGAGTAACGCCATTTGTAATGTAATAGCACTTAAAGGATTCTTTATCTCATGCGCCAGTGTCCGCGCAGCTTCACCTAGATTAACAAGATTCTCCTGTTTGGCCAAAGTTTCACGATATTTACGGTTGCTGAGATAAATACTAAAAACCAGAAGATGGAAGGCCAATAGACCTAAAATAGCCACTCCGGTAAAAACACGTACCCAGATCACCTTTTGGTAATATTGTTGACCATCAAATAGAATATAAAGCACATCGGGAAAAGTAAGCGGAGAGGGTAAAAACCCATCATCTTCGAGCATAATATCCCCAGTTTCTACCTCAATCGTGAGACGACTAAAACGGATATATTCAATCATACCAGTCTCTTTATTATAGGTGGCGACACCCTTGTTCCATTGACTAGTTGATTGGTTACGCCAAATCTCATTAAATCGCTCAAGCGGGAGGGTATTGGGAACTGAACCAAGCCCTAGCCTCAATCTTCCTGAATTTGAATAGACACCCAGACCACGAATATTGCCCTCGCGCATGGCTCTCAGGGCCCTTGAATGTTCCTCCTGTAAGAGCAGTAATGCAGAAGAGGAAAAACCACGTTCAGCTTCAAATTGCATAAGGGTGTTTTCTTTTTCAATAATCATTTGTGAAAGGAATAAGACTAACGAGACGAGGAGGATAAAAAGGAAAACCAGACCTCCAATTACAAAAATCTGTTCTTTCCCTTCAACAAACGTCCAACGTCTCAGTTTACTCATAATTTAGAGCCTCTATGGGGTCAAGTTTCGAAGCTTTCATGGCAGGGTACCATCCAAAAAACACTCCAACTAGCATGGAGAATCCAGCGGCAAATAGGAAAGAAGAATAGGAGATATAGAGGTTCCAACCAACAATATCAGCCACTAGCCAACTCAACCACGTGCCAAGTCCTATTCCGATGATACCACCGGAAACAGTTAGGACAATCGCTTCAGTGATAAATTGTCCCATGATAGTCCATGGAGAGGCCCCCATTGCTTTGCGTACTCCGATCTCACGGGTTCGTTCAGCTACCGATACCAACATTATGTTCATAATACCAATTCCCCCAACCAATAAAGAGATGGCGGCTATAGCAGCTAAGAAAGAACTAAAGGTGCCAGTAATTTGCTCAGCCATTTCAGCTAGGCTCGCTGGTGAAAACAATCGATAGGCATCTGAACCAATCGTAGCATCGAGATAGGCGGTAATATTATCAGAGACAACCAAAGCATCGGCTCCTTCGGCCACTCGCACCACATATGACCCCACAATGGTTGGTTTCATGAAGCGTTGAGCATAGGTGTTATAGGGAATAAAAACACTCGAGTCGAATTGAAGATTAAAAGAGGCATCCTTAGGTTGCATAACTCCAATAACCTGATAACTTTTCGCTTGGGTGCGAAATAAACTCACATATTTCCCAACCGCATCACCATCAGGAAACAACTCTTCGGCAACACTAGCTCCTAACACTGCCACCTGTCGGTTAGCCATATTATCACTTAAGGTGAAAAAAGAGCCTTTTTCTGGAATATAATCAAGCACTTCAGCATACGTAGAGAGGACTCCTGTTACCGTTGCTGTGGTCGACTTCTGTCCAATGCGAATAAGGGCAGAACTTGAGTTGACTGGCAACACAGTTTTGATATGAGGAACATTAGCCATGATCCGTTCACCAAAATTTTCGCTAAATTCATTTGAAGCTTTATCTGAACGGATAGGAAAAATAGTGACCATCTCAAGACCACTTTCTACTATGGTATCGGTAATACTTTTCGTTGCACTTTGTCCTAAGGTGAGAATTGCGATAACTGAAGCAACTCCAATGACAATTCCAAGCAAGGAGAGCAAGGTGCGCATCTTACTGGTCAGCATATCTTTAAAAGCGAGTTTAATATTTTCCCAGATCATCTAATCCTCCAAAAGGCCATCCCGAACTCGTATTTGGCGTCTGGCCATGCCCGCTATTTCATGGTCATGGGATACCACCACGACCGTGCGACCTTCGGCATTAAGCTCTTCAAAAAGCTCCATTATTTGGCGCCCAGTATGGGTATCGAGGGCCCCCGTAGGTTCATCAGCTAACAGGATCGAAGGATTGTTAACCAAGGCCCGAGCTACTGCAACTCGCTGCTTTTCCCCTCCTGAAAGTTCGTTTGGACGATGTTTTATTCTATCCCCTAGGCCGACGCGCTCTAAAGCGGAGCTAGCCCGTTCTTTCCGCTCCCTGATGCCAATCCCGGCATAGAGTAGAGGGGTCATTACATTCTCAAGGGCATTCATTCTGCCTAAGAGATTAAATTGCTGAAATACAAACCCTACTTTCTGATTGCGGATAAAGGCTAGTTCTGCTTCATTCATCCCCAAGGTTTCTTCCCCATCAATCTGAATAATCCCATCCGTGGGGGTATCCAAACAACCAATCAAGTTCATAAGAGTTGATTTACCCGAACCCGAAGGGCCCATGATAGCGGTAAATTCTCCTTCAGCAATCGATAAGGTAACCCCATCAAGTGCTTTTACAATAATTTCGCCCATAATAAAATAGCGCCGAACTTCATATAAACTTATAACTTCTTTTGCCATTATACTCTCTCTATTAAAATCTCATACCACCAGCACCAGCGCCACTACCAGGCACTCCACCACTAGGAAGCATAAAGTTTAGAGCATTGCTCGTAGCGGCCCCCAGAAAGATAGTATCGCCAGCTTTGAGGTTACCAGTAAGAATCTCACTCATCCCTTCTCCTAGATATTTAGTGGTTACTTCAACTGTCATTGGTGTACCATCAGCACCCTTTTTCCGAACTGTATCAGCTCCTCGGCGATTGGTTATAACGGCGGAAGTAGGAATAACGAGCATTTTCTTAACTTCATCGGCACTTATGGTCCCAGCAAAGGTAAACCCGGGAGCTAGGATTGTGGGTGGCTCTTCAATAACGATCTCAACATCTAGTACGCCAATTCCTTGATTTGTGGTACGACCGAGCATCGGGATATTGGTAACAGTAGCCACAATAGTTTGACCAGGTAAAGAATCAAAAGTTAAAACAGCCTCCATGCCGGTAGTGATGCTTTGAATATCGATCTCATCGATTTCTACAGTTGCTTTTAATTTACTACGATCAATAATAACCATTGCTTTATCACCAGCACTAAAGAAATCACCTTCATCAACGGTAACTGAAGCAACGACTCCATCAAAATTTGCATAGGCTTTAGTATAATCGAGACTATTCATCGCCATCGTCCGCTGCATCTCTAAAAGTTCCAACTTTCGCTTCGATCCCTCTAATTCAGCTTCTTCTATCATGGATTCGAAATTGGCTAAATTGTAAGCTTGGGAGGTATCATCAATAGTAGCTAACAAATCACCCTTTTTAACTTGATCCCCAGCTTTCACAAAAACACCAGTAACCGCACCAGTAGAGCGAAACACAACAACTTGTGTATCGTAGGCTTCCACATGTCCACTAAGATCAATAGTTTGTGAAAATTCAACCTCGCGGACTACCGTCGTTTGTTCAACCGCCGGATCGGCACTTGCCGTTGCTTTCCCTGCCCCAATGAAGGGGAGTTTTCCATTCGCCTTATAATACTGAAAACTATAAACTCCCAAGGCTACAATGCCTAAGATAATTAGCAACGTAATTATATTTTTAATACGCTTTTTTCGGCGCTTTTTCTTTAAACTTGTGCGCACTCGCTCTTCGGCACTTTGCTTAGTATTTTTATTATTATCATCCATAGTGCTCTTTTTCTCCTTACTTACAGTTGCAGAGCTTTAGCTCTATTTTCCAACATTAACGCCTCAAGTGCGTATCGTTTACCTTCATAATTAGTCAGTTCTACATCTAATTTAGCTTGGTCAACTTCAGCTTGAACCAGCAAACCTTTTTTAAAAGCTGTCAAAGCTTTTTCTAAAACTTGAGTTTTATAGATTACAGATTGTTCAAACTGCTCCATTTCTAACTTATAACTTAAGATATCGGCTTCTAATTGGTTCGCCTTCATCTGATAGGCTAACATTGCTTCTTGATAAGCAATCTCCGCAATAGAAATGTCTTGTTCTAAAACTTGCATATTAAGCGCATCGCGGGCACTCGTGGCATTATTCTGCCAACTCCCACTTATGGTAAAAGAGGGAGTAACTTTTCCTGTCTTGGTAATCCCTAAGTTAACTCCAGTTCCTACCGAAAAGCTCTTATCAAAATATGTTGCATTGGCATTAACAGAATAATTTAAAGACTCTGTTGCACTCTTAGCGTAAGAAAGCCCCACGTTCCCACCAACAGTAAGACTCGGGACAGTTGCTGCAGGACTAGTAACCGCCTTACGTTGATCTAATGCCAATTCTTCCTTGGCAATCTCTAAATCCAACGCAGCTGAAATTACCGTTGCATCCCCCATAGGGAGATACTTGAAAGAGAGATCAGCTGCTCTAATCTTCTCTATAGATTGCCACTCCAACCCAGTAATTTGCTTAAACTGGCTTTTTGCAAGCTCCATTTTCTGAGCGGTACCAGCCTGTAAGTTTTTCAGGCGATTCATTTCCAATTCCATATTTTGAAAAGCAATGGAATCTTCACTCATGGTTCTCAACTTTAGCGCATTGTCAATCTTAGTTTGTAAAACATAAAGATCTTTTTCTATATTCAACAAACTCATCTCATAACTAATTACTTCACTAATCTTAGCATATATCGAGGTTTCAAAATCATAGATGCGTTGCCGGTAACCCCGATCAATTTCTAGTCTCTGCTGAGCAGTCTTTAAATCGTTTAAAATATCGCCCGAATCTCCAAATTTAAATGTATGGCTCACACCCACGGCCGGACCAGTACTCCAATACCCATCACTTTGAAGAGTCTTGGAAATTGGCGTGTCTATGGTAATCTTGGTACCACTGTCATTAGGGAGAGTTATAACCACCTCGGGAGAGGCGATGAGACTCCATCGGTTATCCGGAGCTAGTATAGTTCCATAATTAGCCTCTTTAAAGGTCGCACTCCCTTCCACCGCAACTCCTGTGGTATTCTCTACTTCTTTTAAAGCGAGTGCCACATCGCTGTTTTTCTTGTTTAGTTCTATCAGCTGGATCGTACTGCTCTGCTTTTTGGCTTGGTTGATGACTGCATCTAAATCAGCTCCAGCCAATGGCACAAGCATAAGCAAACAGATACCAAGCAGAAATATTATTCGTTTCCCATTCATAAAAATCCCTTTTAATTCTAATATATTAATACATCCGTGCAGATTGCATGCCAAGAGAGGTTATCACCTCTAAAAACACACAATCTAAACAAAAACAGTAACCACACTCCTAATTGCACCAAACATCAGTGTGCAGACGATACCAATCAACGTTATGTGTGAAATATTTTCACACCCACTCTATGAAATCTATAGAAGGTGTTCGCCCCCGTCAACTACAATCGTCTGTCCCGTGATTGAATCGTTGCCAAAAAGAAAGAGGATTGCATTGATGACATCTTCAGCACTTGCAAGTTTTTGCATGGGAAGTCTCTTCTCAAGTTCATTAAAATAGCGTTGATCACTTTCATTGGCCGCAAGAACGGCTCCGGGAGCTACAGCGTTAACGCGCACAATTGGGGCTAAGGCAACACCTAGTACTCGTGTTTGTTCCTCCAAAGCTCCTTTTGCACAATAATAGGAGGGTCGGCTGGCAACTGGATGACGAACTCCAGTATCGCTGATATTAACGATGCAAGCTGGTATAGAAGATGTTAGCTTCTTCCTATACTCAAACAAATATTTAGATAGGAAAAAAGGGGCTCGGACATGGAGTGATTGATCCAACTCCCACTGATGTTCATCGAGTACGTCGATACTCACTGTAGAAAAAACAGAAGCACTATTCACTAGACCATCCCATTGACCGAAGTGGAAAATGGTGCGCTGGGCGAGAGTTTGAACACCTGCTATGGTTGTAAGATCACTTTCAATGCGTACAGCTTGTCCACCCTCCTTCTTTATCAAAGCAACTGTGGCATCAGCTTGTATGGTATCCTTATGGCAATGTACTACAACAGTAGCGCCCCTCTGGGCTAACGCGAAGGCCAGCTTGCGTCCCAGTCGTTCTGAAGCTCCAGTAACTACGATAACTGCATTTTCTAATTTCATTTATTAACTATACGGGACAATCTAGCATTTGTCGATTGCGCGCGATACAGGTATACTGTAGGGAGTAAGTTGAAAAACAACCCAAAATTAAGAGGTAGATATGGCAGAAAAAGATCAAGATTGTCAAGACAATCAGAAACTAACGAGTAAAGGTAAACCTTGCCCAGAAAATGAACCAGGAATTCACAAAGAGAGCGGAAAGTTTTCCATTTTTGGCAAACGCTTTAAATTTTCATTTTGGTATTTCCTTTTCATCATCTTGGCAATGTTACTAATCAACTCTTTTTTCGTAAGCAAAACTAACGTAACTGCTATCGATTATAATCAATTCAAAGACATGATTAGATCTGGTGAGATTGTCCGCGTCGAAATTCAACCAGATTCTTACATTGGCTATACAGTGAGCCGTGCTCAAATTGTCCAATCTACTCAAAGTAATGGCATACAACAAACTACCCCCACCATACAATCTTTTTCAACCTACGCTGTTAACGATCCTACCTTTATTCCGTTGTTAGATGAAGTGGGCGTTGAATACTACGCCACAGCACCAGTAAAACCGAGTCTATTCTCAACCCTTCTTGGATACATTCTTCCGTTGATATTTTTCTTTGTCATCTGGCGCTTTGTTTTTGCAAAAATGGGACAAGGAGGAGGCCAAGGAGTCCTCTCTTTCAACCAAAACAAAGCTAAAATTGTAGCCGAAGGCGATACTGGCATTCGCTTTAAAGACGTTGCAGGGGTAGACGAAAGCAAATTTGAACTCGAAGAAGTTGTTGACTTCCTCCAAAACCCTAAGAAATATACTGAAATTGGCGGCAAGATACCCAAAGGGGTGTTACTCGTAGGGCCTCCTGGAACAGGTAAAACCATGCTAGCCAAAGCAGTAGCAGGAGAGGCAGCTGTACCATTCTTCCGCATGAGTGGAGCTGACTTTGTTGAAATGTTTGTTGGTGTTGGTGCTGCACGGGTTCGTGATCTTTTTCGCCAAGCCCGTGAAAAATCGCCCTGCATAATTTTCATTGATGAAATTGATGCGATTGGTAGAACCCGTAGCCATGCTGGACTTGGAGGAAATGACGAACGAGAACAAACTTTGAATCAACTCTTAGTGGAGATGGATGGTTTTGACT
>Ga0265294_10006170_pt1 | contig 14456 bp, 9 predicted proteins | sample MunlanPumphouse3_FD_192504 | JGI IMG/M metagenome (GOLD analysis project Ga0265294, IMG submission 192504) | Groundwater microbial communities from a municipal landfill in Southern Ontario, Canada - Pumphouse #3 | ecosystem: Environmental > Aquatic > Deep subsurface > Groundwater | place... | reverse complement strand
TCATAGAGCTGGATATCCAGATAGTATTCGGGTTGAAATTGCTCTGATAATGCGCGGGTGCTATGCAATTGCAAGCCTTTTAAAAGGGCCGTATCTTCTTCTATGAGCAGGCTGTAGGTTGACATCCATTTCATTTCTGACCACATCTTCTTATTGGCTTCTATGTCCAGGCCAGATATATTGGTATCGTAGGGTGATGAAGGATTTTCCATTATGCTATTTAAAAAATCTACATATTTATTAACATAAGCAGCTTTATTAAAACCGGCATTAACCAGCAGGCAGCGTTTCCCGTCCACCACATTCTCATTCCCGAAGCTGCAGGCGGTGCCAAAACTGTCGATTTGCTTCAGGATCATACTTGGAGCATCAATAGTATCTGCCAGCAACTCTCGGGGGGCAGGTATTGGCTTACCTTCCCATTCCTGACCTTTGATCCGGTAATAGTATCGGTTAGCTTGGAAATAGCCTTCTGCGCTTATATCTTCGCCGTTTTCACCCATTTTGAGCAGAGTTGTTTTGGTATAGACCTCATTCGCCTGGCAGCAGCCTTCTATCTCAATCTGTTGACTCGGCTGGTTATCTGTCCCGCAATTATTGTTAAGCATCTTTCCCTGAAATTTATAGACGGTATTAGTCTCCATAGCCTGCAGGCACTTTTGCAGGTATTCATCCGGGGAAAGACCTTGGTGGGTTTCTTTAAAATCAATAGTTACTGCACGGGCTTTCCCGTCCCATCCTACTACGGCTCCGAAGGTTTCTGCCCATAGTCTCACCGGCACCAGCAGCTCACCATCTTTTGCTGCTGGCGGAACTGGCATCAGGGTTGCCTTATTATTGATCTGGGCGGTGGGGTTGTCAGGCTTTAATACCAGGTTTTTATCCCCTTTGGTGAAGCTGGCGGCATTGCCGGACAGGGTATTATCCACTCCCATGAGTTCCGCCAATAGGTAGGCTGGTGCCAGGGTGATACCGTTAATAATTACAGGTTCGACCTTTCCTTCCACTGCCATCCCGTTAAAAATAATGGTGGGTGGATTGACTTTCACAACCTGGATTTCTGGACCCTGAGGTTCATAAGCGATATTCACGCCGGCTTGTTTAAGTAGTTTCAACTTGCTTAAGGCGGGAGATCCTTCTCTTATATCCAGCCGGTTATGCTCCAGGCTTACATAGTCATTTTCACCTAATCCCTGCTTCTGGCTATTTTCCAGCAGGGGACTGATGTCTTCAATCTGGTTGCCGCTTAAAGCCAGACGCTGCAGATTGATAAGTTTCGAGAGAGGGGCAATGTCCTTAATACGGTTCTGTTTCAACTCCAACAGTTGCAAACTGGTAAGGCTACTCAGGGCCGAGATGTCCTGGATCTGGGCCTGGGCCAGATCCAAACAAGCCAGGCTCTTCAAGCCAGCCAGGGCAGAAATATCTGTAAGCGGGTTGTGGTCCAGATCAAGGTTGCTCAGTTGGAGCATATTATGGAGAGCTTCAATATTTGCTATGGCATTTCCGGACAGAGAAAGGTGATGTAACGAAATTAAAGCCTGTAGTGGAGACAGGTCCTGGATTTCGTTAGCGCTTAGCTGCAGTATTTCCAGTGAGCTTAACCCTTGCAGGGGGGAGATGTCCTTAATTTTATTATTACTCAAGTCCAGCATTTGCAGCTTGTGCAAACTACGGAGCGGGGAAATATCATCGATCAGATTTTGGTTTACCTCTAACCATTTAAGATTATTAAGCTTTTCCAGGCCGGTAAGGTCTTTTATCATATTCCCATTCAGGTAGAGCTCCTGCAGGCTCTTTATCTCGCCCAGCGGGGCAATATCACGGATATTATTGAAATAAAGACGCAGGTGTTTGAGACGGGGGAGGTCTTTAAAGCCTGAAAGGTCGCGTATAGTGTTGCCCCCCAGGTCAAGCTCTTCTAAATTATTCAGCCCGCTTAAAGCACTAATATCATTTATCTGGCGGTTCTCGCCCAGCTTAAGCTGTTTCAGATGCTGGAGACTGTGCAGGGCGGAGATATCTCTGATCTTATTATCGCTGAGATCTAATTCCTCTAGTTTAAGCAATCCAGCCAGAGGTGAAATATCTTGCACCTGGTTACGGCTTAATTCCAGGATTTTAAGACTGGTCAGTCCACTGAGAGGTGTAAGGTCGCTGACCGTATTTCTAACCCATTGGCCTTCTTGGTTGGTCATTAGATGGGTATTCAGGACTAGCACTTCCAGGTTGCAGGCATATTCCAAACCTTGCAGATTTTCTATACCAGCATTATTGACCCGTAGTTCTCGCAGCTGAGTAAGTTCGGCAGCAGTTAAAACTCCGCTTTGCGTACCCAATTGCTGGCGCACCGCCTTTTCCAGATTAGGGTCGGGGATGTTTACCTGGGTCGAATTGCTGGCGGCCAGGGCAGGTGATATCATAGCGCTTAGAAAAAAGCCCGCCGTTAGTAAGAACAGGAGTAATCCCGCTGCCCTGCGGCCAGTATCTGCCCGCCAATTACACACCTTAGATCTGGTTATGGTTGGCAATGTTTTTTTATGCATGGTTATCCCTTTTATCTCCTTCCTAATACTCTCTGCTATTATTCAGGTCCAAGATAATACGTTAAGACGGTTAATACCCAGAAGCCTAACGGCCCATGAATTCCCTGCTGCTCTCTTGATTGTAAATAGTAATATTAGGTCGGCTTATACTGCCAGATCTGAAAAGGAGGTAAGGGGTCTTATCTTCGATAACAAATCTAAAGACATTTTGTTCTTTGGGCAGTAAAGTAAACTCTTTAATAATCTGGTGACCTTCAAGATTTTGGTCCGCAACATCTGACATAATATCATCATCACGAGATGGCTTCTGTACTTTCAGGTTGAATTTCACTTCATTATTAGCATAATTCTTCAGGGTGATTTGGTAGGAGCAAGTAGTCAGGCCAGTGGCTGGATCAGATTCATACTGGCAGTTGCTCTTGGCAGGTAAATATTCGACTGCATTGATACCTTGGGAAAAAGATAAAGCCAAGCCATATCCCCACATGAACAGCTGGGATGAAGTCAATAACAAGATTAGTACTATTGAAGACAACCGTTTGACCAACCTGGGGTATGCTTCTTTTAGGTAATGTTTTGTTCCCGCATATCCCAAAATAGCAAATCCGACTGTAAACAAGAATGTATAATGAAATCCATTGGTTCTATGTTGAGCAGATTCCAACGACCATGCCTTGAATCCGAAAAACCTTAAAATATTATCGCCTAAACAATATCCGCCCGGCGTTGTTGGACCTAGCATAAATGCAAAGATTAACAAGCCCAGGAAGAGAATGCCTAAAATTTTTTTCTTAGCCATTATCCCACATCCTTAACATTTATTCTAATATAGAGCATATCATAAATGGTTCGTAACTGGTATAAATACCAGTTTAAAACAAGACGATTGCCATATATCACAACTTGGTCGGGTCGCTCCGTCCCCATGTGAGCCACGGAAATGGCTCACTTTTCTCAATCCGGAATAAGATTTGGGTCAAAGGAACAGTCCGAGACCACTGAAAAAGTATAATAAATGTCATCCTGAGGAGCTGCAGGCGACGAAGGATCTCTTGGGGAAGTCCGTAATATTGGGCCTTCAGCTAACGATATTCTTCGCTATCGCTCAGAATTATAACGCAAAAGAGTACTTTTTCAGTGATCTCGAACAGTCCCCTTGACTCATTCTGTATGCAATCGTAATTAGCTGCATATGCTATCCTTATAACCATCATGGAGGGCACTATGTCCGCAATCATTTCTGATCTTGTGCATCTATTAGAAGAAAATAGGCTCATACCTTTTCTGGGCGCGGGCTTCTCTGAGAACTGTGACTTTCCATCTGCCCAGACCCTTACCAACCAACTCCTGCATAACTTTCAGCTGGCTGATTATCAGTCATCAGGTGAAGAGGTCGAACTGTTGCATTTGGCAGAATACCTGAAAATTGTTCATGGCGGCTCTATTAGTAGGGTGCTCCAGCAGCTCCGCATCATTTTAAATGATGATGCCGTAGATGTTTCCCAATCCACACCGCATCTATTGTTAGCCCGGCTGGGGGTTCCTATTATCTACACCACCAATTATGATCGTTTAATAGAACGCAGCTTTGATTACTTGGCTATTCCTTACCAGACAGTCGTAAGCACTGCCGATATTATAAAAACTACCGGCGGCGGTGATGTCCAGATTGTAAAATTTCATGGCTCCCTGGAGCTTGATGAGTCCATAGTTCTTACCGAGTCGGATTATTATGAAAGGCTGGAGTTTGTTACTCCCATAGACATCAAGTTGCGTGCTGATAGTCTGGGTAAAAGTCTTTTGTTTATGGGCTATAGTTTTTCAGATTTCAATATTCGTTATTTATGGTTCAAACTGCGCAAAATGATGCGCGGCATTGATGTGCACGGATTGCCCAATTCCTATATCTTGCTTTTTAAGCCTGATCAGATAACCGCGGAACTTCTTAAAAACATGGGTATTATCCCCATAGACCTGTCACGGTATGACGGCCCAACCAAATCAGACCAACTCTCTGGCTTTCTAAGGCAGCTAGTCCATGCAAGCAAGTAAGTGGGGGTGATTAACCCCCATTCTGATTGATAAAGTGAAAACTTCTCCCCCGCCTCGGGCCGGACGAGGTTTCATATATAGTGCGGCAAAGAATCTTCTGGTCAAAGCCTCTGACCAGCCTGGTTATCTGCACCCAAAAAATAACCCCACAACCGTAGATGTTGTGAGGTCATTTCAATTTTAACTCGCTTAATTAACGCGCCTGCCCGCAGGACGCAAATTGTAATCCTTGCGTAACAGTCAGCGATAATCGCATTAATGCGCTATCAGCGTCTATCTTTCCCCTATTCGCCCGTGGGGATTCTCATTCCGTAGAATGTGCGCCATACAAAGATGAGGGCCACCACCAGGAAAGCTCCGCCTACATAGGGGGCCACGTCTCTGAATGCTTCAGATATGGCAATTTCCATCGCCAGCAATCCAAACAGGGTTGTAAATTTGATGATCGGGTTTAAGGCTACCGAAGAAGTATCTTTGAAAGGATCGCCAACGGTATCACCCACCACGGTAGCTTCGTGTAATGGAGTACCTTTTTCCTGCAGGTCCACTTCAACCACTTTTTTAGCGTTATCCCAGCATCCGCCGGCATTGGCCATAAACACCGCCTGGAACAAACCGAAGACGGCTATGGAGATCAGGTAAGCTACAAAGAACGATACTCGTTCGGCATTACCGCCCTGGGGAGCGGCCAGGCAAGCAAAGGCCATTGCAAAGGAGAATAGAGCGATAAAGATATTGAACATACCTGATTGGGCATATTGGGTACAGATCTTTACTACCTCTTTAGATTTCTCAGTGTTGGCTTTCACGTTAGCTGCTTCTTCCAGATTAATATTGTTTTTAATATACTCTACTGCCCGATAGGCTCCAGTGGTTACGGCCTGGGTTGAAGCCCCGGTAAACCAATAGATAACTGAACCGCCGCACAGCAGTCCTAATATGGTATAGGGATTGAGCAAGGTAAGGATCGTAGCCGGATCAACCCCCAAAACATTCTCAATAACCAGAATCAGTGAGAAGATCATGGTGGTGGCACCTACCACAGCGGTACCAATTAATACTGGCTTGGCAGTAGCCTTAAAGGTGTTGCCGGCGCCATCGTTAGCTTCCAGATAGTATTTGCCCTTTTCAAAATCTGGCTTGAAACCGAATTCCTTTTCGATCTTTTTACCGATATCTTTTACTTCTTCAATCAGGGATAGTTCATAGATGGACTGAGCATTATCGGTAACCGGACCATAGCTGTCAACCGCAATGGTAACCGGACCCATGCCCAGCATTCCGAATGCTATCAGACCAAAGGCAAAGACGGAATGGTAGCCCATGATATCGGCCGTAAGAGGCAGACTGGCCCAATAGCCGCCAAACATGATGACTACAAATATCATTCCAATCCAGAAGGCGCTGAAGTTTCCGGCGACCAGTCCGGACAGGATGTTTAGGGAAGGTCCGCCTTCCCGGGAGGCTTTAACAACCTCGGCTACATGCAATGAATTGGGGCTGGTAAATACTTTGACAGCTTCCGGAATCAAGGCTGCGGCCAGAGTACCGAAACTCATTATAATGGCCAGCGTCGTCCAGAGCGGAGTCAGAACAGTCTCAATGCTTGAACCCGGTCCTACAATATAGTAGGTTAGGGCAAAGGTTGCCCCAATGGATACTATCGAGGTAATCCAAACCAGACTGGTAAGGGGTGCTTCGAAGTCGAAATCGTCTTTACTGCCATATTTAGCCTGGCTGTAAACTTTATTGATATAGAAGGAAACGACCGAGCTGATAACCATCAGGACACGAATAGCAAATATCCAGGTAAGCAGCGTGGTTTGCAGGGCGGGGGCCACTGCCAGCACGATGAAGGTAACCATCGCCACTCCGGTAACACCATAGGTTTCGAAACCATCTGCGGTCGGTCCTACGCTATCGCCTGCATTATCTCCGCAACAGTCGGCTATAACACCAGGATTTCTGGGATCATCTTCTTTGATGCCAAAGACGATTTTCATCAGGTCGGCACCAATGTCCGCGATTTTAGTGAATATACCACCGGCTATACGCAGTACACTGGCTCCCAGAGATTCACCGATGGCAAAGCCTATAAAGCTGGCTCCAGCCAGTTCACGGGGAACAAATAGCAATATAATTAACATCATGATTAGTTCGACACAAACTAAAAGCACGCCGATGCTCATACCCGCATCCAGAGCAATGTTTAAAAGCTTAAGTGGTTTTCTTTCCAAGGAGGTAAAAGCCACCCGGCTGTTAGCCAGCGTGTTCATGCGGATGCCATACCAGGCCACACAGTAGGAACCTAAAATACCGATTACAGTCCACATCAGAATAAATAACACCGAACCTGCGCCCATCTTCGACAGGAAGCCAAAATAAAAAGCTATACACGCACCAATTAAGGCAAATAATATAGCAATAAATTTACCCTGTTGAATCAGGTAAGTCTTACAGGTTTCGTAAATAGTTTGGGCTACATCAAGCATGGTCTGATGGGCCACCAGCTTTTTCACCTTGGTGAACTGATATAACCCAAACAGCATACCCAATACACATACGCCTATGCCCATGAGCAGCAAGTTGTTTTGCGCTGCGCTTAGTTCCGGGATAACCAGATTAGCCTCCCCGGCTGCCGCCAGGGCAGGATTAAACAGCACGACAGCCAGGGCCAGTATGAAACCCATCATTGCCTTGGCCAATTTATTGTTCAGTAGAAACTCCATTTAGCAGATCACATCCTTATAGTGTTTTTGGGCCTCTAACCACGAGTCCCTAGCATCATAATAGTATGAATGCCATCTTCATAGCCTTCATACTATTACCTTCCAACTGTGGGTCAGATATTTCTCTTATTATGTAGCACGGCGGCTAAACCGGTTAAACTCCCGGGTTAATAAGAATCTAAGTGGCTCACCATCAACTTGCTATGGCAAATATAGATAATTGAAAGGCGACCTTCGATCAGGCTGTCTTCCTCTCTATCACTTAAGCAGTGACAGAACCAGTGTGAATATTAAAAAGAAGGCGGCCAGATAAGCTGTTATCTTGGCGAACAGTTCATCTACACCCTTTTTCTTACCGAAGATCATATCTGCTCCCCCGGCTATACTACCTGATAAACCGGCACTTTTGCCTTCCTGCATAAGCACGGTAAATATCATTCCCAGGGCAGTAATCATCTGCAGTACAAGAAATATTGTTTTAACCACCTTTTTACCTCCTTTCAATCCATCTTCCCTAAAGCCGCATTATATTCTAACATAATATTGTCCGAAGTTTCAAGATAAATACCTATTCGCGCTATTGGCCCAGACTATAAAAAACACCCCTGCCTCGGTAAATAGCAAACACATCCAGTTCTTCCTCAATGCGCAGCAAACGGTTGTATTTGGCGATGCGGTCAGTCCGCGCCGGTGCCCCGGTCTTAATTTGCCCCGCATTTACTGCCACCGCCACATCAGCCATAGTAGAATCTTCGGTTTCTCCGGAACGATGCGATATTACGCAGGTATATCCTTTTCTTTTGGCCATCTCGATAGTATCCAGAGTCTCCGTGAGGGTACCGATCTGATTCAGCTTAATGAGAATGCTGTTGCAAACCCCTGCTTCAATGCCCCGGGCCAGTCTTTCTGTGTTGGTTACGAATAAATCGTCGCCTATAAGCTGAACCGTAGACCCCAGGCGGTCGGTAAGGGTTTTCCACCCCTCCCAATCATCTTCACCCAGACCATCTTCAATTGATATCAAAGGATATTTGTTGGCCAAATCAGCATAAAAATCTACCATTTCATCTGAACTAAGAATCATATTGTTGCTGGCCAGGTGGTATTTGCCATCCTTGAGCAGTTCAGTAGCCGCCACGTCAACAGCCAGATATATGTCCTTGCCAGCCTCATAACCGGCTTTTGCAATAGCCTCCATGATAACGTCCAGGGCAGCCTCATTGGAGGGCAGATTGGGGGCAAAGCCACCCTCGTCACCCACCGATGTAGCCAAACCTTTGGCGGCCAGTACCTTCTTGAGAGCATGATATACCTCAACCCCCATGCGCAAACCTTCCGCGAAACTGGGCGCACCACAGGGAACTACCATAAATTCCTGAATATCTACATTATTATCAGCATGTTTACCGCCATTTAAAATATTCATCATCGGTACCGGTATCTCTTTGGCATTCACCCCGCCGATATACTGGTAGAGAGGCATATCCAGATAAGCTGCTGCCGCCCGCGCCGTGGCCAGGGATACTCCGAGAATAGCATTGGCTCCCAGCTTGCCTTTATTAGGGGTGCCATCCAAATCAATCATCAGCTTGTCTATATCGATCTGGTATACAGCTTCCATGCCGATGACTTCCTCGGCGATGATCTCATTGACATTTTTAACCGCCTGTAGAACACCCTTCCCTCCATAACGGCCAGCATCGCCGTCTCTCAGCTCCACCGCTTCATGGGCTCCGGTGGATGCCCCTGAAGGAACAATAGCGGTTCCCACGGTGCCATCTTCCAGAACTACCTCCACTTCAACGGTAGGATTTCCCCGGGAATCCAGAACCTCACGTGCAAATACATCAACAATGGTACTCATTAGCCTATCTCCTTCCTTAGCCTTTTAATTAACCTTTGTTTTTCTAGAAGATCGTAGTAATAGACCTCTTGACAACCCCTCAAGAAAGAACAAACAAAACACCGCGGGCAGCTGAATAATTATCTATTTCATTATCAGCGAAGTTCCGGTCATCTCTACCGGAACATCTATTCCAAGCCAGCTTAACATGGTGGGGGCGATATCCCTTAACGACCCGTCCTCCCTCAGCTGCTGACCCTTATGCTGTTCAGACACCAGAATAAAGGGTACTTTATTGGTGGTATGCGCAGTAAAAGGCCCGCCGTTTTCACAAGCCATCATTTCCGCATTCCCATGGTCAGCAGTTATCATAACTGCCCCTTCTTTTTCCAGTACCAGGTCCACCACCCGGGCCAGGCATTCATCCAATACCTTGACGGATTCAATGGCCGCTTCTAATACTCCGGTGTGCCCTACCATATCCGCATTGGCATAGTTCATGATGATAACATCATAGTAGTCGCGTCTAATCTCCGCCAAAGTTCGTTCCGTTATCTGGCGGGCACTCATTTCGGGCTGCAGGTTGTAAGTCGCTACTTTAGGCGACGGAATCAATATCCTTTCTTCACCTGGATCAGCCTCCTCGACTCCCCCGTTAAAGAAAAAGGTCAGGTGCGCATATTTTTCAGTCTCGGCAATGCGTAATTGATTAAGCCCCTGGGCAGACAAGACTTCCCCCAGGGTATTATTCAGGTTTTGGGGCATAAAGGCTGCCGGTGCGGGCAGATCAATATCATATTGGGTCATGCTGATAAAATGGATTGCGGGCAAACCCCGGCGGTTAAAGTTAGTCATTTCCTTATCAAGCAGAGCATGACTTATCTGACGGGCACGGTCAGCCCGAAAGTTAAAAAATATTACGCTGTCCCCATCTTCAACCTTAGTAATAGGTTCACCGCTGGCATCCACAATAACCACCGGTTCCATAAATTCATCAGTAACTCTGGCTTCGTAGCTGGCCGTGATGGCGGCCTGAGCCGAAGCTGACTTGGGTCCCTCGCCCATCACTATAGCATTATAGGCCTTTTCTATACGCTCCCAGCGGTTGTCACGATCCATTCCGTAAAAACGACCGCCCAGAGTGGCAATTTCTCCAATCCCAATCTCTTTCATTTGCACTTGCAGGGCATTTATATAATCCATGGCGCTCTTGGGCGCCACATCCCTGCCATCCAGAAAACCATGCACAAATACTTGTTCGGCCTGGCTATCCTTGCATAATTTCAATAGTGCATACAGATGATTCAATTCGCTGTGTACGCCGCCATCCGAAAGCAAACCCATCAGGTGTACACGGCCGTGATGTTGACGCGCGAAATCAATCGCTCTTAAAAACTCCTGGTTGTTGAAAAAAGACCCGTCCTCTATAGCCTTGCTAATACGGGTAATTTCTTGGTATACAATCCGACCTGCACCGATGTTCAGATGGCCGACTTCCGAGTTGCCCATCTGGCCCCGGGGCAAGCCTACTTCATTACCTGAGCATTCCAGCAAGGTATGGGGATATTTATTCCGGAGAACATAGAAATGGCTTGGATTGGCCCGGGTGATAGCATTATCCGGGCATGCCTGCCGGCAGCCCCAGCCATCCAGTATCATCAACACCAACGGTTTTTTAGACATTGGAATTAAACCTCACTATTTGGGCAAAATCATGAGCATCCAGACTTGCGCCCCCTACCAGAGCTCCATCCACGTCCGGCTGGGCGGCAAACTGAGCAATGTTGTCAGGTTTGACACTTCCGCCATACAGGATACGGACACCCTCGGCCCAAGTTTTGTCATATAGTATGGCCAGATATTCGCGGATAAATCCAGTCATCTCCTGAGCATCGGCCGGGTTGGCATTTATACCAGTGCCTATGGCCCAGACAGGTTCATAAGCAACTACCAATTCAGGGGCCGCAACATCCCTAAGACCTTGCTCCAACTGCAGCCGTACCACCTCCCGGGCCTGATTCTGCTCCCGCTCCGGCAAAGTCTCCCCCACACACAAAATTGGTACCATTCCTGCTCCGCTGATAGCTTTAAGTTTCCGGTTTATTATAAGATCGCTTTCCCCGATTATATGGCGGCGTTCCGAATGGCCGACAATAATATAGCGGCACCCTAGATCCTGTAGCATAACGGTTGATATTTCTCCCGTATAGGCGCCCTGTTTTTCCCAAAAAACATCCTGCGCACCCAGTTGAACCGAGCTGTCCTTTAAACCTGCACTCAGATATGGCAAACAGGTGAAAGGCGGGCATATGACTATATCAACCTCTGCCCCTCCCACGACCTGAGGCAGAAAATCCTTCACAAAATTCGCAGCCTCACCGACCGTTTTATACATCTTCCAGTTGGCAGCGATCAGTGTATTCCTAATTTTAACCACCCTCCCCTTACTCGCAGGATTTTACTCCCGGTAATTCTATTCCTTCCAGAAATTCCAGGGTTGCTCCCCCGCCGGTAGAAATATGGGTTATCTCTTTTTCCAAGCCCAGTTTATGAATAGCAGCGGCAGAATCTCCTCCCCCAATGACACTGACAGCTTGTGAAGCAGCGATAGCATGGGCTATTGCCTCTGTTCCAACTGCAAATTGAGGGTATTCATATACTCCCACCGGGCCATTCCAGATTATGGTATGCGCTTTAGAAATTGCCATGACATATCCCTTGATCGTCTTGGGACCGATGTCTACGATCATCATATCATCAGGTATGGCGTCTGTATCCACTACCTGCCCTTGAGCATCCGGGAACAATCCCGGGGCTACCACGGCATCAACCGGCATAAGTATATGTTTCCCTTTCCGATCAGCCAGATCCAGCAGGTCGCGACACTCCTGCAGCAAGTCCCCTTCGCATAATGATTTCCCGACTTTGTTTCCCCGGGCGGCCAGAAATGTGCTGCCAATTCCTCCGGCCACCAGTAATACATCCAATTTATTAAGCAGATTCCTGATTAGCCCCAATTTATCTTTTACCTTGGCTCCGCCCAGTATCGCCATGCGTGGCGCCTGGGGGTGATCCAACACTTTTCTCAACATATTTACTTCCGTTTCCAGCAAAAATCCGGCATAAGCAGGTAAATAAGCGGCTATTCCAGCTGTAGACGAATGGGCGCGATGAGCGGTTCCGAAGGCATCATTCACAAATATTTCACCTAAAATAGCCAACTGCTGTGAGAATTCGGGATCGTTATTTTCCTCCCCGGGGTGAAAGCGAACATTTTCCAGCATTAATACTTCTCCGGGAGACAATTGTCGGACCATCTCTTGTACAGCCGAACCGATACAGTCTTCTGCCATTAGCACAGTCTTATTGAGGAGTCGGCCTAAATGGAGAGCAACCTCCTTCAGGCTGTATTTGGGGTTTGGTTTTGCTTTGGGCCGCCCCAAATGGCTCATCAGAATAAGCCGGGCCCCCTGCCCCAGTGCATATTCAATAGTGGGAATAGCGGCTACAATACGCGTATCATCTATGATACTACCATCATCATCCATGGGCACATTGAAATCCACCCGCATCAAAACCCGCTTATCCTTCAAGTCAACATCCCTGATACTTTTCAATTTTTAGCCTCCTCCGGTCTTCACTAAAGTTATTAAATTCACCCGGCCGCCTTAATTATGGGCCTAAGCAGCATAATAATTGTAGTTTGAAAGTCAGTCATCCCCGCAAGGCCATCTATCCTTAGAATCCCCGTGCGGCTATATAAGCAGCCAGATCTAAAACTCTGAGAGAATAGCCCCACTCATTGTCATACCAGGCTATAACCTTGGCCATCCTGTCCCCCATAACCATGGTCAAGAGTCCATCCACTACCGCCGAATTTTCCTCATCATTATAATCATGGGATACCAGAGGTATTTCCGTATATTTAAGAATTCCCTGCAAATAGGTTTCACTAGCTTTTTTATAAGCAGCATTGATGGCCTCCACCGACGCGCCTCTTTCCAATTCCACGGTCAAGTCCAAGAGGGACACATTGGGGGTAGGCACCCTTATGGACAGACCATCCAATTTTCCAACTAACTCAGGGATAACTAATCCTACGGCGCTGGCGGCCCCGGTTGTGGTAGGGATCATTGACAGCGCTGCGGCTCGGGCCCGTCTAAGGTCGTCATGCTCCAGGTCTAAAACCCTTTGATCGTTGGTATAAGAATGAATAGTATTCATCATTCCTTTAACAATCCCAAACTCCTGCAACAATACCTTAGCCACCGGAGCCAGGCAGTTCGTGGTACAGGAGGCATTAGAAAGAATATGGTGCTGAGCCGGATCATATTGGTCATTATTGACTCCCATAACTACGGTCAGATCAGAATTTTTCCCGGGTGCGGTTATGATAACCTTGGCAGCCCCGGCTTGCAGATGCTGGGCCGCTTTATCCCGGCTTCTAAACTTTCCGGTCCCTTCCACGACTATATCTACCCCCATGTCTTTCCAGGGCAGCTTTTGAGGGTCTTTTTCTGACAGGTATTTAAAACTTCTACCAGCGGCAGTGATACTGTCCCCTGTTACCGCCACATCACCCAGGAATTGGCCGTGTACGGAATCATATTTAAATAAATGCGCCCCTCCCTTAGGATCTCCGAGATCGTTTACGGCCACGAGCTCCAGATCATCTCTTTGCATGGCCGCTCTAGCTACCAGACGCCCTATGCGTCCAAAACCGTTGATTGCAAATTTAACTGCCATTAAACATCATCCTTCCCAAATATTATTTGTTGGGCTGCGCCTTCATCGGTTATCAGCACCTTTTCCTGTCCATTTTTCAAAACTGCCTTAATGGCCTGAGCCTTATGGCTTCCCCCGGCCACCGCTACTACCAACTGGATGTTACTGAGATCCTTGCCTTCCAGCCCAATGCCGGGAATCTCAAATATTATTCTGCCCCGTCGATCATAATAATATCGAAGTGCTTCACCCATAGCCTCATTATTTTGTAAATATTCTAATTCTGCCGGAGGCAAATCCCGCCTTTTGGCCATATCAAGGGCCGATCCAATCCCATGCATCAAAATGTTAGCTGATTTAATAGTTTTTATAACCTGACTGATATGGAAGTCTTTTTTTAGTGCCGCAGCGGTACTTTCTTCGAGATTATCAGGAATGTGCAAGAGCCGGTATTGTCCTCCGATGCGGCGGGCTATCTTGGCTGCTATGCTGCCGGCTTGCAAATCCACATTTTCCCCCAGCCCGCCTCGGGCTGGCACAACGCAAACCTGACTCAGGTTT
>Ga0265294_10006169_pt1 | contig 14459 bp, 14 predicted proteins | sample MunlanPumphouse3_FD_192504 | JGI IMG/M metagenome (GOLD analysis project Ga0265294, IMG submission 192504) | Groundwater microbial communities from a municipal landfill in Southern Ontario, Canada - Pumphouse #3 | ecosystem: Environmental > Aquatic > Deep subsurface > Groundwater | place... | reverse complement strand
TTGCATGGGAGGCGATGGAGATCGATTCCTTGAAATTTGGAACTTAGTGTTTATGCAATATGAAAGAACAGCAAGTGGAGAGTTACTGCCATTACCTAAACCTTCTATTGATACAGGAATGGGATTAGAACGAGTCGTGGCCATTAAAGAGGGAAAACTCAATAACTTTGACTCATCACTGTTTAAGCCTATTATTCAAGCACTTGAAAAAATTGTCAACAAAGAAGCTACTCTTGAAAATATTGCCAGTTACCGAGTGATTGCTGACCATTTACGAGCTTCTTCGTTTATGCTTTCCGAGGGAATTTTATTTGATAAAGAGGGAAGAGGGTACGTTTTACGAAGAATTCTACGACGAGCCATTCGACACGGATATTTATTGGGATTACGAAAACCATTTATGGCAAAATTGGTGGATACGTTAATTGCTATCATGGGAGACCACTATACGCAACTAAAAGAGAAACAAGCGTTTATTAAAGAGCAATTATCCCTAGAAGAAGACCGATTTTTCAAAACCATTGATTTGGGAATGTCGTTATTCAATGAAGAGTTACAAAACACTAAAGAGGTCTTTAGTGGAGAAATTGCCTTTAAATTGTACGATACTTTTGGATTTCCATTGGATTTAACGCAAGATATGTTACGAAATATCAATTTAAGCGTGGATACCGATACCTTTGATCGATTAATGAGCGAGCAAAAACAAAAAGCCAAAGCTTCTTGGAAAGGCAGTGGTGATATTCAAAATGAGGGTGATTTTAAACAAATCTTGGAAAAATATCCTAAAAATGAGTTTGTAGGGTACACGCAAAATGCCATAAAAACAAAAATATTGACGCTTTTAGATGAAGAGTTTAAAGAAGTATCAAAATTAACCCAAGGGCAAATGGGATGGGTTATGTTAGAACAAACGCCATTTTATGCACTCAGCGGTGGACAAGTCGGTGATATTGGTATCATTGAAGATGCTAAAAGTATTGCCGAAGTATTAGAGACCAAAAAGTTTTTTGACTTAAATTTATCCAAAGTAAGAGTCGAACAAGAGTTTTTAGAAAAAGAGGAAGAAGTCACAGCGGTTGTTGTGAATCGATATGAGATTTCAAAACATCACAGTGCGACGCATTTACTTCAAAGTGCTTTAAAAATGGTTTTAGGTGAAACGGTTTCTCAAGCAGGTTCTTTAAACGATGCTTCTCGATTACGATTTGACTTTACCTATCCAAAAGCCATGACAACTGAAGAGATTAATGAAGTTGAAGATTTGGTGAATTCTATGATTTCACGAGCCATTGCTGGAAATGTAGAAGAGTTACCTATTGAAGAAGCCAAACACAAAGGCGCTATTGCCATGTTTGGAGAAAAATACGGAAATATGGTTCGAGTAGTAAGTTTTGGAGATTTTTCAGTCGAGTTTTGTGGGGGGATTCACGTTAAAAATACTTCCGATATTGGAAGCTTTTTTATTACCAAAGAATCAGGGGTAAGTGCAGGCGTTCGACGAATTGAAGCCGTTTGTGGTTTAAGTGCGATTGCTTATGCCAAAGAAAATATTGCCAAAGTGGCACAAATCCAAGAAGAGGTTAAGAACAATGACCCACTTTTAGGAATAGCCAAACTTAAAGAGCAAATCAAAGAGCTTAAAAAAGAGTTACAATCCGCTCAAAACAATGTTTCAGCGCCAGTTAAAGAAGAGTTAATTGGAGATTGTAAAGTGGTGGTTGAAGTCATTGAAAACGGCGATTTAAAGAAAATTGTCGATGATTTAAAAAATGGCAATGAAAAAATTGCCATTTTATTGCTTCAAGCCAAAGATGACAAAGTCATGATAGTAGCAGGAAGTAAAAACACCAACATTAAAGCCGGTGATTGGATTAAAAATATTGCTCCAATTGTTGGTGGCGGTGGTGGTGGAAGACCCGATTTTGCGCAAGCTGGTGGAAAAGATGCTTCTAAAATAGATGAAGCCAAAAAAGCTGCGTTGGTTTACGCTAAGGCAAATATTTGAAGCAATGGTGTGTTGAACTTTTTTTAAATTTTTCAACACTCATTGTTTTTATACATGTTCTAAGTGCGATGGTTTGGGTTGGAGGAATGATTGCCATACGGTTTGCGGTTCATTTCTCGCTTCAAACCATAGACGACCCCAAAATAAAACTTCAAACCACGCTTTTAAATCTAAAATATTTTTTCAATATGGTGATAGTGTCTATTGTTTTATTGCTTTTAACGGCTTTTATTATGGTGCAAGCTTTAGAGTTGAATAGTTCCGTTGTATATTTCAAAGAAGGCATTTGGACACTCATGACACTGGTTTTTATCATAGTTTTTATCAAACGACAAAAAGCACACAAGAGTTTTAACCATAACGATTTTGCCAATACCAAAAAAGAGTTACACCCCATTGCAGCCTATTATATTCCTTTGAATATTCTCTTAGGATTACTGGCGCTTCTTTTGGGAATTATAATTTAAAATCCCCCGTACAAATAAAGAACAAAGGGAATATACACCACTGAAATGAGGGTACTTAAAAGGACTGTAAAACTGGCTTTTTCAGGTTTGGCTTTGAGTAATACCGCTAAGGTTACCGTATTTCCTGCCAAAGGTACTATTGAGAATAAAAACAGTACTTTATAAATATCTTCGCTTAAAAAATGCAACCAATTTTTATCGACAAAAATAATCAATAAAACCGTTGCTGGCCAAAAGATAAATTTGTAAAAATAGGCCACTTTGATGTATTTTAAATCAAAATCGTTGTGCAGATTAAAGCCTTTCATGCCCATTCCCAACATCATCATGCCTAAAATACCGTAACTCCATTTAAGCATTTCAAAATAAGGTACAACAATTTCAGGTGTTCTAACTCCTAAAAAGTTTAAGGTAAGCCCGAAAATAAAAGCATAAAGCAGTGGCAGTTTGACAACTTTTACAAGTGATTGTTTTGCCGTAAAATTGCCCTTTGCAGTCACATAAAACCCCGTGGTGTTTTCATACAACAATGAAGCCATCGTAGCAAAAATAAAAATATTGGTTAATTCGGGTTGCAATAAAATCATGGCAAGAGGAATACCAAAATAGCCTGTATTTCCCGTGCCACAAGTAAAAGCCAGTGTATTTAAACTGGCATCTTTCCACTGTTTTTTATAATAATGTAAAATAAAAAAAGCAATTGCTGAACCCAATAAAAATACAAAAATAGGTAAAAAAAGCAGTTGCATATTGATATTAATGGATAAAGTGGCAAAAAAGACGACAAAAGGACCTAAAATATAAATGAGTAAAAAAGCAATGTAATCGCGCTTGACTTTTAAATACGTTGTAAGAATGTATCCTATAAAAATATTAAGATACAAAGGGGCTATTTTACCCAGTAATATAAAAAAAAGATTCATGGTTTCCCTTGTTTAAAAAGTTTAGTATAGGCAAATGGTATGAGAAAAAAATGATAATTAAACCTCCAAATAGTTTGCCAAAATAAAGAGTAATAGTACACAAATGAGATACATTTTTAACGCATAAAAAATATTTACTTTAAATAGTTCAATGGCTTTTAAATTGTAACGCGATTGCATGGTTAAATTCAATCCTGAAAAAGGAGAAGTCGAAACCGCTGTTGCCCAAGACATTAAAAACGTAACGGCTAAAAGTGTGTGATTGAGTTCATTCATCCAATTTCCAATAATGGCAATGGAAATAATGGGGTGAATGCCCACAAACGATAAAACAATTAAAATAAAAAGCAACACCGAAGCACTGAATCCATCGAGTTTTGTAAAAGGCAGTTGTATGTTATAGCCCATTAAAACCGAGCTTAACATCACTCCAAATGCCCCTGCAATTAAAAACAGAGCCAATTCATTTTTCATGTTGGGCAATTCATGCGTAATATGATTGAAAAATAGTCTAAAACTCTGTTTTGATTTAAAGGGTAAAATAATGATACAAAGCAATAAAGAAAACAGAGCAATAAGCACAATAATTTTAATATGAGAGTAAAAATAGTGCGTCACTAAAACTAAAAGCGCTAAAAGAAAAGGCACATAAAGCGTTTCAAAATGGATGGGATAGCCTTTAAATGCTTCAAGTTCAGTTGTATTTCTGACGTCCAAGTAGGTTATCATAAAAGCACTTACGGCTAAAAAAAGACCGAAAGTTAAAATGGTAAAGGTATGCAGTTGCGGAGCATAGGTTAAAGCTGCCGCAAAAGCAACAAAAAAAGGGGACCAATAGGCATCGGAAGAAAAAGCTCGTGTCAGCACCATGATTTGCAATCGACTTAAAGGAGCGTATTGCACCATTTTATCTGCAACCAATAACAAAGAAGATAAATTAATCACACTTCCAAACAGATGAATGCCCCAATAGGTCTTAACAAAACTCTGTTTTCCTTGGGGTAATTGTCGGATATGGTTCTCTTTAGGTGTGGCAATTAAGCGTAAAAACCCCACGCCAATGAGCAGACTCAACAGATATAAATTAATCGTGAGCATTTTTTCAATGGGGATGGCATAACCTTTAAATAAAGCAATACCAAAACAAATCAGTGTCAACGTAAGTAGCACATACAAGAGGGTTTTGTTGTTAATAACATGAAACAGTAAAAATAAAGCAAGCCACGCAAAAAGACTCGCAAAGAGTAACAAAGAATCAAAAAAGTATGCAACAATGCTGAGAATAAAAGAGCAAAAGATTAAAAATCCGCAAAGGGCTAAGAGTGTTTTCATGGGCGTATTATACAGTTTATTTTTGATAAAATCATAAAAACAAAAAAGGGGTTCTTTGATACGTTTAGGTTCCAACTCAGCAACAAGGGCGTTGCTTTTACAACAAGCCAATATTGCATTTATCCAACAAGGAGGCAGTTTTGATGAAGATGCCATCGCAACGCTTAATCCAAAATCGTTTGTCTATGAAGCCACATGGGGAAAGTTCAAAGAGTTATATGAAAAATATGGGGTAGATGAAATGCCTTTACTGGTTGCTGATACCGTGGTAACTTCCCATGGCGAGCTTTTACGCAAAGCCAAAGACCAAGACGATGCCAGAAGAATGTTAGAACTTCAAAGCAACAATGAAGTCAGCATTTTAACGTGTATGATATATAAAAGTCCAAAAGTAGAGCTCATTGACCTCTCTATTACAACGTATTGGTTTAAAGAATTTGATAAAAGACATCTTAATGAATATCTGCAAAGTGGCGAATGTATGGGCAAAGCAGGAGCTATTATGGTGGAAGGTTTTTGTCAACCCTATATTAAAAAAGTCCAAGGATATGAGAGTACTGCAATGGGCTTGTGCGTTGAAAAACTCATTCCTTATCTTTAAATAGGCTATGATAACAATAAAAAGGAGTGAACTGTGCCTCATTTACAATTTGAAATCAATAAAAAATTAACGAATGAACAAAAAGATACTTTTGTACAACAAATACGAGTGGCATTTGGCGAAATCATGGATACTACAACGGATCATATTGCTGTTTCTTTGCGGGAATATGATAAATACAATTTAACCATTGGAAGAGCTGATCCTAAAGAAGATATTTGTTTAATGAATTTGGATATACGAGAAGGAAGAACCATAGAAAAAAGGCGAGAGTTGGCACTGCGTTATATGGCAATGGTGCATGAACTTTTAGCAATAGAGACTAAAAACCAATACATCACCTTTACGCAACACAATGGCGAAGATTTTCATTTGATTGAAAAATATTTAGCTTCGTGGCAAAGTGGAGAAGACCCTTTGGCGTAAGTTATCAAAGCTAAAGAAAGATGCCATCTTTTTTGGAAGATGGCATAAATTTCTAGGGATAAGTCTAATATGAATCTTTTTCTATGATTCTATCCAGCGTAGAAATGGCTAAATATTTATCAAAATAAGCTCGGTTAAAACCTTGTTTGGCTTGTGTTAACAAATAGTTTGCATCGGTTAAATCGGTAGTTGTGGAAATGCCTTCATCAAATCTATTTTTTACGATACTGTAATTTTCAGTTGCTTGCTGTAGTGCTAATTTTGAAGTTTCAAGATTGTCAAGAGAGACTTCAAGATTGGATTTTGCATTTTCATATTGCAATTTAATATCGAGTTTGGTTTTGCTTAAAAGCGAAGAGGCACTTAAATATCGGGTTTTATAAATAGTTTGTAAAGAGGAGTCATATCCACCACTGTACAAATTCCATGTTGCTGTTACATTGGCAATATTTTGATTATCTTCTTTATTTTCTGCTTTTTGTGAGAAGTCATCATAATATTTATTATGAGATACCGAAGCATCAATTTTAGGATAATATCCCGATTTGGTAGATTTTTCTAACTCTTTAATGGAGTGTAAATTCATTTTTAAAGCTTGAATTTCGCTTCGATTTTCCAATAAATTTTCATCATAACTTAAAGCTTGCAAGTGACGATCATTGAGCTTTTCTATCGTTTCATTGTCTAAATTCATGCCACCTAAGATATTGGACAATTGAAATTTAGCTACTCTTAAATCCCCTTGTGCTTTTACTGCATTTTGTTTGGCACTTGACATATTAACTTGAACTTGGAGTAAGTCATTTTTTGCGATTAATCCTTGGTCATATCGATTTTGTGAATCTTCAAATTGCTCTTGAAATAAAAGATAGGCACTGTTATAGGTTTCAAGGGCATTTTGTTTATCCAAATAGTTAATATAGGCTGTTTTAGTATTTAATACAATATCTTGTTTTGTGGCATTCAGTGCATACTGTGAAGACAAAGAGAGATATTTAGCAGACTCTTTTGAAGCTAAATCTTTAAAACCATTAAATAAATTGTAGGACAATTTCAAACTGGCTGTTATATCATCTGATTTGAATCCTACATTGGGTTTATCGGTATTGGTATACCCGTAAGAGGCATCTAATTTGGGTAAATAGTTTGAATTATTGAGCTTAACATTTTCTAAACTTTCAATATAGTCATAGTTTTTACCTTGAATATCAAAGTTGTTGTCTAAGGCTTTTTTGACAGCTTCTTCAAGGTTCAAAGCATGGGCATTTACCGCGAACAAAGCGGCTAATGAGAGAGTTATACAGTCTATTTTTTTCATCAATAGTGTCCTTTTATGATTTACTGACATCGACATTTTTAGTGGGTTTTTTACCAAAAAAGAGTCGATTTTCTAAAGTGATAAAAAACATCAAAAGGGCTGGTGTAACAAATATTGTAAATACGGTTGAAAGGGCTAAGCCTCCAGTTATTACGGAACCTAATCCACGGTAAAACTCACTTCCCGGACCTGGAATGAGAACCAACGGTAACATCCCAAAAATTGAGGTTAATGAACTCATATAAATGGGGCGTATTCGTGTTCGTGTCGCTTCTATAACCGCCGCTTTATGTTCATAGCCTTCATCTCGTATCAGATTTAAACTTTGATGTACGATTAAAATGGCATTGTTGACAACAATTCCAATTAAAATAATAAATCCAAGCATGGTTAAAACATCCAAAGGTTGGGGTTCTATAAACGCATTGGTTAATGCAAGTCCAATAAACCCACCAGCCGTTGCCAATGGAACAGTAAACATAATTACAATGGGATATAAAAAATTGCCAAATAAAGCTGCCATGAGCAAATAAATAATAATAAGCGCAAGGACAAAATTAAGACTCAACATCCCTATGGTTTCCGTTAATTTATCAGCAGTTCCACTAATACCTACTTCTACACTGTTTGAAATTTTCCCCTCATTTTTCATATTTTCAATTGCTTCCCCTAAAATGGTCATGGTCTCTTGAATGGTCATATTTTGGGGCGGTGTAACTTGCAATGTAATGGTTCTTTTTCCATTTAAGTGTCTGATTTCACTGATTCCTGTAGTATTAACAGCATTTGCAAGTGATGACATAGGTAACAATGCACCATTGGGAACCGCCACTTGAGCGGATAAAATATCTTCTGGTGTTTTGATTTGTTCGTCATTGGCTTTTAAAACTAAATCTATCTTCTTTTTGCCCTCTTGTTCAAAATCCGATATTTTTCTGCCACTCATTAAAACATCTGCCATAACCCCTAAATCGAACGAACTCAAATCCAGTGCTTTTAGGGCATCTTGATTGGGTGTGATTCTGACTTCAGGATACAATAACTCAATAGAGGGCACGGGTCGTACTTGTGCTCCTTGGATGGCGCCACTGGTGACCATAAACAGTTGCATTCCCACTTCGGCAATGTCTTCTATTTTTTCTCCGCTGATATCAACATTAACTGTTTTCCCCTCACCAATGCCATCTTCAAAAACTCCTGATTGCAGTGAGACTCCAAAAACGGAGGGTAAAGAGTTGATAATAGGTCTAAAAAATGGGATTAATTCTCTGGCTCTGCTTTCATGCATTGAAGTTCCACCAAAAAGATTAAAATCTCCAAAAGAGACAAAAAAAGCTCTGTTGATTCCCGGAACACCATTGACATCTTGGTTGATATTTGGCTCAACGCTTTTCATTAAATATGCACCCATATTGTATCGCTCTTCATAAGAAAGACCCGGTGGAGTAATTAAAATATTAAAAATCAAGTTTTTATTGCCTTGGGGTAAATAATCCATTTTAGGAAATAAAGAGATGATGATGATTGCAGAAAAAGTCGCCAAACCTCCTATGGTAATGATTTTTGTCATGTTTGTTTGTAATGACCATTTAACAATTTTCATAAATAAATTGACAAACTTATGACCAAATTGTGTGAGCGAACTCTCTCCTGGGGGTTCTTTGCCTGAAATAGAGGCAAATTTTTTCCAAAGCATTGGAATAACCGTAATGGAAACAAACAATGAAAATAATACAGCAGAAGTAACCGCAATGGCAATATCTTTAAACAGCTGTCCGGCTTCATCTTGCAAAAAGATAATAGGGATAAATACAGCCATTGTAGTAGATGAACTTGCAACCAATGCTCCCCAAACTTCTTTGGTTCCTTTATATGCTGCATCAGCTACACTCATGCCCTCTTTTCGGTGTCGGTCAATATTTTCTAATACGACAATGGCACTGTCAACCAACATGCCAACCGCAAAAGAGATACCTGCTAAGGAAATGGTATTTAAACTTCTCTCCATGGCGGATAAAATAATAAATGTTCCAATAACAGAAATCGGAATAGCAATACTCACGACTGCGGTGGGAGAAATGGCTCTTAAAAATAAAATTAAAATAAAAACGGCCAATGCACCACCAATTAAAATATTTTGTTGGACTAAATCAACAGAACCAACAATATAGGGTCTTTGATCATAAATCCATTTGATAGTGAGTCCCTCTTTTTTAAGGAGAGTTTCATTGAGTTCATTAACAACTTTTTCAACTTCATTGGTAAGTGCAACAATATTTGCATCACTGCTGGGTTGAACCCCTAAAAAGATTCCATCTTTGCCTAAGAACATGGCAACGGTACTGGGTGTTTCATACCCGAAATCAACGTCAGCGATATCTGCAACAGTTACTCTTTGTTCTTGATTTGAAACCAAAATAATATCTTTTATCTCTTGTGGAGTTGAAAATTTATGAACGGTTCTAATTCGGTAAGAACGTCTGCCCATATTTTGAGTCCCCGCAGAAACATCAACATTTTCAGCTTGTAGAGTATTAATTACTTGCGAAATAGTAAGGTTATAAGCAGCAAGTTTACTGATATCAAGATTGATTTGCATCTCTTGCTCTCGTCCACCTCCGCCCATCGTTCCAGAAACACCTTCCACTCTTTTGATAACGGGTTTTATTTCGTTTTCAAAAAAAGTTTTATACTCATCAATATGTCTACTATTTTCATCTAAGGTTTGTAACATCATCCAAATAACTGGACTTGCTGTTGCTGTTTCAATGATGGGTTCATCCACATTATTGGGATATGAACTCACTTCATTGAGTTTATTGGAAACATCTTGAAGGGCGACTCGAATATCGGTTCCCAATTTAAATGTCAGCGTTATTTCGCCTGAATTATCAGAAGAAGATGATTCATATTCAATTAAATTATTTAAGCTTTTAAGGGCATCTTCTTGTTCTTCAATAATCTCTCGTTCAATTTCATACGGAGTGGCTCCTGCTCATGTTGTTGTAATCTTAATCTCTGGTTTTGAAACATTTGGAGTTAATTGGTAGGGTAAATTTCCCAATGAAATAAGTCCAAATAAAACCACGATTAACACTGAAACGATAATTGTGACAGGGTTTTTAATCGAAAATTTTATTAAATCCATAATTTTTTCCTATTTATTTATAATATGAACAGGCATATCAGGGAAAATTCTTTCATTTCCTTTGGTTACTAGAGGCATGTTTTGGACTAATCCTTCACCCATAATGGCAGCATTTAATCCAAAATAGGCAATAACTTTTACTGGAATCATCACTGCTTTATTCTCTACAATGGTAAAAACCACATCCATATTAAATCGTTTAATAACTGCATCTCGGTGGATGACTAAGGCTTGTGTTTTTGACTCTTTGGCAAAATTTATTTTTGCACTTGCGCCATCAAAAATGAATTTTTCACCCGCATTGGCTTTAAATCTAACAGGAAACGTTCGTGTTAATTTATCTCCACTGGGAATGGCTGCATAGAGTTTTGCTTTGATGATTTCATCGGAAATATTAATATCATACACATCACCACTTTTTAAACCACCAATAAAAGATATGGGAAGATTAAAAACAATTTCCAACTCTTGGGTATTCACCAACGTAGCTATTGAAGAACCTGTATCTAACCACTCGTTTAGATGAATATTTTTTTCTACAATTATTCCAGAGTAGGGAGCTTTTATCACTTTCTTAGTTTTTTGAATATCTAACTCATTGAGTTTTGCTTTGGCAGAAATCAAATTTTCATTGGCAACATCGTATTCAACTTTTGCATCATCAAATACTTTTTGTGAAATAGAGTTCTTTTCAAGTAATGCACGGTATCTGTCATAATTCTTTTTTGCATTTTTTAATTGAACGTCATACATATTAACAGCGGCTTGGGAAGCTTCTATTTGAGCATCTAAAATATCGGAATCTATTTGCAATAAAAGATCATCTTTTTTGACTTTTTGCCCCACCTCAAAACCAATTTTTTTTACTGCCCCTGAACTTTCACTTGCAATTTTTGATTTTTTATCAAAATTGACAGTTCCCACAAACTCTTGTAAATCATGGACTTCTTGTTGTTGTAAAGTTTGAACTTCCACCAAGGAAGCCGGTTGTTCTTGAGCAGCTTCAATAAAAGTTGCTACGGTAAACACAACAAAAAACAGAACCAAAGCTAATTTTTTCATACGTATATTTCCTTATTTAATTAATTTTCTGACTATTTTATACACCAAAGGTGCAACAACAAGAATGATGGGAAAAGCACATACAAATGCTTTACTAAAGGCTTCTAACCAAATTAAAATAAATCCATCAATAAACCCTAAATTGATATAGGTAATAATAAAACTCATGATAAAGCTCATAATTAAACCCATAAAAAATGCAAAAAGTACTCTTTCATATTTTTTATTAATCATTCTTCACCTCGATTAAATCAAATAAATTATTGATAAAACTTTTACAAATAGTATCAACATCACACTCTTCTTGGGTCATTTTTTGTAAAATTAAACCCTTTTCAAAAACCAATAAACCGTCTATAAAATTTACAGCTTGAGGGATTAATTCACTCCTTTTTATTCCCTCATCAATGATATTTTTGAGTTGTTCTTTAAAAAATATATGACACGTGTCGTTATATTTTTTCATCTGTTCATTTTCTTCACCTAAAACAACGGAAAGATACTCTTTATAGCCATTAAAATGTTTCATATTTTCATCACTCTCATCTAAAACAAATCTGAAAAAATGAAAAATCTTCTCTTTGGTGGTTTTAGCCTCTTTTATGGTTTCTAAAAATTCTGTATGGTACTCTTCAATACTGATATTAATTATTTCAAAAATAATATCCTCTTTGCTTTCAAAATATTCATAAATAGTCCCTTTCCCAATTTCTGCTGTTTTTGCAGCTTGTGCAACGGTCAATTTTTTAATGCCAATTTCATAAATTAAATCTTTACATGCAATAGCAATTTCTCTTCTTTTTTGTGCTTTATCAACCACTTTTGGTGCCATAGTTATCCTTAAAAAATATCAAATTATTTGTTTATTGACCATTGGTCAATAATGGAAGTATACTGAGAGAAACTTAATATTTTTTTAATTTCTGACCATGGGTCAATAAAAATATGAAAAAAAAGAGTGGCTTTATTTTTAAGCGGTAAAGAGAAGTGTGATTTTTATTTTTAAGTATAATTCTTTAAACGGATTATATCGATACAGCTACAATACAATCATCTAAAACAGTGGGTTTTGCAATTTTGAGTTTGATTTTTTTAATGGGATAGTGCTTTTTAAGAGTTTTTTTGAGAAATAAAAGAGCCTCTTCTAAGAGTTCAAATTTTTTCTCTTTTAGGTGCATTTTTATGTCGTTGGCTACTTGGGCATAATTGACAAATTGACCCTTGGTATAGTGATATTTAAAAGAGCAATCCACCACAACTTGTTGTGGATGGACTCTTTCGTGTGGAAGTATGCCAATGATGGTCTCAAAGGTCAATTTTTCTATGGTAACTTTCATATTGAATTAGCTGACTTTTAACTCTTCTTTTTTAAGTAAACGCACAATATTGGGAATGTGTTTATAAAAAATGATAAAAGCAATAATGTACATAGGCGCATTTGAACCCACCTCTAAACCGTTGTTCAAAAAAAGCGCACTGATAATAACTGCCATTAATCCCAACAGCGAAGATAAAGAAGAGATTTTAAGCACTTTGGCACAAAATCCCCAAACAACTGCTCCTATAAGTGTTGGAATGGGAATTAAGACAATAAAAATCCCCAACCCAGTTGCTACGCCTTTTCCTCCTTCAAGTCCTAAGAAAACCGAGTAACAATGTCCTAAGACAGCTAAAACTCCAATACCCCAAAGTGTTGATTCACTTGCGCCTAAAGCAATGGCAACGAGTAAAACAAGAGTTCCTTTTAAAGCATCTAAAACCACGGTTGCTACACTTAATTTTTTTGCTAAGCTGGGGTTGGTTTGTTTGACGACTCGTAAAACATTGGTTGCGCCGATACTTTTGCTTCCTTGAGATTTAATATCGACTCCGGCAAATACTTTGGCTAAGATAAGTCCAAAAGGAATTGAGCCAAATAAATAAGCAGCTATAAAAAATTGAATACTTGAATGCGAGAAAAAATCCATCGATGACCTTTTAGTGTTTAGTTTATTTGTTTAAATGGATTATAACTAAAATTTTGTTATATTCCGATTTAATTAAAGCTAGCAATATGGATTGCTCAAAAGGTTAATTTTGAACTTAAAAGAAGAAATTTTAAAATTAAAGCAAGAACTTGATGTAACGATTGTCGCACATTTTTATCAACGTGATGAGGTGTTTGAGCTTGCAGATGTTACGGGTGATTCGTTGGAATTGGCAAAAAAAGCGATGAATACCCAAAGTCAATATATCTTGTTTTGTGGTGTGGGATTTATGGGTGAAAGCGTTAAAGTTTTAAGCCCACAAAAAAGAGTCTTAATGCCCAAAATTGCGTGTTGTGCCATGGCTCGAATGATTGATGTGGATTATTTTGATGAGAGTTTGAAAAAACTCAACGACATTGGCATAAAAAATGAGGATTTACTTCCAATTACCTACATCAACTCCAGTGCTGCGGTAAAAGCTCGTGTGGGACAAATGGGGGGAATGGTATGCACAAGTTCAAATGCCTATAAAATTATTCAAAAAGGTCTTGAAAGCGGGAAAAAAATCTTTTTTGTTCCTGATCGTTGTTTGGGACAAAATTTTGCAAAAAGCTTGAAACTCAAATCTTCTGTTATTGGAGATGGTACAAATTTACATGAAGCGGATATTATTTGTTACAATGGATTTTGTTCGGTGCATCAACTTTTTAGTGTAGAAGACATTGAATTTTATCGCAATAAATATCCCGATATTTTAATTGCTGTGCATCCTGAGTGTGATGTCAGTGTTTGTGATGCCGCAGATTTTGTGGGTTCCACGTCTCAATTAATCCAATATATTAAAAATTTACCCCCAGAACAAAAAGTGGCTGTTGGAACAGAGTATAATATGGTAAATCGTTTACGAGAAAAAAATACCTATATATTAAGCTCAACGAAGCCTGAGTGTCCAACGATGAATGAAACGACGTTGCAAGATGTATACAATACGTTAAAGCAAATCCAAAAAAATCAAGATGCGCCGTATGAAAATGAAATCATTGTCGATGAAACGGTAGTAAAATGGGCGAAAATTGCTCTTCAAAGGATGTTTGAAATATGATTAATATACGAAAATTTGTTAAAAATGCGGTTATTGAAGATAATGGTCGAGGAGATTTATTCTTTGATATTGCACCCAAAGGACGATTTAAAGCCAAAGTTATTG
>Ga0265294_10006168_pt1 | contig 14461 bp, 9 predicted proteins | sample MunlanPumphouse3_FD_192504 | JGI IMG/M metagenome (GOLD analysis project Ga0265294, IMG submission 192504) | Groundwater microbial communities from a municipal landfill in Southern Ontario, Canada - Pumphouse #3 | ecosystem: Environmental > Aquatic > Deep subsurface > Groundwater | place... | reverse complement strand
CAATTCGTATCTTTGTAGTAAAATTATAAGCAATATGAAAATAAAACAACAGAAAAGGCTTTTGACTCTCCTGGCAACCTTATTGTTTGCAACCATCTCATATTCACAACCTCAAAATGTAAAATTCAACAAAACGATCCACGATTTCGGGGATATTATGCTCAAATCGGGGCATCACAAACATACATTTGTTTTCGAAAACATCGGAAAGCAACCGGTAGTTGTACAAACCGTGATTGCATCTTGCGGATGCACTACTCCCGTATGGACAAAACAGCCAATAATGCCAGGAGAAAAAGGAAACATAGAAGTCACATTCCTGAACGACCAAGGTCCTTATCCATTTGACAAGGCATTGACAGTTTACATAACAGGTGAACCAAAACCAGTGATTTTAAGGATAAGGGGAGTTGTCCATGACAAACCCAAACCCCTGAGTGATTTGTTCCCGGAAAATTTCAACGGGTTATCCTTCAGGAAGGCATACCTTAATTTGGGCAATATTGCAATGGGTGCGGTTGTTACAGAAAACATTGCCGTTGCCAACACAACCAACGGGAATATAACAATAGAATTCCTTCCGCAAACAAAAGGACTTCAAATAAAGGCAGAGCCGGAAACTTTGAAGCCGGGACAAAAGGGCAACCTTCAAATCACAGTAGACACCAAACAATCCGGCAACTGGGGAAAGACATACTTCATGACCAAAATATTGGTAAACAAAAAAGAGGTCACCAACAAAACATTTCCAATATATGGTTCAATCCGGGACAACTTCTCCGGCATGTCACAAAAAGACAGGGAAAATGCCCCATTACCAATGGCCGGCAGCTCCAGTTACGATTTCGGGAAAGTAAAAGCAGGAGAAATTGTAGCCTTTTCATTTAACCTCAGGAACCTTGGCAGGTCCAACCTCATGATAAGGAAAATAGAATCCGAACATAAGAAAATTAAGATAACCTATCCTGGTCAAATCAAACCTGGCGGTAACACAAAAGTAGATGTCACACTGGATACAACCGGAGAGTTCGGAGAGAAGTCCTATATATTGTCCATCATAAGCAACTCCCCGGCCAGGCCTGTAATGAACTTTATTATAAGTGGAAATGTTACCAGGTAGCTAAATTCAAATTTGTAATGCAAGAGAATACTTTTGACAGCGCACTCAAAGTGAACAATGGTATTGAACAACCACCAATTGTCAATCCTTACATCAAGAATTTTTACAAAAAAAACAAATACAGGCTCCTGAGTGAAGATGAATATGTAGAGGGGATTTTGAAAGGTAGTACATCTGTCCTTGGACAGGCTATAACATTAATAGAGAGTTCAAGGCCAGACCACAGGAAAATCGCTCAAAACATAATTTCCAAATGCCTTCCCCACGCTGTTGATTCCATTAGGATAGGTATAACAGGAGTACCCGGTGCCGGAAAAAGCACATTCATAGAGTCATTTGGTTCTTTGATAACAAACAAAGGGCACAAACTGGCTGTCCTTGCCATTGACCCAAGCAGTGAAAAGAGCAAAGGGAGCATACTCGGGGACAAAACCCGTATGGAAACTCTCTGCAACGATCCAAATGCATTCATCAGGCCAAGCCCAAGCGGGGGATCCCTGGGTGGAGTCGCAAGGAAAACAAGGGAGAGCATAATCTTATGCGAAGCTGCAGGCTACGATGTTATATTCATAGAAACTGTTGGGGTTGGACAATCGGAGACTGCAGTACACTCAATGAGTGATTTCTTTTTGCTTTTGATGCTAGCAGGAGCAGGAGATGAATTGCAAGGTATAAAAAGGGGAATCATGGAGATGTCCGATTTGATTGCAATCACAAAATCGGATGGTAACAACATAGAGAAGGCCACCTTGGCAAAAGCGTTGTACAAAAATGCCCTGCACCTCTTCCCTCCAACAGATTCGGGATGGGTGCCCACTGCCCTTACAACATCATCTGTCACAAAACAGGGTTTGGAAGATGTCCTGGAAAAAATCAACGAGTACATGGAGTTGACAAAACAAAACGGTTATTTCCTCCACAGGAGGAGGGAGCAAGCCAGTTACTGGATGTACGAGACAATACAGGAAGGGCTCAAACACAGGTTTTACGAAAGCGATGTTATCAAAGAGAACCTCAAGATTTTCGAAGAGAAGGTGCTGGAAGGCGAAATCAGTTCGTTTTCTGCAGCCACAGAACTGATGGAAAAATATTTATCATCACGTAACCAATAAACCTAACCATTCAAAACATGCATACACTACTGGAGGCTCTAAAAAACAGTATCCTCATTACAGGATTGGTCATGATAATGATGATCCTAATAGAATATATCAACATACACTCCCATGGAGAGAGTTTCCGCAAACTCAGGAACTCTTCTGTGAAACAGGTGTTCCTGGCTGCAGCACTAGGTCTGGTCCCGGGATGTGTGGGTGGGTTTGCTGTTGTCTCCCTATATACCCATAAACTATTGAGTTTTGGTGCTTTGGTGGCCATGATGATTGCCTCCTCCGGAGACGAGGCATTCATTGTCATGGCTATGATTCCCAAAACAGCGCTCTTGCTGTTTGCACTGCTTTTTGTAATAGGCATTGTAGCAGGTCTTGTAACAGACAGGTTTGTTAAAAAACAGGTAGCCCCTTTCAATCCGGAACATTACGAAATCCACCAAGATTGCTGTGACACTCACAAGCATTCCAAAACAAATATCTTTAACCACTCCTTCAAAACCGGACTAACAAAGATGACCAAAGAGAGGGCATTTATTATGGCAGGTATAGCCCTTTTCATTTCCGCTGTAATATTTGGCATTCTGGAACATGACCACTCTGCACATGTACAAGAAGCAGAAAGCACTGTCCAGACAGGACAAGCCTACTCAATTCAAACACTTGCAGAGGATGATTCCAGGGTTTGCATCCAGGATCACGACCATGAACACGATCATGAACATGAAACTACTATTGGCAACGAACATACACATGACACTCTGCACAACCACGCTCAGTTCGATATCTTTAGCGAAAGGTGGATAAACCTTCTGTTTGCAGGTCTCAGTATCATTGTCTTGTTCATGACGGCAAAAGCTAGTGAGCACTTCATTAAGGAACATTTATGGAACCATGTGGTAAAAAAACATTTGAAGCCCATATTCCTATGGACATTCGGGGCTTTGCTCATGATTCATTATGGCATGCAGTTCCTTCATCTTGAAGAGTGGGTTGCCGGGAACATCTACTTGGTCATTTTATTGGCAGTTCTTATTGGCCTCATTCCGGAATCCGGCCCGCATATGGTGTTCATTTCCCTCTTTGCCGCAGGAATAGTTCCTTTCAGTGTTCTGCTTGCCAGCTCAATAGTACAAGATGGCCACACCGCACTTCCTCTGCTGGCAGAAAGTAAAAAAAGCTTTGCAAAAGCAAAGCTTATAAATATGATCATTGGCCTGTCTGTAGGTATATTGCTTCATCTGGCAGGTTTGTAACACCAGCCAAACAACCTATTCTCCATTCATGGAAAGCAAGAACTCGGTATTGTTTTCTGTGCGAAGCAGCCTGCTTTTCATGAACTCCATGGCTTCCACGGAATTCATATCTGCCAGGTAATTCCTGAGGATCCAGATCCTGTTGAGAGTCTCCTTGTCAAACAACAAATCTTCCCTTCGGGTACTACTCAAGGTTACATCCACAGCAGGGAATACCCGTTTGTTGGAAAGCTTCCTGTCAAGTTGCAATTCCATGTTTCCTGTACCTTTGAACTCCTCAAAAATAACATCGTCCATTTTGGATCCGGTTTCTGTAAGAGCCGTTGCAAGGATTGTAAGTGAACCACCGTTCTCTATGTTCCTTGCAGCCCCGAAAAACCTTTTTGGTTTGTGAAGCGCATTTGCATCCACTCCCCCGCTGAGTACCTTACCCGATGCTGGTTGAACGGTATTGAAAGCACGTGCAAGACGGGTTATTGAATCCAGCAATATCACAACATCATGGCCACATTCGACAAGTCTTTTTGCTTTCTCCAATACTATATTGGCAACCTTCACGTGCCTCTCTGCAGGCTCGTCAAAAGTCGATGCAATAACCTCTGCCTTCACACTCCTGGACATATCCGTAACCTCTTCCGGCCTCTCATCAATGAGAAGGACAATCATGTAAACCTCTGGATGGTTGTCGGCAATGGCATTTGCAATATCTTTGAGCAAAACAGTCTTTCCTGTTTTTGGCTGCGCTACAATCAACCCCCTTTGGCCTTTGCCGATAGGTGCAAATAAATCCACAACCCTTGCAGACAAGTTATTGTGCCCTTTGGATGTTATATCGAATTTCTCATTCGGAAAGAGCGGAGTCAAAAAGTCAAAAGGCACACGGTCCCTAATGAATTCAGGGTTCCTTCCGTTTATCTGCTTTACCTTTACCAAAGGGAAATATTTGTCGCCCTCTTTTGGCGGCCTTATTTCACCTATCAAAGTATCACCTGTTTTCAAACCATATAATTTGATTTGCGACTGGGATACGTAAATATCGTCGGGAGAGTTAAGGTAGTTGTAATCGGACGACCTCAAGAAACCATAACCGTCAGGCATTATTTCCAATACACCGGTAGCGTCCACTATCCCCTCAAACTCAAACTTTGGTTTTTGCGGGTTCTCACCCCTGCGGTTGTTGTTCCCTTTCTCCTGGTTATTGTTATTATTATTGTTATTGTTACCAGCTTTTTGTTCATCCGAAGGTTTGTTTTCCTGAACAACCTTGGTTTCCTGTTTTCTTGCAGGATCAATTATGGCCGAACCCTCCTTTTCCGGAGCTTTAGCTATTGGTGTTTTCTTGGTATCTTGCTCGGTAAGAACACCCGTTTCGGTTCCTTTGGTGCTCTTACGGCCCCTCCTGGAACGAAGTTGTTTGTCCTGGTTTTTATCCTGTTTGTTTTCGGGTGACTCTTTTTTTATTGTATTGTCGCTTGATGCGTTAGGTTGTCCCGAAGATGGTAGCGAATGCTCTTTTGGAAGTTGGTCTTTTGGAAGTTGGTCTTTTGGAAGTTGGTCTTTTGGAAGTTGGTCTTTTGGAAGTTGGTCTTTTGGATTAGCCGTTTGTGAATTTGACGATTGTGTTTTGGGAGGTTGCTCTTTTTGCTTGGCCGTTGGTGGCTTTTGATTTTGCACCTTTGCAGGTAGGGTGCTTTTTGCAACATTGTCAGCTTCTTTATCCGGCTGCTTCTCCTTTTGATTATCCTTTGCTTTGGCCTCAACCTTCTTTGGTTGCCTGCCCCTTGGCTCACGTTTCACTACCGGCCGCCTGATTGGCCCTTCAGACGATTTGCTGCCAACTTTGGCTTGTTCATCTAATATTTCGTAAACCAGGTCTTCCTTGGAAAAACTTTTAGCTTTGGCAATATTCAAGTCATTTGCAATGGCAACAAGCTCTTCCTGACTTTTCTTGCTTAATTCTAGTATGTCGTACATCAATTTATTTGTGTGGATGTGAATTATCCCCTATGAATATAGAGTGTGTAAATGTCTCACAAAAATAATCATTTTATACAAAAAAACAAAAAAAGTGGAGATTTACCCCACTTTAAATGACAATTACCATGCCAATTTCAATGTTTATTTAGATGCTATCACATCTATCTCTATCAGTGCACCCTTTGGCAACCCAACAACAGCGAAAGCTACACGTGCAGGGTATGGTTCTTTGTAGAATGTTGCATAAACCTCGTTCATAACGGCAAAATCGGCCATATTGGTAAGGTATACCGTAGACTTGACAACATCCTGGAAGCTATAGCCGGCCTCTTGAAGTATATAACCAATATTTTCCAAAACCTGTTTGGCCTGTTCTTTTACTCCTCCGGCAACAAATTCACCAGTATTTGCATCAACCGGCAGTTGACCCGACACATAAAGGAAGCCGTTTGCCTCCACCGCCTGGCTGTAAGGACCTACAGCTTTTGGCGCTTTCTCTGTAGCAATAACTTTTTTCATAATCATTAATTTTAGTTTATTGAATTTATAGTACTGTCAAAATCAAAAACCTTGGCCCCTGTCCCAGTAACTTGCGTTTTTCTTGTACTGCAACAAATCTGCGAGTGCAGATGCCTTGGCATTTATCCTGAAACTCCAGCTCTCCCACATTCCGGATGGCACCCATGAAACAGACATTGTAAAACAGTGCAGGTCATATGTGGCACTCAACTGGGTAGTGGTAAGGGCCATCTTCATAAGGTCGATACCAGTGTTTACTTTAAGATCCAAGTTCTTCCCCAGGTTAGCCTGGGCAGAGATACCCAAGGTTTGGGTATGATTGTGTTTTGTGTTAAGCACACCTCCCACATTTGAATAGGACTTGCTATAGGAGTAGTTGTAGTTTACATTCACCGACCAGGGATTGTCAGGATCCAGGTAGTACACCCAGCCTCCCGGAATATACTCCCCGGTAATCGGGTGGTTGTAGACTCTTACATATTGCGACCCATCCTTGGGCTTGCCGTCTGGAAGGCCTTTTCCTGCCCCCCTCCTGCTTCCTTTACCGGAAAATTGGTAAGAGAAGGAGGCACTGGCATTTGTCAAGCGGGCCAAATGGCCCAACCCGTGCTCCAAAAAATTAAGTTTATTATAACGTCTTCCATCGTTATCAATGGCATAAGGGTCCAGGTTTGCATTTGCATTGAATGCCAAAGACCCGAATATGGTAGTGCTCATGCTTGCAGAGATGTTTGCAATTTTCATGGAATCGGCAAGGAAATTATATGAACTGGCAAAATTGAGGTTATCTATCAGTTTGATTTTCTTAAGGCCACCATCGGTAGTATCTGTCTTGCTCACGACCTTTGCTTCAAAATTGTTTCCCAAAGAGAAACTCATGGAAGCACTGCTACCTTTGGATGGATAACCATATAACAAACTCTCATATATATTGTACTCCCTCTCCTGCTCCACACCACTATTGTCTATATACCTCAAGGTCCTGTATCCATTGGATGGCGTACCCTGCTCCGGCCTGAAACTGATACTCACTGCCGGTTTTACCATATGCCTTATGGTCCTTAGTTTGGATCTTGGACCAAAATTGAAAAGCCCGTATATTGTAGTGGCCATGGAGAGGGATGCCGCAAAGTCGGTAGTTGCCCCAAAATGGGAAAAGATATCACCAACTTCACTCTCTACCTTTCCGGTTTCCGAATCGTAATATTTTTCATTTTTCTGGAAAAACCAGTTCATCCCGTAAGATACCCCCGGGGAAAACTGGATGTAATTGAACAGATTGAAGGTAGGCAATCCAATCTGGAAATTATGTTGCATCCCGCTCCTGAATTTCGAAAGGAAATCATCACCTCCAAAATCGCTTGCCTTGAAATTTACCTTGTTGTTCAGGTTGGAACTGTAGTTGAAAGATATCTTCTCATAAAACTTCTCCTTTCCTGCTGCATCCTTCTTTTTGAAAGGGAATATCCGGTTCATTGTGAAAGTGAGGTTAGGAACAGTAAAAGCATAAGAGCTGTCCAAAGAGTTTTGACTATGCAAAATATTAGCAGAGAGCGAAAAAGGAGTGTCCTGAAAAGTCTTGCCATAAGAGATGGAAGATGATATCTGGTTCTGGAGGCTTTGCTGGATATCATAGGAGTTGAACCTGTCGTTCATTGGAGTGGCAAAATTGACCGACGCCCTGAATGATGTCCCGGGACGTGCTTTGGCATCCTGGGAGTGGCTCCACCTGACAGAAAAATCCTTGGACTGGTAAAAATCGGGAGCACCCTGCTCCCCCACCTGGTTTACCGAGTAATTTATACTAAGGTCCCCATTGTATTTGTAACGTTTCCTGTAACGCGAAGTGAGCATTGCATTCCAAGAACCAAGGGTGTAAATGTCACCTGTCAAGGTAACATCAAAATGGTCCCCCAATACAAAATAGTAACCAAGCCCCTTGAGAGAAAAGCCTCTGGAAGCCTCATCATTGAAAGTAGGAATCAAAATACCGCTGGCCCTTGTCATCTGGTTTGGAACAAATCCAAAGGGCAAAGCAAACGGAGTCGGGACATCTTCCAGTACCAGGTATGCAGGGCCAAAAACAGTGCTTCTGTTTGGTTGTGTCACAACTTTTGCATTTGTAAGCTGAAGGTAAAAATGGGGGTGCTCATGGTCACAAGTGGTGTATTTTCCTCCCGAAATATTGATTGAATTATCAGGCATCTTTTTCAATTTGGTGCCATGCAAAAAACCCTCTGCCTCCTGTGTTATCATATTGGTAAATAGAGCTTTCTTGGAATCAAAGTTATAATACACCGTCTCCACTATATATTTCTCCTTACCCTCCGTCATCTCTGGCTTGCCTTGCAAGACCCCGGCAGTATCCTTGATGCCGGAAGCAAATACCGTATTGGTTTTCATATTGTAAGCCATATATGCAGATTTGAGTTCCAGATTCCCGTACTTGACGTTCACATCTCCGTAATAATATATCATCCGTTCACCGCCGGAGAAATCTTCTACTATGGAATCCTTTGCTCCGGAGAAAGCCGGATACAGCAGAGAGCCCTTTTTCTTTACAGAATCTGCAGATATAATATTCAGGGAATCAGCTCTTTTTGCTCTTAAAGAATCTATTTGGACAATCTTGGAAGAGTCAGGCATTGTCTTTATGGTTGTATCCTGTTTACCAACCTTATAGCTACATATATCACGCGCTTCAGCACCCCCACTTACAAGAGAGCAAACAAGCACAAAAAGGGAGAGCAAGATCTTTTTTCTCAAAACCAAAATGGTATAAGGTTTAACAAAAATGTGTTACATTTGTGACCCACAAAGTTAATTATATTTAGCAACAATTATGCCTCACAGAGCTCTTTTGGTTATTTTTTGCCTTATAGTACAAACCTGTGCAATTGCGCAGGAGAGTTCCTCTGTGAACATAAAAAGGATTGTCATAGATGCCGGCCACGGAGGGAGGGACCCGGGGACAGTCAGCCCCGACGGAAGAGTAAAGGAGAAAGATATAACCCTTTCAGTGGCACTCAAGCTGGGAAACCTCATCAAAAAAAACCATCCGTCCATAGAAATTGTGTACACAAGGAAAACAGATGTGGCGGTAGCACTCTCCAAAAGGTCAGAGATTGCCAACAAAAGCAAAGCAGACCTCTTTATATCCATACATGTGAACGCAGCCAGGTCCAGGGCTGCATCCGGTTCCGAGACTTTTGTAATGGGTACTGACAAAACCAGCTCCAACCTTGAGGTATCAATGCTGGAAAACAGTGTGATTCTGTTGGAAGGTGACGATTACCACACCAAATACGAGGGTTTCAACCCCAACGACCCTGAGTCCTACATAGTATTCACCCTGCTCCAAAATGCATACCTGGAACAGAGCCTGCTCATGGCATCACTTGTGCAGAAACATTTTGGGAAAGGCCCAATAAAGGTAAACAGGGGAATAAAACAAGCCCCGTTCCTTGTATTGTGGAAAACGAGCATGCCATCTGTCCTGATAGAGTTAGGATTCATCTCCAACAACAACGATTACAAAGTTTTAAGTTCAACCAAAAACCACGACCGGTTTGCAGAACTCATATACACCGCCTTTGAAGAATTCCGCAGTCAATACGACAAAGGATACAACAACCTGGATTATGTCACACCATCCTCTGCAAACAGTGATGTGAAACCAACCTACCAAGACACTCATTACAGGGTACAAATCTTTTCAGGAAAAAACATTATCCCGGCAACCTCAAGGGAATTCAAAGGGGAAACAAACATTGGCCAAATAAAATCAGGGACAATTTACAAATACACAGTTGGCAAGTATTCCACATTGGAAGAGGCAGAGAGGGCAAAAACACGAATACGGAAAAAATTCCCCAAAGCTTTCATAATAAAGGTGAGCAACGGTAAAATTGTTCCACTTTAAAACAAAACCAATTTACAAACAATGGCAGCATTCAAGTTAAGCAAAGAACAAAAGATAGGTCTCTTCTCAATACTGACCTTGGTTTCACTCTATATTGTTGTGAACTACCTCAAAGGAAAAGACCTTTTTAGCAACAGGAACACTTACTACGCCATATACCACAACGTAGAGGGACTCACCCCCACAGGACCGGTATATATAAGAGGTCTCAAGGTAGGCACCGTAGAGACCATTGAGTACAACGCAACCAATGACAATTTCACTGTCACAATGAAATTGAAAAACCAGTATGCAATACCTGCGGACTCAAAGGCCCAGTCATATAGTGCAGACCTTTTGGGTACAAAAGCCATCAGGATAGATCTGGGAGATTCCGGACAATTCCTTGGCAACAAAGATACCTTGGCCACCTCATCCCAAGGAGGGATGATAGAGATGCTGGCATCTGAATTCATCCCGCTCAAGGATGACATTTCCAATCTGCTTTCAACCCTTGACTCTACACTGGCAAATGTAAACTCAATGATGGACCAACAAGCCAAGGACAACATTTCTCAAGCCCTCAAGAACCTTAACGCCACATTGGCAAACACAGCAAAAGTCACAGGCACTCTCAGCCAAAATGGCCCCGAGATTACACAAATCATAAACAATGTAAAAGAGATTACTGCAAAACTTGACACCGGGACAACTTCTTTAAACAGGGGGTTGGAAAACATGGCACAAATTAGCGATTCCCTAAAAAAAGCAGACATCACCGGCACTTTGAATTCATTGAAAGGACTGCTGGACCAACTGCAAAATCCGGATGGCAGCATAGGGAAATTGATGTATACCGGCTCTTTGCACAACTCTGCAGATTCCCTTATAAGGGAAATAGAAAAGCTTGTTGACAATATTAATAAAAACCCTAAAAAATATTTGAAAATTAGTGTTTTTTAATTGAAATTTTTATTATATTTTGCTGTTCTTAAATATTTTAAAAATCTTAAAAAATATTTCCTTTTTTTACGATTGAAACACAATCGATTGTATATTTTTTCTATTTTCCAATAGTTTTTTTCTTTTTTTAACAAGAATTTATCCCCAAATTTGTTTTCAAACTTAACCTTCACTCAAAATATGACTGATGCCAAACATACCCTGGTGTGGAATAATTGTCTGCGTATAATTCGCGATATTATCCGGCCACAAAGCTTCAGGACATGGTTTGAGCCAATACAGGCAGTTAAGCTTAACGGATCTGTACTAACAATAGAAGTTCCATCTAATTTTTTCAGAGAGTACCTGGAGGAGCATTACATAGACCTTATAGGCAAATCCCTGAAAAGAGTCCTTGGAAAAGAGGCAAAGCTGGAATACAACGTAAAGGTTGTATCGGGAGAAGACTTAGTAACATTTCCACAGCAACCTGCCGGGGAAATAAAAAACAAATCGGTACCATACCCCAACCAGGCTCTTAACATCACCAATCCTTTTGTAATCCCCGGTCTCCAGCAGCTGGAAATTGACCCTCAGCTAAATTCACAGTACTCCTTTGACAATTTCATCGAAGGAGAGTGCAACCGCCTGGCCCGCTCTGCAGGCCTGAACATTGCACAAAACCCCGGGAAAGGAACCTTCAACCCACTGTTCCTGTACGGCGGTTCTGGAATGGGAAAGACACACCTTGCCCAAGCAATAGGAATTGCAATAAAAAAACAGTTCCAGGAAAAAATAGTCCTGTATGTGAGTGCAAACAGGTTCATGACACAATATATGGATGCCACTACAGTTAAAAACAAACTGACTGACTTCCTGCACTTCTACCAAATGATAGATGTGCTCATCATAGACGATGTCCATGAATTCTCAGGCAAAGCAGGAACACAAAATGCATTTTTCCATATATTCAGTCACCTGCACTCTGTAGGTAAACAGTTGATACTGACTTCCGACAAAGCTCCGGTAGATTTGCAGGACCTGGAACAAAGGCTTCTATCCCGTTTCAAATGGGGTCTGCTTGCAGAGTTACTGCCTCCCGATTATAATACCAGGGTAGAGATCCTAAAGGCAAAAAGCTACAAAGACGGGATTACACTCCCCGAAGAGGTTATAAACTACGTGGCAAACAGGGTAAGCACAAATGTAAGGGAGCTAGAAGGAACACTTATCTCCTTGCTGGCCCACTCAACCCTGACAAACAGGAAAATTGACCTTGACCTTGCAGAGAGCCTCATAGAAAAACTGGTCACCCGCAACAAACCGGAAATCACCATAGAAAGGATACATAAAGTTGTATGTGACTACTTCAAGATAGATTCAGACAAATTCCTTAGTCCCTCCAGGAAAAGGGAGCTGGTACAAGCCAGGCAGATTGCCATGTACCTTAGCCGCAACCACACAAACAACTCCCTTGCCTCAATTGGATCAAAGACCGGTGGACGTGACCACGCAACAGTACTGCATGCATATAACACTGTCTGTGATCTTTTGGATACCGACAGATCTTTCCGTAAATTTGTTGTAGATATCGAAGGGCAACTCAAATCCAATTGATTGGACAACGTTTACCAACATTCTGTAACACTCATAAATCAACTTCAACCATGGAGAGCAACAAAATATTTTCATATTTCGACCAAATAACCAAAATCCCCAGGGAAAGCGGTAAAGAAGAAAAGATAATAGAGTACCTGGTAAATTTTGCAAAAAACAGGTCACTGGAATACAAAAAAGATGAAGCCGGAAACGTGGTTATATTCAAAAAAGGCACACTTGGTATGGAAAATGCTCCTACAGTTGTGCTGCAAAGCCATTCTGACATGGTTTGTGAAAAGAACTCCGACAGCAATTTCAATTTTGATACAGACCCAATAAAATATGTCATTGAAGATGGTTGGCTAATAGCCAAAGAGACTACCCTTGGTGCCGACTGTGGCATAGGGATGGCAGCCCAGCTGGCAATCCTGGATTCTTCCAATATCAAGCATGGCCCACTGGAAGCACTCTTCACAACAGAAGAAGAGACCGGACTCACAGGCGCCCAATCCCTCAAACCGGGGTTTATCACTGGTAAGATCCTTATCAACCTTGATTCCGAAGACGAAGGCGAACTCTTCATAGGATGTGCAGGGGGAATGGATACCACCGCCATTTTCAAATACCGGCCCGAGAAACCTGCAAACAGCTCCCTTTGCCTCAAGGTTGGTTTTTACGGAGCTACCGGGGGCCATAGCGGTGACGAAATCCATAAAGGCAGGGCCAATGCAAACCAATTGCTGTTCAGGTATCTGCTGGACCTTTCCAAAGTCACCCAATTCCAGATATGCCAAGTGGACGGAGGTAACAAAAGGAACGCAATTGCAAGGGAAGCTTTCGCTGTAATAGCTTTGGACATCCAGTCAAAAGAGCAGGCAATATCCCTTTTCCAAAAATGTGAAAAGGAGATAAGTGAAGAGTACATTGTTTCAGATCCTGAATTACACGGGAAAATCGAAACCACCAATCAAGCTGCCACATCTATAGACAACGACAGTGCCCGCAGGCTGATACTGGCAATGAACGCTGTTCCCCACGGTGTCCTTGCCATGAGCCAGGAGATTGAAGGATTGGTGGAGACCTCTACAAACCTTGCATCAATAAAGATGTTGGACGGCAACCGGATAAGGATCGGAACCAGCCAAAGAAGCTCAACAAACTCTGCAAGATACCATGCTGCCAACAGGATAGAATCCCTATTTACACTGGCCGGAGCCCAGGTTACACACGAAAGTGAATACCCCGGCTGGAAACCCAAAACAGACTCCCCTATCCTGGAAACCAGTGTGAAGTCATACACCAGGCTCTTCGGGCAAAAGCCGGTTGTCAGGGCAATCCATGCAGGACTTGAATGCGGCATGTTCCTCAAAACATACCCTTACCTGGACATGATTTCCTTTGGTCCGACAATAAAAGGGGCCCATGCTCCCGGAGAAAAACTGGAAATCTCCACCGTGGACAAATTCAACAAACTATTGCTGGACGTACTGGAAAACATAAAATAGATTTATATGTCAGTAATAATTGCACCCTCCATGTTATCTGCCAACTTCGGCAACCTTGACAAGGATATAGAAATGGTAAACAACAGCCAGGCTGGCTGGTTCCACCTGGACATCATGGATGGGGTTTTCGTACCAAACATCTCCTATGGATTCCCCGTGGTCAAGGCTATTGCAAAAAAAGCAAAGAAGCCTCTGGATGCACACCTTATGATTGTGAATCCCGACAAATACCTGAAAGAATTCGCATCGGCAGGAGTTGAATACCTTAGTGTCCATTACGAAGAGTGCAAGCACCTACACAGGACCCTGCAAAACATCAAATCACTAGGCATGAAAGCCGGTGTTGCCATAAATCCCCACACTCCGGCAGAATTGTTGTCAGACATCCTCCAATACGCAAATTTCATTCTTGTAATGTCGGTTAACCCGGGTTTCGGAGGACAAAGCTTCATAGAATCCACCTATGGTAAAATTGAAAAGCTCAGGAACATGATTTCCAAACAAGGGTTGGACACCCTGATTGAAGTAGATGG
>Ga0265294_10006167_pt1 | contig 14467 bp, 17 predicted proteins | sample MunlanPumphouse3_FD_192504 | JGI IMG/M metagenome (GOLD analysis project Ga0265294, IMG submission 192504) | Groundwater microbial communities from a municipal landfill in Southern Ontario, Canada - Pumphouse #3 | ecosystem: Environmental > Aquatic > Deep subsurface > Groundwater | place... | reverse complement strand
TGGTCGTTCGGCGACAGTGCGTGGCACAACACCACGGACGCAGCGGAGAGGAACGCCACGTACACCTACGCCGCTGCCGGAAACTACACCGTCAACCTGACGGTCGATAACGCGGACGGAACCGACACCCTCTCCCGGGCCGGCTACATCACGGTCACGGCCCCCACACCGACTCCGACCGCAGCCCCGACCAGCAGGCCGGTCTACAGCGGCGGCGGCGGTGGCGGCGGCTCGACGGGCGGGCCGGACGGCTATAACGTGGGCGGCGACTCCGCCGTGAGCAAGGTCAACGTCACCGGAACCGGGCTCAAGTCATTCATCGTCACCGGCCGGACACAGTCCTCCCCGGGAACCGGGATCCCCCCGGCGCCGGGCACCCCGTACCAGTACGTCGACCTGGTGCCGGCCCGATTCGAGGAGATCACCGGGGCGACGATCACGTTCACCGTTCCGCAGACGTGGCTCGATGAGCACGGGTTCACTCCTGAAGAGATCGTGCTCTACCGCTACAACGGCACGGCGTGGGAGGCACTCCCGACCACGATCGAGAACGGCACCGGGACGGCGGTCACCTTCACGGCAACGAGCCCCGGGTTCTCCCTCTTTGCGATCAGCGGGGTCGAACAACCCGAGGAGGCCGTAACGACCCCGACAGCGGCACAGACGACAGCGCAGGCGGCAGCACAACCCACCGCGGAGCAGACCACAGCCGCACCGGCTGGCAAACCGGCGCCGGGGTTCTCGGCCGGAACAGCCGCCCTTGCATTCGGGGCCGTCCTGGCGCTCGGCGCAGGCGGCTACCTGGTCCGGCGCAGGTAGAGATACCGGCAGAACCCGGCACTGTTCCGGAGATACAATCAGGCCGGAAAAGATAGACCTCCCTTTTTTACGGCGCCAAGCATGCTGCTACAGACCGGGAGTGCGCACCGGATCGGCCGGGAGACCTTTTTGAAACGACCGGTCTCCCCCTCCACCGCGTCTTCTGAAAAGGGCAACATCGCCCCCGGCATCATCAGACAGTGAGAACAGACAGGAAGGGTCAAAAAAGGGTTACTTCTTCCTCGCCCGCAGCCGCGCGAGCTCCTCGCCGCCCGGGACCTTCACCACAAACGTCCCGTGGCAGGGCTTGGTGTAGGGGAAGATCAGGTCCTCGCCCTCGATGCCGACATAGAGCGGCGGCACACCAATGATATGGACATCATGGATCTTGTAGCCCGGTTCAACCTCGTAGTACTCCCGGACGTTCTTCTTGATATACTCCCGCGCCTCCTTAAAGGTGGTCTGAGAGAGGATGATCTCGGGTTTCAGCGCTTCGAGACAGCCCATTGCATCACCTTGTCAAGTTTCCGCTTCAGCGGCATGGGGTTGTGGACGGCTTTCGCCGCAACGACCTCGCAGGGGAACTCAATCTCGCCTGCAAGGTCCTGTGCGTGCTCCCCGAAGAGGAGCGCATACACCCGTGCCTTCGATATGTAGGCCATCGTCCCGGCATACGCGATCCCCGAATCGTTGTGGATGAAGACGAAACATAGGTCGAAATCCCTCTCCTTCCCCGTTATCTCGTCGATTGCGGCGTCGAGATCGGTCATCTCCGAAACGTAGTACCGATCAGGATCGGCCACCTCCATCAGTTTCCGTGCCGCCACAGTCCCGGCAATCACCGGCCGGATGCCATGCTCCTTTAAGCCATGCACCAGGTAGAGCGCCATGCTCGTCTGGACAGGTACCTGCGGACACCCGAGCAGGATCAGCGCGGTCTTCTCGTTCTTCTCAGTCATGGTTTCTCCAGTATTCCCAGAACCTCAGGCACCCTCTCAGGGTGCGTGTAGATGGTGAACCGCTCTCCACGTGAAAAGCCGATCAGGGTGAGTCCTGCGCGCTGTGCCGTGAGGATGCCGCGGTCGGTCGTGGCGGCGCGGGAGACGACGACCGGGATACCCGCGTTTGCTGCCTTCGACACCATCCCCGCCGGCTGCCTCCCGGTGCAGCCAAGGATGCATTTCGACCGGTCGAGCCCCCGGAGGGCCGCATGGCCCACGACCTTATCGACGGTGTTGTGCCTCCCCACATCGCAGGCCCGGGTGACGAATTCGCCGTCGCAGAAGAGCACCGAACAGTGGACACCACCGGTCCTCCGCCAGGTATCGGACTCGATCGCCGCCGTGACCGCACGGACGGTATCCACCGTAACCGTGATCGCCGATCTGACCGCTTCAGGCTCGCCGATCACGTGGGAGCCGCCGGACGACTCCACCTCGAGCCGGACCTCCTTTCTGACCGGGGCGGTGATGTAGACATCCTTCCCCGAGACCTCCACCGAGTCGACGCTGTCCGCCAGCCCTTCGCAGACGACGAACCCGGCCCCGAGATCATCCAGACGGTCGGCGCTCGCCACCAGGGCCGCGAGGAACTCGCCGTTCAGGAAGAGCCGGACATGGTCCTCGACGATGATGTCGTCGTGAACCTCACGCGCGCCGTCGCCCGTCACCTGGATGCCGGCGCGGCAGACGATCTCCATCAGGCCGTCTCCTCCCGCATCCAGTCAAGGTACGGGGCGTAACCGCCGATGACGGGCATGGCGATGATCTCAGGTGTTTCGTAGGAGTGGAGTTCCCGGATCCGCTCGATGAGCGGGTCGAGCAGGCGGTGCTGCGTCTTGATGACCAGGAGGCGCTCGGCCTCGCGGGAGACCGCGCCCTCCCACCAGAAGCAGGACTGCACATCGGCAACGTTCACACATGCGGCCAGCCGGGAATCGACGAGCGCTTTTGCGAGCGGTTCCGCCTCGCCGGGAGAGGCCGTGCAGAAGACCACAACAAATTCCGGGAGAGCCATGGTTTACCTTCGCTCCGTCCGTATTTAACCGTTTTCGGGGTGGGAACCGCACCCGGCCCCTCCACAGCACTCACAGGGCCCCGCCTCCCAGGGCTCAAGCCCCCGGCGGGTTCGGTAGTCGTTGATCGCAGCCCGGACGGCGTCCCGGGCGAGGACCGAACAGTGCACCTTCCCCGCCGGAAGGCCGCCAAGGGCATCCACCACATCAGCGTTCGAGAGGTCCCACGCCTCGGAGAGAGAGAGGTCCCGGATCATCCGGGTAGCCATGGAACTCGAGGCGATCGCCGCCGCACACCCGAAGGTCTGGAACCGGGCGTCTACGATCCGGTCTTCCTCGACCTTCAGGTAGATCCTCATGATATCCCCACAGGTCGGGCTCCCGACCTCGCCGACACCGTCGGCATCCGCCAGTTCACCCACATACTGCGGGTTCGTAAACTCTGTAATCACTTTTTCCGTATACATCAGTCGACCTCCGGTATCCGGGCGCAGGAAGGCGTCAACGGCGATATCTTCCGTAGCCGCCCGATCACCTCCGGGAGCACTTCAAGGACATAATCAACGTCGTCTTCCGTGTTCGCGTCGCCGAGGGTGAGCCGGAGCGAACCGTGCGCCTCCTCGTGGGGGAGCCCGATCGCGAGCAGCACGTGCGAGGGTTCCGACGAACCCGAGGAGCAGGCGCTTCCTGTTGAAGCACAGATCCCATGGGCATCGAGGAGCAGGAGGATCGACTCGCCCTCGACATAGCGGAAACTAAAGTTCGCGTTGTTCGCGAGCCGCTCTTTTGGGTGGCCGTTTACGCGGGTGTCCGGGATCGACGCAAGAATCCCCCGGACCAGCCGGTCCCGCATCGCGGCGATACAGCGGTTGTGCCCCTCGATATCAGCGGTCGCAAGTTCGATCGCGCGGCCGAACCCGACGATGCCCGGGACATTCTCGGTCCCGGCCCGCCGACCCCGTTCCTGCCCGCCGCCGTGAATGAGGCTCTCGATACGGGTCCCTTCCCGGATGTAGAGTGCTCCGGCCCCCTTGGGGCCATAGAACTTGTGCCCGGAGAGCGAGAGGAGATCGATCTCCATCCGCTCCACGTCGATCGGCACTGCCCCAACCGCCTGGACCGCGTCGGTGTGAAAGAGGACGCCGTGGTCGTGCGCGACCCGGCCGATCTCCGCAACCGGCTGGATTGTCCCGATCTCGTTATTCGCGGCCATCACCGAGACCAGGGTTGTCCGGTCGGTGATCGCCTCCTCGACGTCGGCGGGGTCCACCCGTCCGAACTCGTCGACCGGGAGGTAGGTGACGGAGAACCCCTGCCGCTCCAGCCATTCGCAGGTATGGAGGACAGCATGGTGCTCGATCGCGGAGGTGACGATATGGTTGCCGCGCTCCCGGTTCGCGAGAGCTACCCCCTTGATCGCCCAGTTGTCGGCCTCGCTGCCGCCGGCGCAAAAGTTGATTTCCCCCGGATTTGCACCGATCGCTGCAGCCACCTGCCGGCGCGCCGTCTCAACGCCCTGCCGGGACTCGGCGGCAAACCGGTAGAGGGATGAGGGGTTGCCGAAGTGCTCTGAGAAGTACGGAGCCATCGCGGCAATGACCTCGGGCTTCATGAATGTCGTCGCCGCGTGGTCCATATACACGGGACGTGGATCCAGGTCGTTCATGTCCACTACAGCGTTGGGTCTAAAACCGTATCAGCGTTACCGGTCATGGGAGCCTCCGAAGCCCCGGAAGCGTGAGTGAGAAAATACATAGGGTCCTGTGCGCAATATTTGACGATGTATTCGAGACGCATGGATCACCTTCCCCCCTACCTTTTTGCACGCATTGACGAGATGAAAGAGGAGAAAATACGCCAGGGTGTCGATGTCATCGACCTCGGAGTCGGCGATCCCGATCTCCCTACCCCCCCGCATATCGTGGAGGCGCTCTGCACCGCGGCACGCGACCCGAAGAACCACCACTACCCCTCCTACACCGGCATGCTCGCCTACCGCGAGGCGGTGGCAGAGTGGTATCGGGCCCGGTTCGGGGTCGACCTCGACGCGAAGAAGGAGACCCTCGCGCTCATCGGGTCCAAGGAAGGCATCGCGCACATCGCCGAGGCCTTCGTCAACCCCGGCGAGGTCGTCCTCGCCGCCGACCCCGGCTACCCGGTCTACAAGACCTCCACGCTCTTTGCTGAAGGGAAAGTCTACGAGATGCCCATCAGAGCGGAGAGCGGCTTTCTCCCGGTGCTCGACGATATTCCCGCCGACGTGGTGAAACAGGCAAGACTGATCTTCATCAACTACCCGAACAACCCCACGGCCGCAATAGCGCCCCTCTCGTTCTTCGAGGAGGTCGTTGAGTTCGCGCGGGAGCACAACATCGTCGTCGTCCACGACAACGCCTACTCCGAGATCACCTTCGACGGCTACCGCGCGCCCTCGTTCCTCGAGGCCGACGGCGCAATGGAGGTCGGCATCGAGATGCACTCGCTCTCGAAGACCTACAACATGACCGGGTGGCGGATCGGGATGGCCTGCGGCAACCCGGAGATCATCGCCGGGCTCGGCCGGGTCAAGACCAACGTCGACTCGGGCGCGTTCGACGCTATCCAGCACGCGGCCATCACCGCGCTCACCGGCCCGCAGGACTGCATCGCGGAGGCCTGCTCGGTCTACCGGGAGCGCCGGGACGCGCTTGTCGCAGGGCTCACCGAGATCGGGCTTGACGTCACGGCGCCGAAGGCCACCTTCTACGTCTGGGCGCCGGTCGACGACAGCATGGCGTTTGCCGCAAAGCTCCTTGATGCGGCGGGCATCGTCGCGACGCCGGGCGTCGGGTTCGGCAGGAACGGCGAAGGATTCGTCCGGTTCGCGATCACCCGGTCGATCGACCGGATCAACGAGGCCGTAGAGCGGATGCGGGGGATTGACCTGTGATCCTCCCCTCCCACCTCTCGGTCAGGGACGACCACCTTGTGATCGGCGAGCACGACACCGTGGACCTCGCGGAACGGTTCGGCACCCCGCTCTATGTCACCGACGAGATGCGGATCTGCCAGAACTTCCAGCGCCTTTCCGGCGCGCTCACCGCCCACTACAAAAAGATCCGCATCCTCTACGCCGCAAAAGCAAACGGCAACCTCGCGATCTTTAAGACGCTCGCTTCCATGGGCGCCGGCGCCGACGTCTTCTCTGCGGGAGAGGTCGCGCTCGCCCTCGACGGCGGGATGCGCCCGGAGTCGCTCCTCTTCAACGGAAGCTCAAAGACTTCTGCCGACCTCGCCCTCGCGGTCGAGAAGGGCATCCGGGTCTCGGTGGACTCACCCGACGAACTCCGGCAGCTCGACCGCGCGGCCGGAGAGGGCGGGAAGACCGTCGATATCGCATTCAGGGTCAACCCTGCAATAGAGGTCCCCACCCACCCGAAGATCGCGACGGGGCTCGCCACGAGCAAGTTCGGTATCCCGGCAGGACAGATCCTCGATGTCTACCGGGAAGCGCTCGCGCTCGAGCACGTAAACCCGGTCGGGATCCATTGCCACATCGGCTCGCAGATCCTCGCCGTGGAGCCCTTCGCCCGCGAGGTCGAGGTGCTGATCGACGTCGCCCGTGATCTGCTCGATATCGGGGTCGACCCCGCGTTCATCGATATCGGGGGCGGCCTCGGGATTCCCTACCGCCGGGAGACCGACCGCGCTCCGACGCCGGAAGAGTATGCCGGAGCGGTCATGCCGGTCTTCCTCCGGGGCATCCGCGACCTCGGGATCGAGCCAGAACTCTGGGTCGAGCCCGGCCGGTGGCTCGTCGGTGACTCGACGATCCTCTTGACACGGGTCAACTCCGTCAAGACCGCTCATAAGACGTTTGCGAACGTTGACGCCGGGTTCAACCTGCTCGTCCGGCCGACGATGTACGACTCCTACCACGAGGTCGTGGCGGCGAACAGGGCCGACGCGCCCGCCGTGCGGGAGTACTCCGTCACCGGGCCGATCTGCGAAACGGGCGACATCCTCGCAAAAGACCGGATGCTCCCCGAACTCGAGGCAGGCGATCTCATCGCGGTGCTGGACGCCGGGGCATACGGGTTTGCGATGTCGTCGCAGTACAACAGCCGTCCCCGGTGCGCCGAGGTGCTCCTCGCGGGCGAGAAGGCCGCCCTGATGCGCCGGGCCGAGACGATCGACGACCTGACCGCCCCCATGGTGACGGTGCCCTGGCAGGAGTAGGAGCGGAGCCGCAGCCGTGAAGTTTCACTACCTCCTGGTCGACGACCTCCTCAAAAAGGAAGAGTTCGAGCGGCGGGTGGAGGAGAAAGTAGCGGAATCGGGCGACTTGCTCGATGATCGGACGGCGGCGATGCTGGTCGTCAAAGACCTTGGCCGCTCGCATATCAGGATAGCCGACCTCCCGGCGGCCCCGAGCCTCGCGTGCTTCTTTGCAAAGGTGCTCGCCGTCGAGGAGCCCCGGGAGTTCGAACGGCCCGACGGCGCGCCCGGCATCGTCGCGAACGTGATGGTGGGCGACGAGACCGGCAGGGCCCGACTGACCCTCTGGGACGAGAAGGCCGCCGGCGTCGCTGAGATCGAGGCCGGAGACGTGCTCGAGATCCTCGGCCGGCCGAAAGGGGGCGGGAGGGTCCCGGACGTCACCGCCGTCGCGGTCCAGCAGGCGGCATGCGAGATCGCCTGCGAAGAGGACGCAGATGCCCCGGGGCCGGGGCCGGTGGGGGATCTCGAAGTCCGGGTGATCTCGATCGAGAACCCGCGGACGTTCAAGAGGCGCGACGGAACCCCAGGGGAGATGGTCGAAGCGGTTGTCGGGAACGAAGACGGCGTCTTCCGGCTCGTCGCCTGGGTGCCGGCCGTCCTCCTCGGAGTGGAACCCGGAGAGAGCATCGTCATCCGCGGCGCCGTTGCACGGGATAGCGACCGCGGCATCGAGTACAGCCTCGGGGAGGCGGCATCCATATCGCCTTCCGACCAGGAGATCGCCGTCCAGATGAACACCGTCGCCGACGTGGAGGAAGGGGGATCGTATTCACTCACAGGAACGGTGGTGCGTGTGCAGCCCCCTCACTCATTCGTCACGCGGAGTGGGCGGCAATCCTCGGTCAGGAACATAGTCATCGCCGATCCGACCGGGGAAGTCCCGGTCGTCATCTGGGGCGAGAAGGCAGACGAGCACCTGGTGCCCGGCGACCGGATCGAGGTCTACAACGCGGCAGCCCGGCGGGGAAGGTACGGGGACCTTGAGGTGCATCTCTCCTGGGGGAGCGCCCTCGTCGTCCTCACCGGAGAGGAGAAAGAGGTGGAGGTCGAGGGGACGGTCGTCGCCACCCGGCAGGGAGCCGCTCTTGATACCGGCGACGCCTGCTACCTCCTTCGTGAACCGCTGCCCATCGGAGACCATCTGCGCGCCAGGGGTACGGTGCACAGGGGCGTGATCAGTCTAAGCCACCTGGAGGCTATAATACCCGATTCAGAAGCTCTGCAACGCCGCCTGGATCGGATCCTCAGGCAACCCTGATCCCGATCTTCACTTTCACCCCGCACGGCAAGCGACCTTTATGTCCCACGATAGAGACTCTTAGTGTAGCATAACAGAACACACCATAGAGATCAAGTGAGGAATGAGATGTCAGAGATTGATCTTGAAGATTTACCCGGCGTCGGGGCGACCACTGCCGAAAAACTCCGCGAGGCCGGATACGGGACCGTCGAAAGCGTTGCGACGGCCACCACGTCGGATCTCGCCGAGGCGGCGGAGATCGGTGAGGCGACCGCAAAGAAAGTGATTCTCGCCGCCCGGAAGATGGCGGATATCGGCGGCTTCAAGACGGGCCGGGATATCCTGGACAAGAGAAAGGATATCAAGAAACTGAAGACGCTGGTCCCCGAGTTCGACGAACTGGTCGGCGGCGGCCTCGAGACGCAGGCGATAACGGAAGTCTACGGCGAGTTCGGGTCAGGTAAGAGCCAGCTCGTCCACCAGATGGCCGTCAACGCCCAGCTCCCCGAAGAACTCGGCGGGCTGCACGGTGGGGTCATCTACGTCGATACCGAGAACACGTTCCGCCCGGAGCGGATCGAGCAGATGCTCAACGGACTCCCCGGAGAGGCGGAGATCGGAGATATCGAGGAGGTTCTCGAACGGATCCACGTCGCCCGGGCGCACAGCTCCGACCACCAGATGCTGCTTCTTGAGACCGCACGGGAACTCTCAAACGAACTGCGGAACTCCGATTACCCGGTCAGGCTCTTCGTCATCGATTCGTTGACGTCCCTCTTCCGTTCGGAGTACGCAGGACGGGGCACCCTTGCGCCCCGGCAGCAGAAACTGAACCGCCACATGCACGATCTCCTGAAGCTGATCGACGACCACAACGCCGTCGGCCTCGTGACCAATCAGGTGATGTCGAACCCCGGCATTCTCTTCGGCGACCCCACGAAACCGATCGGCGGCAACATCGTCGGACACACCGCAACCTTCCGGCTCTATCTCAGAAAGAGCAAGGGCGGTAAAAGGGTCGCCCGCCTGGTAGACAGCCCCAACCTTCCCGAAGGCGAAGCGGCATTCATGGTCGAACAGGCAGGGCTCAAGCAGTGTTAAAGGCGCTTGTAACGGATGTCGACGGCACCATCACCGACCGGCGGCGGCGGATCAGCACCGCGGCCATCGAGGCCGTCCGGACGCTCGTCGACGCCGGCATCGAGGTGGTTCTCGCAAGCGGCAACACCGTCTGCTTCATGGACGGCCTCTGCAAGATGGTCGGGACGGACGGGACGATCATCGGCGAGAACGGCGGGGTCTACCGGAGGGGGTTCTCAGGAACCCTCCATATTCCCGGCGACAAGAAACCCTGCCTGGAAGCGTTCGAAGTTCTCAAAGACTATTTTGCCGGGAAGGGCATAGAACTCGAACTCTACAGTGCGCAGTACCGGTTCGCCGACGTTGCCTTCGCCCGGAACATCAACCCGGATGAGGTCCGAATGGTCATTCACGACCGCCACCTTCCCGTCCGGCTGCTGGATACCGGGTTTGCAATCCACCTCCAGGCGCTCGGTATCAACAAGGGAACCGCGCTCCGGGAGATCGCCGGGGAGATGGGGCTTCATCCAGCCGAGATGATGGCCATCGGAGACTCCGAGAACGACATTGAAATGCTTGAAGTCGCCGGCATCGGCGTTGCGGTGCGAAATGCCCCTACTGCGACCCGTAGAGCGGCTGACTGGGTCACCGGATCGGCGTATGGGGACGGATTTCTGGAAGCAGTAAAAAAGTATTATCCCGATCTCTTCAGCAGGTAGCGGTCGACCACGACATAATCTTTTATATCCTTTACCGCCTCGAACGGCACGAGCATCTTGTCCCCATCCGTCCTGTAGCCGTCGGTCTTGAACGTCTCGTCCGGTTTAACGAGCAGGTCGGCAACCTGCCCTGTGGTGAGGTCGACTATGATATTCTTGATCGTCCCGATGAGCATCCCATCGTTACTCATCACTCTCTTCTTGGCAAGCGCACGGCAGAACGTTTTACTCATACAGAACCGTGGGTTGTTTGTACTATTTAAATCTTCTAAAGTCTATAAAATCACGGAAAATTTACTTTCTAGATTCTTTATCAGTGAGGCAGATTTTTCATCAGAAAGGGATTGCGCCGCCGTTGCCCGGGGCCAGAGGGTTTGTCAAGAAGGGCACATACCAGACCACCGGTACTAAAAACACTTTTTTTGCTTTCCCGGAACCGGAGACTCGTACTGCGATCAGGCACCTTCGTGCTGCAAAAAGAGTTGAAGTTGGTTTTACTTCACGGTTTCGGCCGCCATCCGGACATCGGTCGCCTTGACCGTCTTTCGCCCCGCGTGACCCGCCAGTTTGATCGCCTCTTTTGCGATCCTTGAAGCGTACTGCTCCATCAATTTCGCAAGTTCCTCATTAGCATCGGAACTCACGCGCTCCGCGCCGGACTTCTTTACGATTCTGCCAACAGGTGCCAAAGGTATATCAGTCATGATCTCATTTCCCCCTTTTCACTGAGTTCTGTGAAATGCACTCACACACAGAACTCGTTTAACAGAAGCACCATAGGTATTCTCATATAAATACTTATCCGTCCCCAGAGGGGTTGAAGCGCCAAATTCCGAACAGGGAGGGGATCAAAGTGAGGGAAAGACCCGAATAATATCGGTCTGGGTAACGATCCCAACGGGCTTGCCGTCCTCGACCACAATCAACCTCCCAATCGCCCGTTCCTTGAACCGCCCCACGAGTTCATAGAGCCGGATCGACGACGGCGCCTCCACCACATCGGGGGTCATGACCCGTGAGACGGGCGCATCCAGCGTCAGGCCCTCGTCCAGGCCGCGGGCGACATCGCTCAACGTTACGATGCCCGCGAGGCCACCGCTGTCCTGCAGCACCGGCGCCCCGTGAATATGATGCGTATTGAAGAGATGCACGGCATCCCGGAGGGTTGCCGTGAGCGGCAGGGTCAGGAGCGGGGTGCTCATATAGTGTTTGATCGATTGCTTCGGCAGGGATATCATCTCCGAGACGCTGATCAGGAGCGCCTGCAGGTTTTCGTCCATACCGAAGATCTCGCCGCGGACGAGCAGTTTGTTCACCGGTGTGGGCCCGATCGTGACCATATCTCCTACGCGAAAGAGTTTCACGCTTCCGATGATCCTGGCCATCGCCTGACAGAGGTCCGGGTGGCAGAGGGTGGTGAACCCGAGCTCGGCAACCCGGACGCCCTTCACCTTCTCCCCGTCGCGGATGATCGGCACCTCGGATTGGTGCTCCAGGTCTCCGAGATTTAGTTCCTTGTACGCGTTTGCAGTCGGGCTGTAGCCCCCTTTGGGGCCGGGGACCCCGTCGACAAGCCCCAGTGCTTTTAGCGCCTGCATCTGGTTGCGGACGGTGCCGGGGTTGCGCTTCAACACATCCGCGATCTCCTCACCTTTTATAGAGTGAGAAGACTGATGGTATAGGGTAATCAGAGTTATCAGGATGTCCTTCTGAATAGGAGAGAGATCCATAATTATCACTCATAATACGTTGTTTAAATACATTAGGTTGTGCGTACAGTGGAGTTTGAAACTATCCCGACCGTTCCGACGGCGGACGAAGTGCTCGACCGCAGTCTTCGCAGGGCGGCAGCCAAAAAGAAGCTGAAGATCAACGTCGACCGCGCGAATGAGGAATTCGTGAGATCGGTCGCGAAAGCCCTCCACGACAAGTTGAAAAGCGTGGTCAGTTCGTTCCCGAGCTTCGAGCGCCTCTCCCCCTTCTACCAGGAGGCGACCGACATCCTCGTCTCGCTCGATCGGCTGAAACAATCTCTCGGCGCCGTCAACTGGGCGGCCGATCAGGCCTGGATCATCGGCTCCGGTTACGCCCGCAGCATGCGATCCGGGATAGACACCGACAAGAAACGGCGGCAGGCCGTCGCCCGCATAGCCTCCATCGTTCACCAGGTTGAAGATGACCTTTTATACCTCAACGAAGCGAGAAACATCCTGCGAAAACTCCCGCACGTGAACGAGGACGATTTCACCGTGGTGGTCGCAGGATTTCCGAACGTCGGAAAATCTTCGTTCATCAGGCTCGTTTCCACCGCAGAGCCCGAGATCGCCTCTTACCCGTTCACCACCAAGGGGATCATCGTCGGCCACCGCGATATCGGGAAACGCGAACGGCTGCAGTTCATCGATACGCCCGGGGTCCTCGAACGTCCGGCGGCCGAGAGGAACCCCATCGAGCGGCAGGCGGTAAGCGCTATCATCAACACGGCTGACGTCGTTCTCTTCATCCTGGACGCAAGTGAACACTGCGGGTACGCGCTCGACGACCAGCTCCGGCTCCTCGACGAACTGCGGCTGCTCGTCGACGTGCCGGTGGTGACTGTCGTAAACAAGGCGGATATCCGGGATATCGAGGGCTACCCGGCGATGTCCACGCTCACCGGCGAGGGGGTGGAGGCGGTGCTCGACCTGTTGCTCACACACAGAAGGGAAGCCACGAGAACGAGCCTGCGAGAGCCGCCCCAACCAGAAAACCAGTAATAGCTCCGCCGTTTAAGGGCGGGAGTCCCGCCTGGGGATTCCCTTTGTTGACGAAGTAGAGAAGGATGGCAAGGCCGGCAAGCGACCCGGCGATCGCGCCGAGTGTCGGGACAGAGAGGACCCAGAGAACCGCGGGCGCATCCACGAAGACGTGCGACGATGCCACGAGGATGGAGGGCATGATCAGGTCACCCATACCCATGACGAACGCGCCGCGCTCCGTCCCCTCCGAGATGTTAAGCCCGTCTTTCCGGAACGAGTAGTCCATTCTCTTCGGAACCACGACCATGATAGGGGCTTTTGTCTCAAGAACGCCTTCAGCAAGCGTGATCATGTGCTTTGTCCGGTATACCGAGATAGCATCGTAGACCGCGAGCAGTACGAGCAGCACGAGCACCGGCAGAATGGCGAGGGAGACGCCGAATATTGAAGCAACCCCGGCGGAGATCAGTACGCCGAGGATGTCGATGACGTACCACTCCGGGTAGAGGTAGAGGAGCGCAGTCGCCGCCCCGGCGCCGATGAACGTCACGGCGGCGGCGGCACCGGTTGCCCCGAGCACGAGGAGGGAGAGCGCTGAGAAGATGTAGATGAACGTCAGGAATATGGAAATGCCGATGAAGACGGAGATGAAGCGCCTCCCCCCCATCCGGATCAGGAGGAGCAGGACCAGCGTGAAGGCGAGCAGCATCCCGATAAAGATCAGGGGATTTGCTACCGACTCGGGATCTTCAAACGCCACAAGCCCCGCCGCCTGCATGGGCATGACGAGGAGGATGGCAATCAGCTGGACAAACAGAAGCATGAGGGGCATTCCGAGAAGTGGCAGCCAGTCGCGTATCTGCATTACAAAACTCCATTCATTATAGGTAGGTTAATTAATGCATCCTCATCACTTTAAAATATGGAGATTCGCGAACTCATCGGCGACATCGTTCTCACCATCGTGATGGTGGTCTCCACCGTCGTGCTGGTGATGCGGTTCTGGCAGGACCTGATCATAGCAGTTGCTGCGACGTTCATGATGCTCTCCCTCGGGGGACTGCTCATCTCTCTCGGCATGAAGGTCGTGAGCCTTGAGGCGAGCATTGCACAACGGGAGCGCACCATGCGCGTGAACATGGAAGAGATGGGGAAGACGATGACCGCCAGATACGACAATACGGTCAGCCACATCGAGGAGATCGTCGACGGGCTCTCCCGCCGGATGTATCGGTGAACCGGACCGTCATCTTAATGGCCTCTCCCCTTCTCATGATCAGGTAGCATGGGCGTTGCAATCCGAGATATACTGGCAGAATGTAAAGAGACGGTGGCATGGGACGACCTTTCCGGCATCGCCGCAGTGGACGCCCACAACGCGCTCTACCAGTTCCTCTCCATCATCCGGCAGCCGGACGGCACCCCGCTGATGAACGGTGCCGGCCGGGTCACTTCCCACCTTTCCGGCACCCTCTTCCGGACAGCCAACTTTCTGGAGAAAGGCATCAGGCCGGTCTTCGTCTTCGACGGGAAGCCGCCGGAGTTCAAGCAGGAGACGATCAACGAGCGGCGCCTCGTCCGTGCCAGGGCTGACGAG
>Ga0265294_10006165_pt1 | contig 14468 bp, 12 predicted proteins | sample MunlanPumphouse3_FD_192504 | JGI IMG/M metagenome (GOLD analysis project Ga0265294, IMG submission 192504) | Groundwater microbial communities from a municipal landfill in Southern Ontario, Canada - Pumphouse #3 | ecosystem: Environmental > Aquatic > Deep subsurface > Groundwater | place... | reverse complement strand
AGAAATACGATATCTTGGTTCCTCAAAGCCTCCCGGTAAGCTCTCCGCTTGAGATTCCATCGATATGCCGGCAGGTGCCAGGCCCCTGGATGATCAAGGGCAAGTTTTATGACGCCTACCTGGCACACAACCCCGATCAGGCTGTGGAATATTTTTACCGCATCAGCGCCAAATGGGGACTTCCGGTGGTGATTCAGCAATTTATCCAAGGAACCGAAGTCAACGTGGTGGCCCTCGGCGATGGCCAAGGTAACGTTATCGGGGCCGTTCCCATGCGGAAAATGTTCATCACCGACAAGGGAAAAGCCTGGAGCGGAATCTCGATTTCTGATCCTAACTTATTGGAAATCACGCATAAAATCATTTCTCAAACCGGATGGAGAGGAGGGATGGAGTTGGAAATGATCCGGACAGCCGACCAGAAATACTACCTAGTCGAAATTAACCCCCGAATCCCGGCCTGGGTTTACCTGGCTGTCGGAGCTGGCCAAAACCTGCCGGAAGCTCTGGTTAAACTCGCTATGGGCTGGCCGGTGGAACCTTTTCATCAGTTTGCTGTCGGCAAGATTTTTGTCCGCTATTCTTACGAATTGATTATTGAAGCCGAGGAACATCAATTATTCGCTATCACAGGAGAAAAAACAAATCCATGACAAAAAAAAGATTCACTCCACCGGCAATTAAGCGATTGCAATCAGGTATGCCCGGTAAAGCCGGCATTCCCTCCCAGCTGAATCCAATTCCCGATATTGGCGGTATCCCGGTTAAACAACTGCTGCGGGATTATGGTTCCCCGCTGTTCATTCTGGAGGAGAACGCCATCCGCAATACCTACCGAAAAGCCAAAGATGCCTTCGAATCGCGCTACCCCGCTGTGCAATTCGCTTGGTCCTATAAAACCAACTATCTCGATGCAGTCTGCCAAATCTACCATCAGGAGGGCTCCTGGGCCGAGGTGGTTTCTGGATTCGAATACCAGAAAGCACTGGCTAACGGGGTGGATGGCCGTCAAATCATCTTCAACGGGCCCGATAAAAGCCCCGAAGATCTGAAGCTGGCGGTAGAAAACCATTCGTATATCCATATCGATCATTTCGATGAGCTCTACAGCCTGATCAAAGTGGCCGAATCATCAAGCAACCGCCCGCGAGTGGCTATCCGTGTGAATATGGATACCGGCATCTTCCCGCGCTGGGACCGCTTCGGCTTCAACCTCGAAAATGGTGAAGCTATGGAGGCTGTCAAACACATCATCGAAAGCGGGAAACTGGATCTGATGGGGCTTCACACACATATCGGGACTTACATCATCTCGGTTAACGCTTACCGAACAGCTGCTGAAAAAATGGCTGCCCTGGCTCTCTCCATCGAACGGGAACTGAAACACCAGATCCGATATATCGATATGGGCGGTGGATTTGCTTCCCTGAATACCCTCAAAGGAGCGTATCACTCCGCCGCTGATACCACACCTACGTTCGATCAATATGCCGAAGCCATCACCGGAGCAATTACCCGGGCTGGATTCGACCCCTCCGCTATGCCAATGCTAATCCTGGAAACCGGTCGGGCTTTAATCGATGATGCCGGATACCTCGCCGGAACCGTCCTGGCTGTTAAGCGGTTATCCGACGGACGGAAAAACCTAGTCTTTGATTTCGGGGTAAACCTCTTGTTTACCTCCTTCTGGTACGATCATGAAATCCATCCGGTGGAGGAACAGAATGGCTTCACCGAAGATGCAACCCTGTTCGGACCACTGTGTATGAATATCGATCAACTGAGAGATCAAACCCGCATGCCCCTGCTCAAACAAGGCGACCAGGTGGTAGTCAAACGAGTCGGGGCCTACAATATGACCCAGTGGATGCAGTTTATCACCTACCGCCCCAATATCATCCTGATCAGCCCGGAAGGATCTGCCCATCTGATCCGTAAAGCTGAGAACCTTGAGAGTATCCGATCGTCGGAAGAGACTCCGTCACACCTCAAAAAATAATTGCGTGGATATTAAACGGCTTCAAAGACCCCTTTCCTCCCTGGCCGACGGAGTGCTTAACTCCTACTCCCAGGTGTTCTTCTCGGATAACCGGGTCTTTGCTGCCATTATTCTGATCATCACCTTTCAGGTTCCATTAGCCGGATTGGCCGGATTGGCCGGAGTACTGATTTCATTGGTGCTGGCTAAGTGGTTGGGGTTTGATAAAAAATTGATATCCAAAGGATTATTGAGTTATAATACGCTCTTGGTAACCCTTCCCCTGGGCCTCTATTTCAGTTCGGGACCCGCCTTGGTGTTGATGGTGATCTTCGCCTCGATCCTCACCTTCTTCCTCGCTGTCACCCTCCACGGATGGTTGGCACGTTACGAATTACCCTTTCTCAGCTGGCCCTTCATCATCAGCCTCTGGATTGTCATGTTGGCAGCCAGACGATTCTCAGCTCTGGAAGTCGGTGACCAGACACTCTTTGAGTGGAACCGACTGTACGGGATGGGGGGAATCAACCTGGTCAATAGCGTGGAGTGGCTTAATCAACTTGCTATACCACAGGCTATTAAGACCTATTTCATCTCCATGGGCGCGGTTTTCTTTCAGTATAGCCTCGTCGCCGGAGTCCTCGTGGCTATCGGCCTCCTGATCTCCTCCCGGATAGCCTTTCTGCTGTCTCTAATCGGATTCTTTTCGGCATACCTCTTTTATCACGTGATCGGCATCGACATCAACTCGTTGGATTATACCTATATCGGATTTAATTATATCCTGATGTCTATCGCCATCGGTGGATTCTTTCTGATCCCATCGGCTTATACCTTTTTCTGGGCTGTCCTGCTGGTACCGGTGGTCACCTTCCTGACTGTCGGGATGGAGGAGCTGCTTTCCATGTTCCACCTATCGGTTTATGCTCTGCCGTTTAACGTGGTGGTACTCCTGTTCCTCTTCACCATCCGCCAGCGGAAAAACCGGGCTACCGGGCTACATCCGGTTGTAGTTCAGCATAATAATCCAGAGCGGAACCTCTACGCCTGGTCAAACTATCAGAATCGACTGAGCCAGAAAACCAGTCTGCTCTTCCGATTACCCGTGATGGGTAAGTGGTTTATCAGTCAGGGACATGATGGCCGATATACTCACCAGTCCGATTGGCGTCACGCCTGGGATTTTGTGAAAATCGGCCAGGATAACAAAACCTGGCAAAATAACGGGCATAAGCTGGACGACTATCACACCTGGGCAAAACCGGTGTACCCGGCTGCCGGTGGTATCGTGGATTCAGTAACCGACGGTATTCCGGATAACCCACCGGGCGATGCCAACACACTCAATAACTGGGGTAACACGGTGGTTATGTGGCACGCAGCCGGATTGTACACCAAATACTCCCACCTGAAGTCGGGCTCTATCCGCTTTAAACCGGGCGATTATGTCTCCCCCGATCAAGAGCTGGCCCAGATCGGGAACTCCGGCCGATCTCCCGAACCTCACCTGCATTTCCAGTTCCAGGCTACGCCGTTCATCCATTCAGCTACTCTCGACTACCCCTTTGGATACTACCTCCTGGATGAGCCAGAAAAACGCACGCTGAGATCCTATGACCGCCCTCTCGAGGGTCAGATTGTCTCAAATCTAAAGATTGACAGACTACTATCGAAAGTGTTCCACCTGGTGCCCGGACAAATCCTCCGCGTATCCTACCACTCGGGAGAGAAAGCTCGCGAGGTGACCTGGGAGGTCCAAACTGACGCCTACAACCAGTCGTCTATCCGCGACCGGGAGGGAGGCGCAACAGCTTGGTTCACTAATGACGGTCAGGCTTTCTACTTCACCCATTTCGAGGGGAGCCGAAGCAATCCGCTCTACGCATTCTTTACGGCTTGTTTCCGGATCCCGCTGACTTTCGATCCTGGTTTGACTATCTTTGATCAAATCCCGTTGTTCATTTCCGCTAGGCGCTGGATGCGATGGATTCAAGACTGGATCGCTCCGTTTCATATTTTCCTGAAGACGTCCTATCGAATGAATTATGAGAGTCAGGATGATCCGCTTGCCCCGGAGATGATGACTTTAAAGACTCAGGTTTCCAGGCAGATAGCTGATGATAGACTCGATGAAATAGCGTGTACTGTTGAGGTTTGTAACGATGGGGAGATTCGTCTCATTTACCCGAAAGAATCCTCACGGTTCGAACAGATTACTATCAATACCAGAAACTAATCAGAGATGAATAGGAAACTGAAAATACTTCTGATGCTACTTCCCTTCATGGGTTCTTTTCCGCTGCTAGCCCAGACAGAACGGTCGTTTGCCGCGATCGACAGCCTGAGCTATCAGGCTTGGCAACACGCCAACTGGAAGGAAGTGCGCCAGGTGACCCAGGAGGGGTTCGCTTTGGGTTATGATTATTATTTCCTGAGGATGCGCGCAGGAATGGCCGAGTTGAATCTGAATAAACCTCTCCGCGCAGATGTCCATTTTAAAAAAGCGTTGACATTCAGTCAGAATGATCCGAATGCCCTGGCCTATCGATACCTGGCCCTGCTCGGCTCCGGCCATTTTAGCGAAGCCCGCCTGATCGTGGATTCAATCCCGCAGGATACCCGCGAACGCTTTCATATTCAGGCTCCCCGACTGATCACCTCGGTTTTTGTGGAGCCTGGCTATATGCTTGCGGCTAAGGCCAGCGACCTGAAATCTACTTCCCCGGATGCTCCTTTCTCACATCATTACCTAGTGCCTTCCTATAGCTATGTCGGAGCTGGATTAAACCTCAATCCACATAGACGTTTACGAATCACACTGGCGGCTAATAATCTGAAATACTTCGCATTACAATACTTTGCCGCATCTGGATCCGAGCCGATTGAGTTTGAAGTGCCCTTTGATCAGAATGCCTTTTACCTCGCGGGTAGCTGGTATTTTGGTAAAGGGTTTACCGGCGCGTTGGCGGGTCAGGTGCTTTCGGCTACCTATCCGCTCCGGGAATGGCAACAGACACCCATCTCAGGAAGTTATGTGGAGGTGCCCTATTTCTATCGGGATATGGCCTTACATGCCTCCCTCTCAAAGCAGTTCGCTTGGGCGGTGCTGACTCTGAGAGGTGATTGGAATCGGTTTAAAAGCAAAAGATACATCCAGGGTGGAGCCGATCTTACCCTCTACCCGGCAGGGAATACTAACATCTGGGTCAGAGGAGAAATGACACTCATCAATGGTGCTAACAGAGGAGTCCCCCGGTTGGTCTCCTCCTTTTCTGCCGGAAAAAAACTGTTTGGAAACACCTGGCTGGAGGCTTTTTACAGCTTTGGGGAGTTTAATGGTTACACAGAAAAGAGCGCCTGGGTTGTCTATAACAACTATGACCCGATCGTGGCTCGCGCTGGCGCAAATCTGCTTGTTTATAGCCTGACTAGCCAGCTTGATCTGGCCGTTCGCTACCAATGGTCGCAACGAATCAGCACCTGGCAGCTCTATGACGGGGATGGAATTTATACCGGGGGATTTGAAAAGCAGTATCACATGCACAGTTTAACAGGAGGTATCACATGGCGATTTTAAGAGTACTATTTTTGATTCTGACGCTGCTGGCACCATTCACGGCACCGTCCGTGGCACAAAGTTTTGATAAGCAGCGGGCTGCCTTCCGCAACAGCTATACCCGAGAGAACAGTGGAGATTACCAAGGCGCCGTCAATACCCTAAAAGGAGTCTATGACCAGTCATCCTATGAGATCAATCTGCGCCTGGGCTGGTTATCCTACAAATCAGGGGATTTTAAAGAGTCGGAAGGCTACTACCGTCGAGCTATCAACCTGAGGCCATACGGCGTAGAACCCCGCCTCGGCCTGATCTACCCGCTCTCTTCCATGGGTAACTGGGACCAGGTTATTGCTACCTATGAGGAGATCCTGAAAATCGACCCGAACAATTCCATCGCAAACTATCGCTTTGGCCTCGTAGCGTATGGTCGTGAGGATTATCTTAAAGCAGATCAGTTATTTACAAAAGTGCTGAACCTCTATCCGTTCGATTATGATACCCTGATCATCCTGGCCTGGACCCGTCTCAAACTCGGAAAATCGCTCGAAGCTAAGGTTCTCTTCCAGAAAGCACTCCTCTATTCACCGGATGATCCTTCTGCGCTCGAGGGCCTCTCCCTGATCAAATGAAACTGCCTGATTTCAGCCACCGGCACTGGCTGCCCGATCAGCTCCGTGGATGGGCAGTGATTTGGATGGTGCTGGTCCACTCGGTCGAGGTGTTCCTCCAACAGTCCGAATGGACCCACCCCATCGCCCAAATAGCCTTTTTCTTAGGGGCTGTTCCGGCTGCTCCGATCTTCATGCTCCTGATGGGATACTATGCGCTGAGCTCCGGAAAAAATCAGAAAAAAAGTCTTTTGCCAGATCTGATCTATCGCCCTCTTAAGCTGATATTCTGGGGCCTGCTGCTGAACATCGGATTAAATGCGAATCTGTTGATTCATAGTTTGTTCGGAAGCTTGCGGGTCGATCCGCTACACTATATTTTTGGCGTGGATATCCTCATTCTGGCTGGCTTTTCCCTGTTTTTTGTCGGGCTTCTCAAACGGATCTCCCCACATTGGATTCTGTGGTTTCTTCTGGCCGGTTTGGTAGCATTTTTCGGTAATCGCTTTGCCTGGGAGGGCGATGGCTCTTCATGGACCCACTTTTTCCAGGCCTTGGTGGGTGGCCACTTCTCCTGGTCGTACTTTCCGCTGTTCCCCTGGATGGCTTATCCCCTGGCCGGAGCGGGGTTCTTCGCTCTGACCCAGCAGTATCCCGAACTGATCTCCCGGGCTAGATACCGCTTCTTTGCCGTGATTCCGGCGCTCGCGCTCTTTCTGCTATTCGTTCCTCAAGGCTGGAATACGTCCACTAACCTGCCCGCTTACTATCACCACGGAAAACTCTTCTTTATTTGGGCCCTCTCCTATATGCTCGTCCTGGCTCTCCTGATCTGGAGCTTGTATCGCTTCCGTTCTGCCTGGATCCCGACCGCCATCCGATTCCTGGGAGTTCGGGTAACCTCCTTCTATGTCATTCAATGGCTGCTCATTGGCAATATCGGGACTATCTTCTACCAGTCGCTCTCCCTGTTGTCCACTCTGGGTTTATTCCTGATCCTGCTTCCTGTATCTGCTTATTTGACACATCTTTACTATCAAAATAAAATAAAAAATGAGCTCCAATCTTAAAAACCGCCTGCTTATCCTGCTCTTGGCGTGGATGCCTCTTTCAGGATTGGCTCAGATCTCATTCCTTCAGTCGTTTACCTATTCCGGAACCTTTACCCGGCTCGAAAACGGGGATTTCCGCTTTTTTCTGATGGATGTTCCTTCAGCCGAGTGCCGGGTCTATCATCCAGATTTTCGTCTCGACAAACAGATTAGGCTGGATGTACCCGCCAATTACTGGCTTTCAGATATTAAATACCTGAGCCGCAATCTTTTTAATTCTGATGATAAACTCGAGTTACTGTATATTGCTTATGAATACGTTGAAACAGCTTCCAGCTATTATTATATCTATACCACCCGTATTGCCAACGAAGATGGACAGGTGCTGCTCGATCCCGTACCCTATCCAAATCCGACGTCGGATCATCTGAACGTTCCCCTCCCATTACATTGGAAGGTGAATAGAGCAACCCTCTTGATTCGGAACGAGATGGGTCAGATTGTTTTTCAGGAGTCCATCGAAGGCCCGATTGGAGAGGTTGACATTCAGTCACTTGGCTTGCCGATAGGGATCTATTATTACCAACTGGTTAGTCCGTTTTATCAGACAAAACCGCAAAAAGTTATCCATGCCAATCATTAATCTGGAAGAGAACACCTTCGAAGCAGGAACCTTCGTCCGGGTTCACGGAGTTCAGGGAAGGCTCCTCCTGCGTCTTAACCGATCTATCGCCGAGCTGGAGGATTTTCCCGAATGGGTTTTTATTCGAATCGATGCCGGTTTGGTGCCGTTCCGGGTTGCCGAGGAGTCGGTTGCCCAAAAGGATGACCACCACCTGATCATCGGCCTCGACGAGGTGACCAGTCAGGATAAAGCACTGAAAATGGTGGGACTCCAATGCTGCCTGGAGGGGGACTGGAATGAGTGGTTCATGAGTGATACGCAAATAGAACCAGCCATTATTGGATTCTCGGTGACCAACATCCTGACCGGTGAGGTAGGAATTGTCACCGGTTTTGAAGATATTCCAGGGAACCCACTCTGGGAAATTGAGATCCGGGGCAAACAGGTTCTGGTGCCGGATCGTGACGATTATGTTATTGAAAAAGACGAGGTTAGCCGGCAACTCACGTTACGTATCCCAGATGATTTGCTCAACCTGCAGGATTGAGGCCATAACCGGGAAGAGTATAACCTAGGGAGTGGGGTTCAAGATCAGGGCCTGATCATCTCCATTTCGCCGTCTTCATTGATCCGAACCACTGTCGAAGGTTTTCCCGGGGAATGATCTTCCTGTCGCCACCTGACCACATAATCCACTTTTTTGAGGACCGGAGCCGGAATTTCACCAAAAAAACGAGGTGGGGCATTGTTCGACCGATTTGCGGAAGAGGAGACCACCGGTTTGCCAAAGGCGGTTAACAAGGCCTGGCAAAATGGATCTTTAGGGGCACGCATCCCAATGGTGCCATCAGGAGCGGGAAGATTAGCAGCCAGGTTTGTCGCCTGCGGAAATATCAGGGTTAATGGGTCGATGCTTTCGCGCATCACTTCCCAAATAGTTGGTGAACTCTCCAGCGTGTAATCCCGGGCCATCTCGATGTCTTTTACCAGAATCAGCATGCTGCGACCTGCCGGCCGTTCCTTGATCCGGAAGATTTTGTCCACGGCATCCTGACGGGTGGCATCACATCCAATGCCCCAGATGGTATCGGTGGGGTAGAGAATAACCCCTCCCTGGCTCAGGATGGTAACAGCCTGTTCCAGATCTTCAGGGTCCCAGATGGGTTCAGGATTTGTTTCCATACAATACGCGAAGATAAGAATATTTTTTCCACGCATAAAGAGCTGAATATCGCGCAATTTGCCACCCCGCATATCCCTCAAGGAAACCGAGCCGAAGAAGATACTCCCGGAACCACCGCCAGCCGGCATGCGTATAAGCCGACAGCCAACCCGCCTTGCGATCATGATCAAAATAGGCTTTGGCCGATATCCTCGCAAATTGCTCCGTCTTGTTCTGCTGCTCTTCCAACGTGTGAATCGCCCAATGCAACAGATCACCCTTGACACGAGTGATACGTGCCCCCGGAACAGGCTTGACAAAATCATGCGGGTCCAAACCATCCCAAGAAGCCTTCCGGCGATCAAACAACCTCAACTTCCGGTCGGGGTACAACGTGGTAAACCGAATCCACCGCCCACACCAGCTGTTCCTCCGATTGAAAATGTACCCATCATGCGTCCACCGCGCTTTGATCCTGAGAATCTCAGCCTTTAATTCATCCGACAAGGCTTCATCGGCATCAAGCGAAAGGATAAAATCATGAGTGGCCCCACCAATGGCACGGTTTTTTTGCGAAACATACCCATCAAACACATGCTGCTCAAACCTGACACCCATCTCGCGACAAATCGCCTCCGTCCTGTCTGTACTGAACGAATCCAATACGTATATCTCATCGGCAATCCCACGAAGCGACTCCAGACAACGCCCAATGTCCTTCTCCTCATTATAGGCAATGATTACCGCCGAAAATTTCTCCATCCGAACGAATTTTGATAAAAGCCCTTAATATCAGGTATTTATGATGATCTAAACACTCACCCCAAACTCCCTCAGCGCATCATTCAGCGCAGTCTTTAGGTCGGTCGAAGCTTTCCTCTTTCCAATGATCAACGCACATGGAACCTGAAAATTCCCTGATGGAAAAGATTTGGTAAAGGATCCCGGGATCACAACCGACCGAGGGGGGACGTATCCTTTGTATTCAACAGTTTCTTCCCCTGTGACATCAAGTATTTTGGTTGATCCGGTGATGACCACATTGGCCCCTAGAACAGCCTCTCGCCCAACACGAGCCCCCTCTACAATAATGCACCTCGATCCGATAAAAGCATGATCTTCAATAATAACCGGAGCAGCTTGAACTGGCTCCAACACTCCACCAATACCCACACCACCACTCAGATGCACATGCTTGCCAATCTGCGCACAAGATCCGACCGTGGCCCAGGTGTCAACCATCGTCCCCTCTTCCACATAAGCTCCGATGTTCACATAGGAAGGCATCAGAATAACTCCCGAAGCCAGATAGGAACCATAACGGGCAACCGCATGAGGCACAACCCTGACATTCTGACTGGCATAATCGCGCTTTAGCGGGATCTTGTCGTGAAACTCTAACGGCCCCGCCTCTGTCACCTCCATCTTCCTGAGCGGAAAAAAGAGAATAACGGCCTTCTTAACCCATTCATTAACTTTCCAACCATCACCCGAGGGCTCGGCAACACGGAGCCTTCCTTTGTCTAACTCCTCAATGACCAGCTCGATAGCCTCCCTGGTCGAAGCTTCGCTCAAAAGACTGCGATCATGCCACGCCTGTTCTATAATCTCTTGTATTTCCGCCATTTTTCGTTGCTTTAAGGTTCAAAGATAATTCTATTGACCTGTTTTCTATATTTGATTATTTAAACTTGACACCATGAAACATCTGTGGATTACCCTCCTGTTCATGTCGCTGATCCCCTCAGCCCTCATGGCACAAAACAGCCTGGCTTACCAGGTGCCCCCGCCGGAACTGGCCGCCATTGTTGATGCCCCGGCAACACCAACGCTATCCCTGAGCCACGATGGTACACTTGCTATCGTACAAACCCGCGCAGAAAGTCCTAATATCGAGGATTACGCGGATGAGATGCTCCGCCTCGCCGGACTGCGAATCGACCCGGCTATCAACGGACCAAGTCGCCCAGGTTATCTTACTGAAATTTCGCTCCTTAACCTTAATACGCTGGAAAAGAGAGAGTTCAGTGGTATTCCAAAGGGCATGAAGATCTACCGTGTTAGTTGGGCTCCCGACGATAGCGGAGTGGCGATCATTGAGCTGACATCCAGAGGTCTATTCCTCTGGTATGCCGATATGACAACCCTTACTGCCCGGAAACTCGTCAACCAACCACTGAATGGCCTGCTGGGTGGAACCTATTCCTGGCTCCCCGATGGGAAAAGCCTGATCGTGAAGATCATTCCCGAAGATCGTGGTGGCCGGCCACAAATCTCTGCGGTACCAACTGGTCCGGTAATCCAAGAATCCACCGGCAGCAAAGCAGCTGTCCGGACCAGCCAGGACATGCTCACCAGCCCAGCTGATGAACTGCTCTTCGATTATTATGCCAAAGCACGGCTGATCAGAGTGAACATCGATGGCTCAACACAAAACCTCCTGCCCACCGATCTTTATACCGGCATCGATATCGCCCCAGGAGGAGAGTTTCTCCTGATCAACAGGGTGACCAAGCCCTACTCGTACCAGGTGGGATACTCCTCCTGGCCGACGATTGTCGGGATTTATAACCTGGATGGGCAGCTCGTTCGGGAAATGTTCCGCATTCCGCTGATGGAAGATGTTCCCACCGGGTACGACGCCACCCGCCCCGGCCCGCGCAGTATCCGCTGGCGACAGGATGCCCCGGCTTCCCTCTGGTGGGTGGAGGCCCTAGATAAAGGAGACCCTGCCGTCGAAGTGCCATTCCGAGATCAGCTTTATTCCCTGGAGGCCCCGTTTAAGGGTGAACCTATCCCGCAATTCAAAACCCGCTTGCGGTTCGGCGGAATAAGCTGGGTTACTGAAGATCTGGCCGTCATGGGAGAACGCTCCTCTAAAACCCGCCAGACCATCACCTCTTTCGTCAACCCCTCCAAACCCGAAGCCAAACCAGTCGTCGTCTGGGATCGCTCCTCCGAAGACCGATACACTAACCCGGGTAGTTTCGTCTCAACATCCACGAAAGGACGTAGCCTGATTCTAACTGCCGACAAAGGCCGAACTCTCTTCCTCACCGGCTCCGGATCATCCCCGGAAGGAGATCGCCCGTTCTTGGATAAATTCGATATCAAAACACAAAAAACCACCAGAATCTGGCAGTCGGAAGCTCCCTACTACGAATCCGTTTCCCGTATCCTAGACCCGGATAAACTCGTGATACTCACTACGCGACAGTCAGCTACCGAACCAGCCAACTATTTTATCCGCGACCTGAAAAGCCGGAAACAACCCCTGACCCGCGTAACCTCGTTTACTGATCCATTGCCTTTTATGCAAGGAGTTAATAAAGAGCGGATTACCTATTTCCGGAATGATGGTGTCCAGCTGACTGCTACCCTCTATACCCCAGCAGGCTGGAAAAAGGAGGATGGCCCCCTGCCAACCCTGATGTGGGCTTACCCGGTGGAGTATAAATCTAAAGATGCGGCCGGACAAATAAGCGGCTCTCCGTACACCTTTACCCGCCTGAGTCCAAACTCGGCGATCCCCTTTGTGACCCAGGGTTATGCTATCCTCGATAATACCGCCTTCCCAATTATCGGCGAAGGCGACGCTGAACCTAACGATACCTTTGTGGAGCAACTGGTCGCTAACGCACAGGCTGCCATTGATAAAGCCGCGGAAATGGGCGTGACCGACCCCAAACGGGTTGCCGTTGGTGGCCACTCCTATGGTGCTTTCATGACAGCTAACTTGTTGGCACATTGTGATCTGTTCGCTGCCGGCATCGCCAGGAGTGGTGCCTATAACCGTACCCTTACCCCCTTTGGCTTCCAAAGCGAACGAAGAACTTACTGGGAAGCCCCCGAGGTTTACTACAAGATGTCCCCTTTCTCCTATGCCGACCGCATCACCGAGCCGTTGCTGATGATTCACGGGATCGCTGATAACAATTCCGGCACCTTCCCCATCCAGAGCGAACGACTCTTTGCTGCCCTCAAAGGACATGGAGCGCCAGCCCGACTGGTCATGCTGCCCCTCGAAAGCCATGGATACTCCGCCCGCGAAAGCCAGTTACACATGCTTTGGGAAATGAATGCCTGGCTCGATAAGTATGTGAAAAACAAATAGTTAAGATTTTTAAGCTTATGGTCATCCCCTCCTTATCCGACATCCAGACTGCTCATAGCCGCATCCGGTCGTTCATTCACCGAACCCCTGTTCTAACTTCCACCAGTCTCAACCGGATCCTGGGTGCGGAGTTCTTCTTTAAGTGCGAGAATTTTCAGAAAGTGGGAGCCTTCAAGTATCGGGGAGCAACCAACGCTATCCTGTCGTTGACTCCCGCGGAACTTGAAAAGGGGGTGGGGACTCACTCTTCCGGAAACCACGCCGCGGCCCTCGCACTGGCCGCGGCAATGGCCGGAGTGCCAGCCTATATCGTCATGCCTCACACCGCCCCGGCAATAAAAAAGGCTGCGGTAGCAGGTTATGGCGCTCATATCGTCTTCTGTGAACCAACCCAGGAGGAACGCGAAAAAACTATGATGAAGGTGCAGGAAGAGACAGGATGCACATTCATCCATCCATACGACCGGTTTGAGATCATCGCCGGCCAAGGCACCGCTGCACTGGAACTTCTCGAAGAGATACCCACTGTGGATATTATCATGGCACCAGTAGGTGGCGGTGGGCTTTTGAGCGGAACGGCCATCGCAGCGAAAGGATTGAAACCCGATATACAGGTGTGGGCAGGAGAACCGCAAAACGCGGACGATGCATTTAAGTCATTCTACTCCGGCGAACTACACCCTTCTATCAACCCGAAAACCATCGCCGATGGACTGCTTACATCACTTAGTGAGCTCACCTTTAAGGCGATACGTGAAAATGCGGATGCCATCCTCCTCGCCCCGGAACAGCTGATCATGGATGCGTTGAACCTGATTTTGCAACGCATGAAAATTGTTATTGAACCCAGCTCAGCCGTCCCGCTCGCTGCCCTCATGGCTGGTCCGGAGAAACACTGGAAAGGGAAAAAGATCGGAATCATCCTGAGTGGCGGTAATCTCGACATGGCTATGTTCGCCAGCCAGATTAAGCCAGATTAAACAAGATTAAACCTGATCAACCGGATAAGCCGGCCAAATAAATGGTGCAGACGATTGGCCGATGGTCTGAATAATCAACGTTGCCGGTTTCAAAACTACCTGATCGGAAAGCCTTGTCGTGCAAGATGTAATCAATCCGCAACGGGATAATCAATCCGGGGAAGGTAATTCCCATGCCGCGGCCTCCAGAGCGGAAGGCATCGTGTAATCCGCGCCTTACCTGATAAGTTGCGTAACTGACAGGCGTATCGTTGAAGTCACCACAGACAATGACCGGATGAGGTGAATCCTGGATCTTGCGTTTCAGTAAATCAGCCTGAACCGCCCGCCGACGATAAGATTCCTTCATTCGGCCCATGGTTGCTGAAACTTTTTCACGAGTCATCAGAT
>Ga0265294_10006164_pt1 | contig 14472 bp, 10 predicted proteins | sample MunlanPumphouse3_FD_192504 | JGI IMG/M metagenome (GOLD analysis project Ga0265294, IMG submission 192504) | Groundwater microbial communities from a municipal landfill in Southern Ontario, Canada - Pumphouse #3 | ecosystem: Environmental > Aquatic > Deep subsurface > Groundwater | place... | reverse complement strand
CCTTATCCGAATACCTCTTTTCCGGGGGCCTTTGCTCATCTTTGCAAAAGTATAAGAATCACAATATCATTAGCTGTAACATGCAGAATTGCCGCCTGGAGCTCATGCAGACCATCACCAGCCATAGTCGCACAATTGAGGCAGAATTTGGCACTTTGGCGCAAGACGCCATGGGGCGGGATTTTACCATCAATTCACTCTATCTGAGTTTGCAAGATCTCAGCCTCATCGATCCCACCGGCAGAGGATGCAATGATCTTAAAACTGGCACCATCTCAGCGGTAAGAGACCCCGCCATCTGCTTTATAGATGATCCTCTGCGGATGTTAAGAGCACTTCGTTTTCAGCTCACTCTGGGGCTAAATATAGAAACTGGACTGTGGCAGGGCATCAGGGAGCATGCTTTCAGAATTAACTCCCTACCCATAGAGCGCATCTCAGATGAAATCTTCCTGATGCTGGAATACGATCTTGCGCCAGCTTTAGAGCTTTTGCAGGATTCCGGTATTTTGGAGCAACTTTCGAACCCGCTATACCGGGCCTTGCTCAATGCCAGGCAGGAAGGCTTTTCCTTGCAGGATTTATTTGCTTTCCTGCCAGAACAGGATGGAGTAAACAGCGGCTTTACCACCTACATTTTCCTGCTTTGGCTCGGCTTCCGTTTTGGTGATTTTACTGAGAGCGCAGCTGCAGGCTCTTCTGAAGCCCAAAGCTTCACTACAGCCCTGCTCCAGAGTGTCGAGCCCATTTTGCTCATTCCCCTTAAGGTACAAGCCAGAATAGCTCGCATATTCTCTACTTACCTCTATCTTGCAGAACGGCTGAACGAAGGGAAAGAATTTGAGACCGCCTTACTATTTGCTCTGGACTATCTGGCTTTGGATTCACCATATTTGCATCAGCTTTTGGCCTGGGATCTGCTAAGCTGCTTTAGTGAGGATCGGCATATCGCAAAGGTAATGGCTGTCTGCAGGCAATACCTGCAAGAATCTGCCGCACACACTTTCCCCCTCCGGGGCGAAGATCTGCTTGCACAAATAGAAAAGAGCGAATATGAGTTTATGGGGGTTTATCTGCTTCTGCTCCGACTCCGCTGGTTGCAAAATCCAGCCTTGGGTGCTGATTCTCTGCTCGGAGCTCTACATCAGCTTCGGCCCCCAAAGATCGAGCCAGCAGCTCTGCGCCACATTCGCGAAATGCTAAAGCAGGCAGATTGGCTATGGGAATGGGAATCCTGGAAATCCAAAAAGTGGATTTGATTGATGAATAGTATCTGGGGTGCATATCTTTGGCAGCGATGAAAGGTAAAATCTATATCACCGATCTGGAAAAAAGCCTGGGCAAGATTGTCTTTGAGGACGACTCTGAGACCAGGATTATGAGATTCCCAGCAAGCTATGAAAGCGGGGATTGGGCTTATGTTGATTTTGTAAATAACGATCCTACCAAGGGAGTTATCAGTATCTTTGCGGAATCTCCGCAGCCATGTTTCGGCTCAATTGTGCTGCCCAAACGTGGCGATAAACCCAAGCCTTCTCTTCTGGTAAATTATCCAGTACCTTTGGGTATTGCCTGGTATGATATCTCAAAAGTGGATTTTCCTGTTGATTATGAGCATCGTATGGTGGGATTTCGCCTCAGGAAAGATAAGCTTGGGCGTTTGTCAGCAGTTGATCTTACGCAGGTCAGCAGGCAGGAAAGATACAAGTGCAGACCCTCCAGCTACGGCTCAATCGAGCAGTCCATTATCCTGGATGGTTTTATTACAGAGCTTAAAGATTCTGCAAGTGCCTCAAATGAAATATTGACCGGTAAGGTAAGCTCGTTTTGGACCCTTAACAGGAATTCCGGCCCGGTGGAAATGGCTAACCTCAGAGCAGATCCTCCGAATGACAGAGTCAGTTTTTTTATCAGCGATTATCGGCGCAAGTTCCGTAGAAGTCCGGTAATCGGCGAGACGCTGATGTTTACTCTGAAGCAAAACTCTAAATACAAAGATGTGCAGCGCTTTATTGATCCAGCGGATAAAGGTGGTCTTCCCAAAGAGCAGCAAAGCATTTGTGTCAGCGTACAAGGAAAGGACTATACTCTGCCTCTCACAGATTATGAAAAGCTGTATGGGAAAGCCCCCAAGGCTGGCGATATCATCAAATGCGTAAAGCAGGGCTATTCTATCGCTTTGATAGAAAACTCCTGTGAAGAGGCTTATTCTTTCGAGTCATACCTTGCAGATAAAGCTGTCCGAAGCCAAGTTCTTAGTGGAATCATCAGCCAATATCATGCGGATAAAGGCTTTGGCTTTGTTCAAGAAGATACTGGAGTCCGGCATTTCTTTCACATCTCAGCTTTTAGTAAAACTTTCAACACTATGCCCTTGGTAGGCCAGCAAGTTGCTTTCTCAGCCCCCATTACAGATAGTCGGGGTCGCCAGAGCATCATTGAGTTTTTGCTGGGGAATTCTACCTGCAGCTCTTCACAGTTCATTGGTTTTGTAGAACCGCAGCCCACTGATATCTACGCTGCCTTAAGTGACGATGCTCAGCAAATTGTCGAGATCCGCAAGGTAAACCCGGATAATAAGGCTGAGGCAATAGGCATGTACAAATCTCCAGTTCTCACTCCCAAACAGAAGTTGTCAGCCATTGAGACGATGATTCGCCATGGCTTCAGTGATACCAGGATCAACCAGAACCGGTTGAGGGATGAACGCCTACGCATTTTGCAAGAGCTGGTCAAAGAAAATCTGACTGCACAGAATTTTGACTTGGCTATGACTTATGAACTGCGCCTGCAGAAGATAAACTATGACCCTGCCAGATTGAAAGCCTTTGCCTCTATGAGACCTTGGCTGGAAGTATTGCCGGAGTCAGACGATATTCCCCAGCCCAATTTCCAGAGCCGGCCCTGGAATATCGATTCCGTTCCTGCTCCCCTTACTCTCTGTAAACCTGGCGAAAAGGCCTGGAGCTTAGACACCAATAATGAAAAAATAGAAATCCCTGTTCTTCCGATAGAGAAAGCCTGGCGGATAGACCTTGCACCCCAGCCGGATTTCTCAGTGTACCTAAATCACAAAAAATACTATGAAATAGACATAAAGAGGTAGATATGAATGAGTCTATGAGCAGAGTTTGCGATGCCATTCGAGCCAAGGATACTCTTATCTTTCTGGAAACCCCGGAAGAATCTGAGGCAATTCGTGAATTACAAGCCATTGCCTTGGGTCTAAACCAAAGCCTGATCTGCTGGAACCCGGTAGAACACTTTGTAGATCTCACTCCGGAGGGAGGCAAGAAGGCTATGAAGCCCCTGAATACAGTAGATGAGCTTAGTAGTATGCTGAAAGAGATTTCAGAATATGCGGGCAATGCGATATTTATCCTGCAAGATCTCCAATTCCTGATGAATGAAAGAGTTCCGCCCGCACAATTGGCCATCATGATACGAAACTTTAAGATACTCAGGCAAAAGCTTCGCACCACTCAAAAAACCATCATCACCATGGGCAATCATTATGGTCTTCCTGTAGAACTGGAGGATGATTTTCTTTTAATCAGAAGATCCCGGCCGGATAAGGATGAACTCATGAAAATCCTCATGTCCTTTATCGCAGCGCAACACTGGGAAGATCGGCTTAGCAGCGATTCCAAGGTAAGGGATCTTATCATCGATGCCGCCCTGGGCTTGACTGCAGATCAGTCTCGCAGTTCATTTGCCAAAGCGGTAATCAGCAATGGCAGGCTGGACGAAAAGGCCATCCCCTTTTTGCTGGACCAAAAGAAGCAGATCATTCAACGCAACGATCTTCTGGAATACTACGATGCCACTACCACTGTGGATTCCGTGGGTGGACTGCTTTACCTGAAGGATTGGCTAAAAAAAAGGAAACGCACTTTCACCGAAGAAGCCCGTAGCTTGGGCATCCAGGAACCCAAGGGCCTGCTAATCTTTGGCGTACCCGGGGGTGGCAAATCTCTTACGGCCAAAGCGGCAGCCAGTATGTGGCAAATGCCTCTGCTACGCTTTGATATCGGCAGAGTATTTGGGCAATATGTTGGGCAATCCGAGAGCAATATGCGCGAAGCCCTGAATATTGCTGAGGCAATCTCTCCCTGCATACTGTGGATAGATGAGATCGAAAAAGGTTTTGCCGGAGCCAGTGGCGGCCATGAAACCACCACCAGGGTCTTGGGCAATTTCCTCACCTGGATGCAGGAAAAGAAATCCACCGTTATCGTGATTGCCACCGCAAACGATATTACCAAGCTTCCGGATGAGTTCATCCGAAAGGGGAGATTCGACGAGATGTTCTTTGTCAGCACGCCCAATCAAGACGAAAGAAATGAAATCCTGGAAATCCTGCTCAGAAAACACAAGCTTGACCCCGAAAATTACAACATCCGCGAGCTTGTACAATATTCCAAAGACAGAACCGGCGCGGAGATCGAACAAGCCATTATGGAAGCCAAGATAAATGCTTTCGATCAAGATAAAAGCCCCACTACCGAAGATATCTACGAGGTCTTTTCTGCAGTTATTCCCATCTGGGCCACATTCAAAAACAAAGTGAGCTCTCCAGAGTACAAGCGTATCATAGATTCTGCCAAACCGGCTTCGCCCAGCGAAAGCACTTGAGTATAGGAGTATAAATGTACTATTTTTATGATGAATCCGGAAATTGGAGCGGGCGGGAAAGGTTCCGGCTGGTGATGGGAGGTCTGCACGTGCAGGAGCAAACTGATTTGAACCGGCTTACCATGGAGTTCAAGCTTCTCAAAGCCAGTCACAATCTCGCTTACCTGCACGCCAATGAGATGAGTAAAGCAGCCTTGGAAGAATGTTTTCAGATTATAGCCTCTTTTTTGGCCGGCGGAGCCCGGGCCTATCTTCGCATTTTCCCTCCCAAAATACTATTCGAATCCACCCGTATGAGTTTTGAAGAGATCTATATCGATCGGGCAGCTTCCCTGGTCAGTACTATGATCTTAGGAGACAAGGAGCCCCAGATCTTCTATGACATGAAGTTCCACTATGCCTATCCTCAAAACATCCTTTCCGGCATCAGGCAAAAAAAGCCCTACTATTACAAAAGGGTAATGGATGCTCATGCCATCAAGGATAGCGTGCTGTCGGCCGAAAAAACCCGGATTGAAGCTAAGATTAAAAAGGTCCCCAAATACGAGCTTGCCTCCTATGTCCAGCAGCTTGCCCAGAACGAAGAACAAGCAGTGTCAGACTATCTCTGGTCAGAGCTTATTCTGCAGGTACAGGGCAAAGAGCAGGCTCGTGAGCTGTTCCGGGCTGCCATCCTCAACAACCTCAAAGCATATACCGCAGCTCTTAACCCCACGGTGGAATTGCCGTCTCTCAATATCAATTATATTGCCAAGAATAACAACAATGCCGGAGTGGAATTGATCGATATCCTGTGCAACCTCGTTTACGGTAATGGCAGCAAAGCTTCCCAATCTGCTACTGGAGCTGTAAGAAATATTTATCAACTCATGACCATTGAGGAGAATGAAGAATGAATATCAAGATCCAATCTACTGCTTTCAACGGCTCAAAAATGCTTAGCAATGTGGATGTTTTCATCCTGTCGCTTTCTTTTGCCTCCGACAAAGTTGAACAAAACCAGCCTCTTTCCCAAAGGGCTCTCTCCGAAACCAAGGCTGCACTGCTCAAGGCTTTGGCAGATATATACCCCAAGCTCCAACTCAGCAGTGTTTCTCTGAGCATAGCTTCGAACGATCTCGAGCGGCTCCGATCTCTGCGCATCGTTCCAGATGCTGCCAGCCTTTCCGCTGCTCTTGTGAATGTAGCCTTGCATTATATTGCCACAGAATTGGACTACCAGCCCTCTGCTGATAAAGATCCCGCAGCATACCTCAGCAGCCATGAAGCAGATTTCAAGCAAAGTTTTCTCACTCAGAGTCAGGCTGAAATCTCTCACCCTTCCCTCAAGCGCGCGATAGAGCTCTACCGGGATAAAAAATATGTGGATGCCTTCAGTCTGCTCAATTCAATATATTCAGAATTGGGCACCCGAAACGATCGCCTGGAAGCAGATCTGCTTAGCTTTATGCTCAGGCTGAAAAACCAGCCTTCTTTCTCTGTCGAAACTGAGACCGCCTTCAGATCTGCAGCAAAATCCCTGGCAGATCATCCGGATTTTGTCAAACGCTATTATTTCGAGTACATTCGCTTTTTGGAAAACGTTCGGGATTTTAGCCGCCCTCAAAAGCTGCTACAGGAGTTTGAAGCCACCTACCCGCTTAGTTTGCTGAGCGATTCCGAATTGCTGCTGCTGCACCATCTCAAAGGCAGAGCAGAATATGCCCGCGGAGACTATCTGAAGGCCTTGGATTCTTTTGCGGATGCCCTCACGGTATTGGACCCTCAGGATCAGCAGAACTATGCTAAAATCCTCAATAGCAGTGTGAATTGCTTCAACGACAATCTCTTCTTCGACGAAGCCGAATGGCTGGCCAACAAAGCCAAAGGCATCCGGGAACTTTTGAACCTTTCCGAGAGCTTCGAATCCCTGAGCTGCCTTGCTGGAATTATGGCGCGCCGGGGTGAGCACCAAAAGGCCCTCGATCTGCTCAAAGATGTTGAGGCCAAATCTTCCAGCCTGATCCTTACCGCGGCAGAACACAACCGCCTCTACAACTACCTGGCCAAAAACGCTGTCTTTTGCGGGCTCTATCCCGAAGCTGAAGACTATCTTGCAGAGGCGGATTCCACGGGAATTCACAAGGGCTTTTCAGCGCAAATTCGCCTCCTGCTGCTATTCAAACAACAGCGCTTTGCACAGATGGAACAGCTCTTTGGCAAAACCTTTATGTTGCCAGAAAATCACCGGGGCGAGCATGCTTACGATCTTTTTGCCCTGGGCTGGGCTTATGCCTTGATGGCCGAAGCGGCCTTTGTCCAAAATGAATTCAAAGATGGCCTGCTATATCTGGCCGACGCCTTGGGATTTTTCCTAAAAGATAAGTATATTCTGGAAGCCAGATACATAGCGCTCTTGCCTTTGGTTTACTGTATGCCGGATGCCCTGCTTAGCATCTTCCGTGAAACTTTGGCAGAACACCAGCTTGCCGAACTCTTTGCCGAGTTCGTGAGCAAACACAGTGGCATCGCCAGCATCTACTATCCCAAATACAATCCTCAGGCAGATGAAATATCCACTCCTTCCACCCTTGCTGATTTTGCCCAAAGCCTGGACGAGATCGATGCAGATCACTACGATCCTGCCATCATCAAACAATTAATGCAAGGCTTTTGCCTTGTCTAAAGGAGTATTTTATGTCTGGCCCCAAAAAATCTACCTGGCAAATCAATAGAGAGCGCCAGGAACAGCTACAAAAGCGTCGCTTGCAAGAGCGCCAAAGATTGACCGCTCAGGTTACACTGGAACTTGTTCATGCCCACAGCCGTCTGAAATCCTGCCAAAAAGAGTTTGGCAACAGTGCAGATTACATAGTTTCCAGGGTCTCACAGTGGATAGAAGAAGCCGAGCTAAACTGCGTGTTCAATCCCCGTATTGCACAGAATGGTCTGAAAGGAATAAATATATTTCTGGATAGCCAAATCCAAAACCTGAAAGAAAAAAGCAGACAGGCTCAGCAGGCTGAAGCCGAGGCACAAAAATTGCGCGTGGAAGAAGAACGTAAAATGCAAAAAGCCCTGCAATACACCCGCTTCTTCGATGATCTCGCCGAGCTCTATCCCAATGTAATCAATGCCGGCATTGCCGAGCGCATCGAGCTCTATAAACAGGCCCTTATAGCCAATCCGGAAAATCAGGATACCATCCGGCAGCTTGAAGATTTTAAACTCAAGCTCAAAGAAATAATTGAAACATACGAAATTCAGCAAGCCCAATATCAGCATCTCAGAGCTGCCCTGGGCAAGATTATTACCGCAGAGGGCACTGCCCCTGATGATCCTGGGGGCTCCTTCACTGGTGTCTTAAACGGCAGCCCTGTCACCATCACCCTGGATCCCCAAGGCCATCAGATTACCTTTGATATCCCTGAGGGTGGAAATTGTAAAGCCAGTATTTTAAAACTGGTCCGAAGCCTGGAAAAAGATGGCATTGATCTCGGTCCTATCCAGGTGCTAAGGACGGGGGAGATCCTCAATGACAACTACCTCCAAGACCCGGATTCCATCCGCACAAAGTCCTGAAGAACCCCCTATCTATGTTTACCATAACGGCGTAGCTCAGGATATTCTGGGTCCCGGCAAGCGGCTGCTGGTGTGGACCAGCGGCTGCCCCTTCCGCTGTCCGGGCTGTATAGAGCCAAAATTGCAAGAGCTTGTTGCCGGGGAGGCCTGGAATACAGATGAGTATCGCCAGGCTATTGAGCCTACGGTAAACATACTAAGGAGAATCACCTTTAGCGGAGGAGAACCTCTATTTCAGGCCCAGGCCATTTTGCGCCTCATTTCTGGATTCAGCTACCGGCCAGAAATCATGCTTTTTACAGGGTATGAGGCTCAGGAAGCTCTAAATAAATTTCCCCAGGTTCTCGAAAAAGTGGATATCCTGGTAGCAGGACCCTTCCTCGAAGACCGCACCGGCAGCTTCCTCTGGCGCGGTTCATCAAACCAGGAGATCATCTCTCCCAGTGGCCGCTTCGCAGCCTCAGAGCTTGATGCCTGGATGCAGAGCCCCTCAGCCGGCATCCAGGTACATTTCCGGAATGCTGGATTCTATGTCTATGGCATACCCGCAAAAGGTAGTCTGGAAGCTCTGCAATCCCGCCTCCACGCACAGCAAATTGAACTAAATGCTACTTAGATATCAGCTTAGGCTGTAGCAATAATTCTCCATTCTCAATTCTCAATTCTCCATTAATTATACATCCTACATTCTAAATTCTACATCATATAACCTGGTTAGGGAGGTCATTACGAGAGAAACTCATAGACAGCCAGGTGTCTGGTTTATGCACGTCTCAACCCCTCCCGGTTAGGGAATCTGTTTTACATGTTTAAGCTGTAGTACACTTACTTCTCTCGAGGCTTTTGCAAGACTGCTACGTACTTGTTGGTAAGTAGCTGTTGAATTGTTTCCTGCGTCAGAGGTGAAAGCCCAGAGTTCTTGCATGAACGGAGACACTGCTCCTCCAACTCCCGATAAACCCTCGCCACTTCCGATTCCGAACTCTTCTTCGAAGGCTTTTGCCTTGTTTGCGAATGTAATTGGCGTTTCGTTGCCATATAATTCTCCTGATTTGTATGCGACCGCATAACTTCCGTCGTCTGCGATAGATAGCCCGGGCAGGCCGTGCTTCTGAGCAAGCTTTACAACGGAAATCTTTTGGTCTTCGTTAAGGGGGGTTTTGAACTTAATCATAATCCCGGGGTCAATAATCCCCCCATTCTTTCCGGGGTTTCCAAGCTGGGCTGCGTCCATCTCCCCAGTATACTTTGTTACTACGTATGACAGTTGTTCGTTGTCCTGTGCAAAGTTATTCATTACCTCGACAAAGGCGTTGATGTCTACTGGGTCATCAGAGTTCAGTATCACCCTAAAGGACGACTCAATAGTGATTCCACCATTATCATAATCGGTAAAGAGTCCCTTTTGTCTAACTATATTATAATCAGTTTTCTTTAATCCGCCACGTTGAAGTCCTTCATGTATCACCTTTTCTGCGTCCAGAATTTGCTGCTCTGTAAGTATCCCTTGTCCTGGTGCAATGTCAACAGTAGTTCCCTGTGACCAAGGAACCTGTGCAGAGCGATCTACTGGTTCAGCAAGGATGACTTGATCTGGACTAAACACGGCATAGATATTGTCAAACCCACCACCGTCTGTAACGTTTTTTAATATAAGACCATCGTGTCCACCGTCCCTGGCACGATCCATTGCATCACTGAAACTCTCCTCTCTGTACCCTCCATCATAGTCAACGATAAGCGGGTTCCGCATGTTGAGGAAGCTTGGGATAATCCTAAAGTCTTCAGACCGGATGTTTCTGTCAGGTATAAGTACCGAGTCGTCATCAATCTTGGCGTTGTTAAACATCCTCAGCAGTCCACCAACTTCTGACAGATAGGCATCTCTTACATTATCCTGATACTGTTCGGTCTCTATGATCATTTCTTTGGCGTCTTGATAGTCCTCGTCGCCAACAGTGGCCTCAACGTAAAACCCCTGGTCTTGCAACATCCACTCAATGGTGCTGTTCTCTAAGTCTGTCATGTCGACATCTTCGCCTTCGGCAATGTCGTAAAACAGTGGGTTCTCGCTGCTAAGGAAATCCTCACTAACATTTCTCACTTGCGCAAGCCTCTATCTGGCAATAAGATAGTTAAAGATAGTGCTTGACAAAAATACCTCGTATGTAATTGTGGTAATGTGCATTACGCAAAATAACAACACGAGGTATCACAATGAAATATCTAAGAATAGCCCAAATCAGTCAAGTTAAATCTTCCAGCTTGGTGGAAAGTAACGCTTTATCCCTCTTTAATCGTTTTCATCTCAGAAGAATACTCAAGGCTTGTGCCATTGATAAAGAGAAGGGGCATCCGATAGAACATATGTTGTATATGATGCTGGTGATCATGCTGCAGGGGTCCAAGTCAGTATATTCCGGGATATCCAGGTTGCAAGCTTCTTTGGTTTTAAATCCGCTACTGCGATGAACAGACACTTAAATAGCAAAACCGAAGCTTAACAGACCTGCTACCTGAGGCATTGGATCAAATAACGATGAAAATATGAGTTGGTATTTGCACCAACATTTGAGACTTCAATAGATTTCTATATTTGCCGACAAGTTCTCAATTCTCCATTAGTTATACATCCTACATTCTAAATTCTACATTTCATAACCCGATCCGAAAGGTCATTACAAGACTGGGAGCTATAAAACAGGAGACGGTATCAAATGGAATTTCCCCTGTATCATACTCATATCCATAGCTTCTTGCCTGTTTCAGGCAATCTATCACACCATAATCTAGCCTTAATCAAGCGTTAATTATTAACGCTTGATTAAGGCTAGATTAAGAGTTGATTGACACCTTGAAGTGAGCTGGAAAGATCATTCTAAAAAATAGGGGAAAATATGAAAGCAGATGTAAAAGCATGACTTAAAGACTTTTCCTGCCAATTGCAACCAGCCATATATTGTTATCAGCTCAGCTTAAAGCTCACCTTGATGCTGCACGCCCCCAGGATGCCCCTACTCCGCAGAGTCCTACAGGTATGAGATTTCAGGTAGCAAACCGACCTTTATCTTGTTTGTATAAAATTTGGGGAATGCCAGGCTACAAATATCTTGACGTATTTTTCAAAAATATAAAGCTTGCATTCAGCATTCAAAAGTATAGAGAGCTTGTGTTTTTATGAGAGATAAAATATGAAGAGAAGGAGACACTCTATGATTTGTGTAGATTACATTTTGGCAGCGTTCACAGATATCGATCTGAAGGCCTTTGAGATTCCAAAATTGAGAGGCTACTTTGCCCATAAATACCCGGATGAAGCTCTTCTTCACAACCACTTAGCCCAAGGGAAGCTGTCTTATCAAACTCCCAAAATTCAATATCGCATCTATGAAGGGCATCCTGCCTTAATAGGTATTGGAGAAGGGATTCAGCTCGTAAAACAAATCATGCTGGACAATCACAATATCCAAATTGGCGAAAAGAATATGATGGTTCGAGAAGTGCAGGTAGAGCTGCTGAAAGCAGATTTTGGACAAACCCCTGGCTTTCAGGATTACCGCTTTAGCTCCGTCTGGATGGCGCTGAACCAGGAAAACTATCGTGACTATATCAAGATGAATAGCATGGACCAAAAGAAACGCCTCAAACAGATCCTCAGGGGAAACCTGCTTACCCTATCTAAAGCTTTTTCCTATACAATCCCGGACTTTGAGGCCATTGAGGTGGATGGCTGGTTCAAGCCCGTATCCCGCAATTTTCACAACATTCCCATGCACTGCTTCACCGGAGAATTCACCGTGAACTTTATGATTCCGGATTACCTGGCTTTGGGCAAACAAAGTGCCCGGGGCTTTGGGGTGGTGCAAAGACAAAAGGAGGAAAAATGATCCATAAAATGCACTCGCTATTTGAGCATATTCCCGCAGACATAATCTCAGCTTATGAAAACGAGTATGATCTTGCTGTGGGGCCCAAACCTGAACTAAAAGTGATTACGCTTGATTTTCGCAAAGAGGGTTCAGAATACAAGTTAAAAGACTCGATAATGAGCGATTATGATTCCGCAAGGAATATAACGGACTACTTCTACAGAGATGCTCCCAGCAACACGGTTTCACCCTTTCTTAGTTTATATATATCTGAAGAGAGTTTGGGGAAAATTAAGGAAGAGGACTATTCGGTAGATTCCAAGGTCTATAAGAAGTTTATCCGTATCCTGAATCGCAATGTTGAATTGAATGCCGAGCTTGAGGGCTTGAGAGATTTCTTTGCAGAGCAGCCTGAAGCCATCTTTGCTGAGCTGGACAAGTATCTGTATCAGACCAAAAAAGCTCCTTACATTTTTACTATTAGCATAGATGGGGCGCACATCGGGCGTTCTCCGCTGTTCAAAGCCATCCGGGAGAATACCGCAGATGAGTATTACAAAGATTTTTATACTTTAAAAGATAAGAAGATCACCGGCAAAAATATGGTATGTTCTATGTGTATGACTACCCAAAAGGAATTGTGGGGCTATGTATCTATCTACAATTTCTATACATCCAAGACCGATTTTGCCCCCATTGCTGGTGGCCTTAACAAAGACCTGGCGCATCGCAATTATCCCGTGTGTCCAGATTGTGCTGCAAAACTGAAAAAACTGAGGCCAGTGGTAGATAAATACTTCAAATTCAAGTTCTGCGGTTTTGACTATCTGCTGATACCTCAGGTGATAGAACAGAACCAGGATAGTAAGCTCATGGACAAGGTTATCGACATCATGGTAGCCCAGTACGATAGTGATCCTGGGGCTCTTCTGAACCTTGATGCCAGACTGGGAGAATTTAGCCTCGGGAAACGTAAAAAGATGATAGATGGCTATTCCAAAGAAGTATTCGATTACCTGGCTGAAACAAATAACGCTGCATCTTATACCATGCTCTTTTATGCAGTAAACAACGCTGAATTCAAAATCCTGCTTACCATTGAAGACGTATTCCCTTCCCAATTCCGTGAGCTCTATGATGCCAAACAAAAAGCTGAAGCGCATGAGGTATTTCAGAACCTTCCGGGAAAAGAAAAGGGAGAGCTCTATGATCTTGAGTTCAGATTTGATACGCTCAAAGAGTTTCTGCCGATAAACGACCGGATTGAAGGCGATTTTTCTAAAGCCTTTCTGGAAACTACCAGGAGCATATTTACACAAAAGCAGCTATCCTTCAGCTTTCTGCTGCAAAGGATTATGGCGAAGATCAGACGCAGATTTTCAAACGAGCTAAACTACGAGCTTACTACACGCAAAGCCTTTCTAATCTTGAAGTTTATGTCCTATCTGGGCATACTAAATACCACAGCAAATAACGCAAATAAGGAGGTTGCCATGACGGGCAAATTCGCTGATTTCTTCCAGGAGCACAAGGATTTTATAGATTCCAGTGCAAAACAATACGTCTTCATGACCGGGGTTTTAACTCAATTGCTGATCAACATTCAGCTTTCAGATAAAGGCTCGGCCCCATTCAGGAAAAGGCTGAATAGCATGAAGCTAAACCAAAATCTGGTATATAGGATATTCACCGAAGCAAAAGAAAAATTGGAGCAATACGGCAAAAACTACTACCGTGAATTGGAAGCAGATATTGCCGAACTGATGGTGAAAGGAGGGATAGAAAAGCTATCCAACGATGAAATAAGCTTCCTTTTTACCCTGGGTATGACCCTGTACAAAAAGTTCAAAGAACCCAAAGCAATGGATCAAGAAAATGAGCAAGGAGGAAACCATGTCTGATCTTAAAAGAACTGAAATACTATTTCTCTACGACGTGCAAAACGCCAACCCAAACGGAGATCCTTCCGATGAAAACAAACCCCGCATCGATGAAGAAACCGGCCACAACATCGTAACCGATGTGCGCCTGAAGAGAACTGTGCGCGATTATCTCTTCAATTATGAAGGCTACAATCAGGATGCTGTAAAGGATATCTTTGTGCGCCAAACCTTCGTAGATAACGATCCCGCCAAAGGCCTGAATGATGGGAAAAACAGAGGCAAACAATATAAGGGCGACCTCAATCTCGTGCTGGATGCCTGCATAGACATAAGACTGTTTGGGGGCGTGATCCCGTTGGACAAAGATTCCATCACCTTCACCGGCCCGGTTCAATTCAAAATGGGACGTTCTCTGCACAAGGTGGAAATGATGTATATCAAAGGCACCGGTGCTTTTGCAGGAAAACCTGGAGCTAAACAACAAACATTTAGAGAGGAATACATCTTGCCCTACTCCTTCATAG
>Ga0265294_10006163_pt1 | contig 14472 bp, 8 predicted proteins | sample MunlanPumphouse3_FD_192504 | JGI IMG/M metagenome (GOLD analysis project Ga0265294, IMG submission 192504) | Groundwater microbial communities from a municipal landfill in Southern Ontario, Canada - Pumphouse #3 | ecosystem: Environmental > Aquatic > Deep subsurface > Groundwater | place... | reverse complement strand
TAGCACTAACTTATGGAACTTATCAAGTAAAACACTAATTAACTGCACAATTGGACTGTGCAGTTTTTATTTATTCATTTTGTTGCATTTCAGGGTCGCACGCGCTATTTTTTCCTTTATTATTTTTTAAAAAAGACTGCCTAAACAGCAACAAGCCTTTAAGCAGTCTTTAAAAGGAATGAGATGGTTTCGGTAATTTTTTAAGCTTTTCTTCTTCTAATCATTAATACCATGCAAGCAGATAGCAACATTAACGAATAGTAGATAAAACTTTGCGAGTTGCATCCCGCACAAGATTCCGGTTGAGGTTCTGTTTGAATATTGACAGTGAAACTGGAGGAGCTTTCCGATAAATCGGAATCCAAAAAGTTTTCGCCGTCACCGATGGCTTGAACTTTAACCGTATAAGTATCGTTTGCCAGACCTAGTTCGGACTTAGTGAAAGTTTTACCGCTAGTTATATTGGTAAATGTTTTTACCACTTCTTCGCCACGATAGATAAATACGGTATAAGAAGTTGCGCCTTCAACGTTTGTCCAGCTTACAGTCAATTGTTCATTGGCATATTCAGCCGTTAAATCGGTTGGAGTCGACAATTTTTCTGGAACTACCGAACTTTCAAGAAGAGCTTCAATAGCTTTCAACGAACTGTTTGCCCCCGCAAACGCAATCTCGTCGACATAGATTTTTCCGCTACCCCAATCACCCGCAATCAATCTGATTCCTTCCATGTCGCGTGGCAAACCGGAAGCCGCCAAATCGATGATGAAGGTTTGATATTCGGTAGTTAAAGCATTGGTTGTCAAAATGCTGCCGTCCGCCAAAACTACTCCGCCCGCATTAAAGAATAATGGTCCGCCGTCGGTAGAAATCGATTCGATTCTAAGGGTATTGAAGTCGGTTCCTTCCGCACCTTTCATTCTTAAAATTAAGTATTCGTAAGCGGAATCTTTGTTGTTGAAGCCTGGTTTTCCAGCACCTTGATAATAAACGTGTTCGCTGTTGGAGAAATCAAAGACAAGTGCTCCGTCTTCGACGGTTACGCCTTCGCCCCCCAACCACCATTTGTTGATTGATTCAGGATTGGCTGGGAATGCTTCGTCGCGCTCAGCATCATCGAAAAGGATATATTCGCCTTCTTTTAACAATGGTTCGGATACTTTATCAATGAAACTGATTTCGTCGACATATATTTTACCGCTTCCCCAATCACCCGCAATCAATCTGATCCCTTCAAAATCGGCTGGTAAGCCGGATTTGACAATATCGATTACAAAGGTTTGGTATTCGGTTGTTAAGTCTTCGGTTTTCAACGTACTTCCGTCCATGAGAACGGCTGTGCTGGCATTAAAAAAGAGCGGTCCACCGTCAGGGGAAATCGTTTCGATTCTAAAGGTATTGAAATCGGTGCCTTCTTCGCCTTTCATTCTAAGCAACAAGTATTGACGAGGATTGTCTTTATTGTTAAAGCCCGGTTTTCCTGCTCCTTGGTAGTACACGTGTTCGCCGTTGGCAAAATCAAAGACAAGCGCTCCGTCTTCGATGGTTACGCCTTCGCCCCCCAACCACCATTTGTTGATGGTTTCTGGGTCGGACGGGAATGCTTCGTCCCGCTCTGCATCATCAAACACAATCTTGCTTTCTTCATCCAAAACGTCTTTGTGTTCTTTCGCAAAGAAGATATCGTCAATCCACAGTTTTCCTTCCCCGCTATAGAATAAGTGGAAGCCTTGTGGATCGGTTCCAAGACCACTATGAGCAAGGTCAACAATCAAATAATTATAACCGTCTTTTGTAACATACGGGTATTTGTCTTGGTTTTCGGTGGCTGTTGCAAGACCGGAACCGCTCTTTAAGCCGCCGTTAGCCCATACGACTTCGCTAAGAGTGTCTTCCGGACCAATGGTTTGCATCCGGAAATTGGCAATCGATCCGCCATCGCTTGTTTTATATTTGATGACAACATTTGGGTAAGTTCCGTCATTGCTTCTTTGAACGGATACCGCGGTATATTGAATGTGGGCATCATTTTCGGTGCAGTCAAAGACTAAATTGTCATCGACAATCGACAACCGTTCAATCCCCGTATACGAAATGATAAATTCAAATCCATATGCCAAAGCTACCGGGTTGTTGCCATCGTATGCAGAAGTTGCCCCGACCGCTTCGCGTTTAAAGTTATCGAAAATAATGATATCCTGTTTGTTTAGTTTCGGATATTCGGTTCTGATGGACCCGGCATTATATTCCATGTTGGTAAAGTATACCGCATCAATATATACCACTTCGTCCGTTGTTTCAAATTTGAAACCGTTGATGTTTTTGTCCCAACCGTTCTTTTCAAAGTTGATAACAAGATTTTGGAAATTAGTTGAAAGGCTTGGAACAACTTCGTCATCCGGACCAACCAAAGCAGATAAAGCTTTGGCTTCACCCCAAACTTCGCCTTCATCGGTTACATAGAATGGGGCAATCATGACGTCTTCTAGCCCTGTTTCGCCCCGGACGCGAAGCACAAAGTTTTCAAAAGTGCCGGCTGGGTTTCCTGCCTCATATCCCGCCGCGCGGTAATGGGCAAGGCCTTCGGATCCGTCAAGCAAGAGGTGTTGGCCGATAATGCGACCCGTGGAACCGCACCAATAAACGTTTTTGTTTCCGGTATTAGGGTCAACCCGATCGAATTTGTCAAGAAGCGAGTTGTTGACGCCTTCTTCGTATCCCATGGTATTGACCAACTTGGAATAATACACTTCTTTAATATCGATGGTGCCCACGGATTCCGAAGCGGATACTAAGTGGAAACCAACCATTTCGCTTCCCGCGGGAATCGCTGTTTCGCCTTCACCCGTGTATTCTTTTCCATCAAGCGAATTCAAAATATCAATAATGTAAACTTGATAGTTTTCGGTTAATTCCGGCAATAATCCGCCATCCGGGTCAACCAGTTCTGTAAAAGGCACCGGGATGTCGTTATGATTGTCGTCATAACGGAACAATAAAGTTAAATCCTCAATTGATGCCCCATTGGAACCTCTCATGACAAACACCAAATACGGATAAGCCCCTTCGGTGTTTGCGGCGGAGGCAGCTTTGTAAATTGGATTGTCGAGTCTGCTGCCCGAATCGCCTTGATAATTGACATGAAGATAATTTGGTCTTTCGGTGAAACGTGCGCCGGTAACTTCATCGGTTTCGTTGTACGCCCACCATAAACCTGTTCCCGTCACATCGGTTAATGAACTGCGGGTAAAATCATCAAATAATTTATCAAAGTCGGGATTGTATTCGCGACCGAGATATTCTGTTTCATTGCGAACAGGCGCAACCTTGATGTCTGAAGCTTGAACCCTTAAACCCGTTGCAAAAAAACCTACCATTAATAGTAGAAAAGTTAGTAAGGTTTTTTTCATTTTCTCCATTCTCCTTTTTTTAATTTTTTATTCATACACACTAATTTCGGATAGCTGAGCGCTTTCTCCTCCGCTAGATGTGTTTGAAACAACATTAAGACGTAAGTATCGACAATTGACCGGCGTATCGAGAATGATTTCGACAACATTGCCGGTTGCAGGATTAAATCGACAACTCATTTGGTGAATGATTTCGGTAAAGTTTTGTCCGTCGCTGCTGACCAAGAAATCAATAACTTGCGTACGGGCTTCCCATTGCATTAACGGCGGCAAGAAGAGATTGATGTATTTGATGTTGTAGTCAGCGCCAAAATCAATGGTAATGGTGGCAGGAAGCGTACCTTTTTTGGCTTCATAGTATGTTGCTGGTATGCCGTCCACCAAATTGTTAATGACATAAACATCTTCATGAGCTGTACCGCTAACCGCTTTGCCGAAACTTAGACTGGCCGGATAAAATTCAATTTGATTTAAAAATGCTTCGGTAGGACTGGCCAAAGACTTTTTGTTATAAATCCGGATTTGAACAGCGGTCAGTTCAACCGGATTAATCTTGATATCTACATAATTTCCGCTAGCCGGGGTAAAGTGGTAATTGTCTGAATTGGTTAATTTTAAGAAGTTTCCGCTTGTGCTGGAGGAACGAATACCGTAAATGGCAATGTTTTGCGTTAAGAAGAACATGGATTCGGTATCGCCGTAAAGACGAATCGTTCCGATGGTTTTACTTTCATCAAAGGTAATATTGATTGAAGCGTATTCGCCATCGACTCCGGTCCAAGGTTGGGCTTGCCAAGCCGAACTATTGTTTTCGTTTAACAAATTGGCAACCGGATAACCTTCTTTTGAATAATCCCCGCTGCCATCGTCCCACACAGCGGTCGAAGTACCGTGAGTAGCGGTGATAGTGAATTCCCCGGAAACTTTAACACCCATATAAGCTTTGGTGAGTTCGCCGATGGAAAACTCCGGAACCATGACACCCACTTGATTGACATTCGGCTTATTGATGATTTGGACTTTCGTATCTTTCAAATCCAGATTATAAGCATGGTATACTTCGCTTCCGGTAGGATTCTTCGTAAAGTTATAACTGATTTCTGAAGTAAAATTGTTGCTTGAAACGTTTAGGTCAGTGGCAGATTTCACTTGTTTATCTAAATACTGAATGTTGTTAAATTTGACATTGGTTATGCGATGATTGGCGTCAAAGCCGTTTATTCTGGTATTAAGGTCAGCTTTTCCGTTTTTCACGACGATGTTGTTGAAAGTAACATTGTCAATCAAACCGCGTTTTTGACCGCTCTTGGTCCATTCCAAGTTATATAAAATATTTAGTTCAATCAGAAAATCGTCATAGTTTTCCTTTTGGTTGTCGCCGTTCATTTGCGCATCTTCAATCGTAATGTTGTTAAAGATGATGTCGGAAACATGTGCGTCATCCGCATTATGAATGCTCATTGCGGGTTTATGGAAGTTATGCAAAATCGTGATATTATTGAAAACAACGTTTTTTATATAATCGCCATAAGCCTCATAACCGATTTCCATGCTTTGAGCCAAATCGTTCCAAATCGTAATGTTTTCAAAGCGAATGTTTTCCGTAACTCCCCGGTCATAGTTTTTGACAACCAAAGCGTCGTCCCAACTGCGAACAAAACTGTGTTTGACCAAAACGTTTTGGCACGATTGCAAGGAGATACCGTCACCGTTAGCGCGGGCGGTTACGATTTTGATATTGTTGATTTCCAAACCGTCCAAAAAATAAGCATTGATGGTCCAACCAGCGGAATCGAGGAAAGTTAGGCCTTCCAATGTGACGTTTTTGGAATGTCTGATTTCAAACGGAATCGTAAATTCGCTGGCCTTGGTTCTGGGATAGATATCGCCCGAGATAATTCCCCGACCGCGAATCGTGACATTTTCCACATGCGATGCTCGGATATTTCCATAAACAACCGCCCCTCCCGCAATATAAACCGTCTTTCCGCTTGTTACCGGAATAGCGTCGGATTTATATACGCCCGGACCGATATAAATCATATCATTTGGGATATTGGCGGGGTCAGGTGTGTTTTCCTCAAGAGGATTGGCGAAAATGTGCACCACATTGGTTGTTTGTCCATTGTATTCCAAAGTGTAACTCGTCGGATATTCCAAGACAAAACTTATGGTGTCGCCGTTAATGGTTGGGGTGATGTTATAGCTTTCCGGCGTTACTTTTGCGCTTGTCAGTTCTGCTTCCGGAATTTTTACTTTTACAGTAACTTTACCTTCGAAATCGAAGATAGCAACAGGCACCTTTTTAATGTTTTGTTGACTGAAGGTAAATACCCTGCCGTGGTTTACGTTTGTTTCGTAGACGAAGAGTTCCGTATCGTTAACCCAAACTTGGGCAAGACTTGACGACTCCAAGATGCTGGGACCCTCGTAGGTTACGACCTTGGTGGTATTAACCGTTTTTTTGGTTTCGACAATCGGAGTTACGATCGAATCTTCGTTATCCGGCGGATTGGGCTCGTCTTTGCATTTAAAAAGCGAAAAGATGAGAACAACCGAAATAAACAATAATAGTGTTTTTCTCATAATTCTCCTTTCTTAAGCGAATGCCGAGAGCATTGCTTAACAGAAATTTTTTCTAATATTGGAATCAATTCATTTAAAGCTAGAATTTTAAAATGACATTTATCATACCGAGCGGCGTCCCCGATTCCAATCGCAAGCATGTTTGCCTTAAGCGCACCGTCAATGCCGCTTCTGGCATCTTCCACCACAAGTGCGTTTTCGCAAGGCACCTTTAATGCTTGGGCAGCTTGTTGAAACACCTCGGGATGGGGTTTGGAATGAGTAATCATGTTGCCGTCAACGATACTGTCAAATACATCCAATAAACCGATTTGCTTTAAAATAAGACGCGCGTTTTTGCTTGATGAAGCAATTGATACTTTAATCTTGCGCTGCTTTAATTCTTTTAAAACTTCGGTTACTCCCGGAAGAATGTCTTGTGAAGTTAGATCCTTCAAGGAAGACACATAATAAGCATTTTTTTGTTCCATCAAAACTTCTTTTTGGTTTTTTGTATATTGTTTTGGGGAATAACTTAAGATGATTTCCAAACTTTCTTTTCGGCTTACTCCCCTTAAACGATTGTTGATATTTCGGTCAAAGGGGATTGTTTCTTGTTCCGCAATCCTTTTCCAAGCTTGATAATGGAGTTCGTCGGTGGAAACAATTACGCCGTCCAAATCAAAGATTACTAACTTAATCACATGGACTCTACCCCCGTTACGCTTCCTGTGCTACCCTTTATCTCGATTTGATAAAGTTTTCCGAGATAATTGACGGTAAATTTCAATCCTTTGATTGGGGGCGGAAGATTGGGTTTAACAGTTATTTTACCGCCTTCAAACCTCACCCCCGCAAACCCCAAAACCATTAACATATATGCTCCGCCGCTGGAAGCGGGATGAGTTCCGCCAATATAGATTCCTCCGGCATACTTTCCGCCTTTTCCTTCGTAATCGATTAAAGCGCTATCCAAGAAGAAACGATAGCTATCGTCAAGTTTGCCGATCAAGGAAGCGACAAGACCGTACATGCAGGCGCTTAAACTGGAAGTATGGAGAGTGCGGGGCGAATAATATTCATAGTTTGCTTTTAAGACGTCTAAAGAAAACTGTTCTTTAAAATGCCATAACATTGTCAGGACGTCAGCCTGTTTGATTAATTGGGTGCTGCTCGCAAGCCCCCAAGCTCCGCCCAAATATTCATTTGGATGCAGCTGGCGTTTTTTTAATTCCTCTATCGAAATATCTTCTAATGCGAAGTAACCGTCAAACTGCTCAATCAAATTGTTTTTATTTGGTTTCGGCAAATAAAGCTTTGCCAATACTTGGGATAATTTACTCTTCAAATCTTCCATCCGAATTATGCTTTTTTGGTTAATTGACCAAAAAAGTCCATAATACTTAAGAAAAACTTCAAAACTAAAATGCGCCATATAATTGGTGTATGCGTTGTTGTCAACGCGCTCATGGTATTCGTCGGGACCGGTTACATCGGTCAAAATATATCTGTCTTGCCACTGGCTGTTGTAAATACGCGAATAATAGAATAGCGCAACCTCATAAAAGACTTGCATTGTATCTTCCGTTAAGAAGGAAAAATCGCCGGTATATTTAAAGTATCGGTCAAGTGCGTAAACTATGGCACTGCTAATATGAATTTGTTTATCTTTGAAATAAGTGCGGATAGGACGGTTCGTAAAGACATCCGTAACGTTAAAGAGGGAACAAGCATCGACTCCGTCCTCAATCGATTCCCAAGGGTAATATGCTCCCGAAAAGCCAAATTCCTGTGCTTTTTGAATAGCTTTGGGCAAGGAATCGATTCGATACCTAAGCAAGGTTTTGGCAACTTCCGGTGCGGTTAAGACGAAGAAAGGAAACATAAAGATTTCCGTATCCCAAAAGACCGCTCCCTTGTAGACTTGGCCGGATAAACCTCTTGCGGGGATGGATGCGCTTTTTTTGTGATGTGGAGCCAAAATTAATAAGTGATAAATGCTGTAACTGATGCCGAGTTGAGCAAGGCCGTCGCCTTCAACTTGAATGTTTGCACTATTGAACCGTTCCCTGAAACAATTGCGATGCATCAAATAATGTTTTTGATATCTTAAACCCCAAAGACTTTCCTCTACTGCCTGATTAAGAGTAATACAAGCAAGTTTGGTAAACTTAAAAGTTTCTCCCCTTTTTAAGCGCACTTTGATTATACGCATTAATTTATCGGGGAAATTTTCGATGTTTTCATAGGTTTCATAATAAGGAGAATAAGCAATTTTTTCTTGAACCGTTAAATTTAATCCTTTCTCTTTTGTTCGGCAAACATATATTAAGACATCATTTTGGACGCTTGCTTCCCCACTTTCCAAATGCGGACCGAATTGGTCCCAAACCTCTTTATCGATTCCGGTGTTTATCACAATTTCCATCGGGTTTTTCGGGGTAATATTCATTTCCATACCCAGAATCGGATAATAAGCTGAACTGACAAAGCGCTTTGAAGAAACAGTTAAATTGCCTTGTGAGGTTTGAAAAACCGTTTCGCGAAAATGTAGGGCTTCGTCCAAGATAATCCCTTGCTTGTGGCTGACTATTTTTGATTTTAAAGGATGAAGGATTTCAGTTTCCTTTTTACCCTCGCAACCCAAAATCTCCAAATAAGTATAAAAGGGATTGGGGGCATTAACGGAATCGGTCCACTTGCCTGGCAAAGTATCGTAAACACCGGGCATGTTCAATGCCACGAGTTCCGTTTTACGAAATTCCTCAAGCGTTCCGCGATAACCCAAATAACCGTTGCCGATTATAAACTTATTACCGTTTTTTTCAATATCCGCCTGACTGAAATATTCGGTTTTGACAATCATCTCAGCCACCAGTTTTTACTTTGATTAATTTATCGACCAAATACAATTGGTCATAAATTTGCAGTTCGAGACTGTCGCCGTAAACTTTGACGGTGGAATCCGTTTTTGTGGTTTCGACTTCGATGGTGCGGTCGCGATATTGAATTTTGAATTTTAATCTTTCCCAGTTTTTTGGAAGTTTCGGCGCAATTTTTAAGTGTTTTCCGTCACTTCTTAAACCGCCAAAACCGTAGACAATATTGAGCCAAGCCGCAGAAAGGCTTGTAACATGAAGTCCTTCCGAGGTATTGCGATTATAATCGTCCAAGTCCAAGCGGGTCGCAAAGCTAAAGAAGGATAAAGCTTCATCGGACTTATTTAGTTCCATAGCCAGAATCGAGTGAATTGACGGCGATAAGCTGGATTCGTGAATAGTCTTCGGTTCATAAAACTCATAATTGGCCCGTTTTTGTTCTAGCGAAAATGATTGATTATAAAGAAACATCATTATAAGGACATCGGGCTGTTTGATGAGATCGTTTCTGTATAAGCGATCATACGACCAATGCGAGTAAAGCGGAAATTCATCCACCGAGATTGTGTTTTTATCGATATGCGGCAACTTGAAAAAGCCGTCGTGTTGTTCAAACAAACAGGTGTTGTCGTCATATAGGATTATCATTTTTTGCGCTTTGGTTAAAAAGTCATCGACTTCGTTTTCCGAAAGCGTACATTTTTGCATAAGTTTCTCGAACTCCTGCGGATGGTTTTCCCTCATCCACTTTAATACCTCATAGGTGTAAATAAAGGTGCGTTTGGCCATATAGTTGGTATAGGTGTTGTTGTGGACCATCATTTGGAACTCGTCCGGCCCCATTACACCGTAAAAGCCAAAGCCTGTTCCATCAGGATTCCAATCGCCCCGAGATGCCAAAAACCTTGATATTTCCACAAGCATCTGGGCACCGTAGTGAAGAAGGAAATCATAATCTTTCGTCAAATGGACATAGTGCCAAATCGCAAAAGCCACACCGGTCGAAGGTTGAAATTGAAGCGAGGCATGTTGCCATAATTCGCAAGCCTCATCGCCGTTAAGAGTCGCTATCGGATAACAGGCTCCGCGGCAATCCAATTCCTTAGCCCTCAAAATAGCATTAGGCAAGGTTCGGTAGCGAAACATTAATAACTTTTTCGCAACCAGCGGATCGCTGAACAAATAGAAAGGAAGGATATATGTCTCGGTATCCCAAAAGGCGTGACCGCTGTAGGCTTCCCCGGTTAATCCTTTGGCACCAATGTTATTCGTAGAAATGCCGCGATATGTCTGAAACAGATTAAAGATGCAAAAACGAATTCCTTGCAGGTTTTCTTCGTCCCCTTCAATTTCGATATCGCATTCCGCCCATTTCTTTTGGAAATAGGCCTTATTGGATTTTAAGGCTTCTTCGTAACCAACTCTTTTCTTTACAATTTCTTCGAGGCGATCTTCAAAACAATTAATAAATTCGCCCTGAAATGCCAAGTGGCTTAACCGTTTTTCCAAGACAAATCGGGAATCTTTGGTTAATGTTAAAACTATTTGTTTGGATAGATTTTGCTTTTTATCGGTTACGGTTGTCAAAGCACCGCTATTGACAATAATTTCTTCGTCGGTATATAAATTTTGTTTCGATTTTTTGGTTTGGGAAAGGACTCTGAAACCCTTGGGTATTTCCCTTGAGTTGATTATTTTCCAGGGTTTTAAACTGCCAAAGTGCTTAACAGCATAATCCAAATGGGATTTTAACAATAAATCGATTTTGCCTTCCAAAACTTTGATTTCGATTACCTGATAAGCGTTGGTGTAGTTCACCATGTCCAACAAGCGTTTAAAGGTAATTTCCACTAAATTATCGTTTTGGCGGTATTTATATTTACGTACCAATTCTCCGCTGCGCATATCCAGCGTGCGGGTAAAGTCGGAAAAATCGCCTTTGGCCAAATCCACCAATTGATTGTTAAGATATATTTCGGTTGCAAAACAATTTACGGAATTGACCATGAAGTGGCTTTTTTTGCTGATTCCTTTGTAACCGGCATTTCCGGGTTTATTCGGAAGTTCATACAAACCGTTGAAATAAGTGCCGATTAAAGAATTGCCGGAGTATCCTTCATCGAAAAAACCTCTGACTCCCATATATTCGTTGGCAAGGGAAAAGATCGATTCGCTCGCCATGGACCTTGTGGGATCAAAGCCTTTTTCGATAATTGCCCAAGGGTTTACTTGATAATATTTTATTGCTTTTTTAACCATATCAATCACTATTCCTTAATGCCGGTAGTGGCTACGCTATCGGTAATTTGTCGCTGAAAGATACCGAATAGAATCAATACCGGGATTATCGATAGACCAATCAACAACAATATTTGGTCTTGAGTCATTCCACTTGGCGGATTCATATTGACCCGATATATTCTAACCATCAGGGTTTGTTTGTCGGGATCTGTTATTACCAAAAAAGGCAATAAAAAGTCGCTCCAAGAAGCATTAACCGTAAATATCGAAACAACCATCGCAATCGGCAACGAAAGGGGAAAAATAATTTTCGTAAAGATTTGCCAGCTGGATGCTCCGTCAAGACGAGCAGCTTCAATTAAAGGTTGGGGAATTGAATCGAAATAAGTCTTAAACAGGACAACATAAAAGACATTTGCTCCATACGATAACCATAGCGGCAAATAACTTTGCATTAAACCAAGTTTTACAATATTGCCCAGAAGTGTTTTCATATTGGTGATTGCAGGAATCATCATGGTCATTAAAAGGAGAACATATATGATTTTGTGTCCGAAAGGTTTCAATACAGATATCACATAAGCCATCAAACCGTTAAACAAGACTGCCGAGGCAACCGACCCCGCAACCACAATAACCGAGTTCAGATAATATTTGCCAACATTTAAACGGTTCCATGCGGATAGGAGTTTGCTGAATTTAAAGTGTTCGGGAAAGAACGAAAATTTTGGCGAAAATAACTCAGAAGGTTCCTTGAATCCGGATATCAAAACCCAAAGCGGAGGAACAACGCTGATAAAAACAATAAACAACAAAATTAAAATCAACAAAACATAAAACAACTTGAAATACCATTTCTTGTAATCACTAAAATTAAGTATTCCAGCGGTTTTATTTCGCAATTTTGCCAACGTGTTTCCTCCTTTCTTTTCCAAAATAAAAGTAAAAGCCTGTGAGCATAAACAAAAGCAAAGCAACTATAACGCTTAAAGCGGCCGCTTTCCCCGCATTCCCTTCCACAAAAGCGATTTGGTAGATTAGTTGAACCAAGGTCGAAGATGCGCCATTTGGTCCGCCGCCCTTCGTCATCACGAGCGGTTCGTAAAAGACTTGGAAAACCGAGATAATCTGGACAATCAAAAGCATTTTGATTTGTCCTTTCAAATGAGGAAGCGTTACATGCCTAAAGCGCTGCCAAGCACTTGCTCCTTCGAGTCTTGCGGCTTCGTAGTATACTTTGTCAATGGTTTGCAAATTGGCAAGATATATCAAAGAAGTTGCGCCCGCGCCTTTCCAAGTCAAAGTAAAAACAATCAAAGGGATAACCGTTTTTTCGTTATTGAGCCATAGGTGGTGGGTTTTAAAAAGAGAATTTAAAACACCATAGGAATTTGGATCAAACAAGAACATCCACATAATCGCCACCGCAATCCCCGGCACGATGTTCGGAAAATAGATAAGCGTTCGGAAAAGCCCTCTTAAATGCACCACTTCGTTCAAAATAAGGGCAATAATAATCGGAAGCAAGAAGCCGATTATCATAGACCAAAGCGTGTATTCAAAAGTATTACCCAAAGCTTGGATAAAGTCTCTGCTTTGAAACAATATTTGGTATTGTTCCAAACCGACAAACTTTACCTTAGCGGTTCCTGCGGTTTCAAAAAAAGAAAGCGAAATGTTTTGGAAGAGGGGAATCCAAATATAGAACGCAAAAAGGACGAGACCCGGTAACATTATCGCCCACCCCATGGCGTTTTTCTTGAGGAATTTCCATACTTTCAGCCGTATTTTTTGCATCGTTTCGCGCAAATTCCACCACCTCCTCTTCCTTTGGTTTGGTTGGAAAATTTAATTAATTAACGTTGTTCATATAGTTCTTTTGAAAATCGTTGTTGATGGTTGTAAGCAGGTTTTCTACATTGACGGTAATACCTTTTGGGTCGAGGATGGTTTGAATCGCTCCATCCAATGCTTTGTACATTTCTTGACAGTAGTGCGGTTCTTCAGTTCGTTTCATCGAATCGAACAAGGCATAAAAATCTTTGAAATAATCCATATTGACATTGCAATAGATTTGTTCCATGTTTTCCATATATGAAACATAATCTTCGTTAATCCAAGGTTTGATGGAAGGAAGTATCGGCATGCCTTTTTTAAGAGCTACTTGCATACCGTCTTCAATGCTTTGTTTCGCCACATCGCTCATTTCCGGCGATCTTCCCATGTATTCCAAGAATCTTAAAGCACCCATGACTTGTTCGCTGGTGGCTTTGGCAGAGAACATATATGGGGTTCCGCCAAATAAGGAATAGCGTTCGCCTGACGGACCTGCCGGCATCGGAACAAATGCATACGGATAATCGGTCGGTTTATCCATGTTAACAAACGGTGTGGCAATGGCGTCACTTCCGACAATGCACATCGCCAGTGTTTCTTGACCGATTTTGCTCCACCAGTCGTTATAGGATAGGGAGACGTCGCTTGGCAAGGCATTGTTTTCGTGTTTGATTTTTTTAATCCATTCCAATGCTGCAATAGCTCCGGGGGAGTTTAGTTTGGAAACCCATTTGCCGTTTTCTTGAACTTGCAAATCCGCTCCGAAGTTCCAGGCGATGTTGCTGAATTGCCATCCGCCTTGTTTGTTGGCGGAAAGCACCATGAAACCGGCGACGTATTCCAGCCGTTCGGTGACGGTCGAAGCCATGGTTAAGAGTTTATCGAATGTTTCGGGGTATAGCGGATTTCCTTCCGAATCATATAAATCGAGTTTTCCATCATGGTCATAATCTTCGATTAGACCCGCTTCTTCCAATAATTGCAAATTCATAAATAATCCCAATCCATACCCGTCGCGCGGAACGCCGTAGGTTCTGCCATTAGCACTCATGGCAGCGCGCATTTCCGGATCCATTTTGTCATACCAACCCAATGTTTTTAATTCATCGGTGATGTCCTTAACATAACCGTTGGCAATTAACTTTTGCGGTTCGGTAAACCAGGTTTGAAAGACTGTCGGAATTGTTCCGGTTTCGGCCATAAACAAGAATGTATCGACATTGTACTCATAGTTTTGACCTTTAATTTCATATTGAGGGTAATCGTTCTCGAAACGCCTTTTCCATTCTTTAAACATTTCGACGTCTTCTTTGGCGGTTTCATCGGGCCACATACCAATAGTGATGACAATTTTATCATTTTTATCTTTACATGCGCTTAAAGCAAAAACAAAAAGCGCAATTGTTATTAATACCATTAATCTTTTCATAAAAACTAATCCTCCTTATCACATTATACACTAAAACGTTTTCACAAAAAACCGATAAAACTGCAAAATGGTTTGAAATCCTGCAGTCTTTTAGGTTTTTTAAAAAAAAGGT
>Ga0265294_10006161_pt1 | contig 14475 bp, 10 predicted proteins | sample MunlanPumphouse3_FD_192504 | JGI IMG/M metagenome (GOLD analysis project Ga0265294, IMG submission 192504) | Groundwater microbial communities from a municipal landfill in Southern Ontario, Canada - Pumphouse #3 | ecosystem: Environmental > Aquatic > Deep subsurface > Groundwater | place... | reverse complement strand
CACCGTGCGTGAGGGGGTGATGAAAAAGGAGATACTGGACCCCTATTATAAGGGTGAGGTGGTGGAGCACCAGGTATCCGACTTCGTGGCGGAGGAGGCGTTCGTTGTATCCATCATCGACCGCCACATCGAAAAGTCGAAGGTAAACATCAAAAATGCACCTGTCATCGTCTCGGGTGGCTACGGGGTGGGATCGAAAGAGAATTTCGACCTGCTTTACCAGCTTGCCGATGTGCTGGGTGCCGAGGTAGGTGCATCTCGTGCGGCTGTCGATGCCGGCTTCACCGGACATGAACGGCAAGTCGGTCAAACCGGAGTCACCGTGCGCCCCAAGTTATACATAGCATGTGGCATATCGGGACAGATTCAGCATATTGCCGGTATGCAGGAGAGTTCGCTGATCATCTCCATCAACAACGACCCCAACGCACCCATCAACACCATTGCCGATTATGTCATCACCGGCGATATTGAAACCGTGATTCCCAAGATGATCAAGTATTACAGGAAAAACAGCAAGTAAAAAACAATTATGGCCAATTTTTATACCGATACACCCCAGTTCCGCCACTACCTGACCCATCCGCTGATGACGAGGATCGTGGAGCTGAAAGAGAGAAATTACGCAGACAAGGAGAGATATGACTACGCCCCGATGGACTTCGAGGATGCCATGGACAGCTACGACAAGGTGTTGGAAGTGGTGGGCGAGATCTGTGCCGATATCATCGAACCCAATGCCGAGGAGGTAGACCATAGCGGGCCCACCGTAGAGAACGGGAGGGTGACTTATGCTGCCCCTACACAACAGAACCTCGATGCGCTCAACAAGGCGGAGCTGATGGGTATGGGGCTGAGCCGCAGGTATGGCGGTCTCAACTTCCCGATGGTGCCCTACATGATGAGCGCCGATATTGTGAGCCGTGCCGATGCCAGCTTCCAGAACATCTGGATGCTGCAGGACTGCGGCGAAACCATTTATGAGTTTGCCGACGAGGAACAAAAAGAGCGTTTCCTGCCCCGCATCGTGCAGGGAGAGACCATGTCGATGGACCTCACTGAGCCGGATGCGGGTTCCGACTTGCAGGCGGTGATGCTCAAGGCCAGTTACAACGAGGAGGAGAAACAGTGGTACCTGAACGGGGTGAAGCGGTTCATCACCAACGGTGATGCCGACATCCACCTGGTGTTGGCCCGCTCTGAGGAGGGAACCAAGGATGCCCGTGGCCTCTCCATGTTTGTCTATGACAAGAAAAACGGCGGAGTGAACGTGCGTCGCATCGAGAATAAGATGGGGATCAAGGGTGCTCCTACCTGCGAGCTGGTCTTCAAAAACGCAAAAGCAGAGCTGGTGGGCACACGCCGTATGGGACTGATCAAGTATGTGATGTCATTGATGAACGGCGCCCGTCTCGGCATCATTGCTCAGTCGGTGGGTCTCTGTGAGGCTGCCGTACGGGAAGCTCACAGCTATGCGCTGGAACGTCGCCAATTCGGAAAGGCCATTATCGAGTTTCCACCGGTTTATGAGATGTTGGCCAACATGCGTGCCAGAACCGATGCGGCCCGTACCATGCTTTACGAGACCTGTCGTCTGGTGGATATGTACAAGACCCTCGAGGATATCGCTCGCGAAAGAAAGCTGACAGCCGAGGAGCGGGATGAGATGAAACGCTACTCCCGTCTGGCCGATGCCTTCACGCCACTGGGCAAGGCGATGAGCAGCGAGTATGCCAACCAGAATGCCTACGATGCCATCCAGGTGCATGGCGGCTCGGGTTACATGAAGGACTACAAATGTGAACGTCTCTACCGCGACGCACGCATCACCAATATCTATGAAGGTACCACCCAGCTACAGGTGGTGGCTGCCATCCGCCATGTCACCACCGGCACCTACCTGCAGCGCATCAAGGAGTATGAGGCGATGCCGGTAACACCCGAGCTGGAACAGCTTAAAAAGGCGCTCAAACAGATGGCAGAGATGTATGAGAAGCTGGTGGAACTTGTTACCAGCCAAAAGGATGAGGATTACCTCGATTTCCATGCACGCAGACTGGTGGAGTGTGCCGGTTACCTGGTGATGGGACACCTACTCCTGCAGGATGCCAACAAGGATGCCGCCCTCTTCCGCCGCAGCGCCGAGGTATATATCCATTATGGTGAGGTGGAGGTTGTCAAGAATTACAACTTCATCACCCGCTTGGGAATTGAGGATATGGCATACTACAAGCCAGCTATCGCTGAAGAATAAGCAGCATCGTTTGCAAATGAAAAGGGACTCCATCGGGTCCCTTTTTTTCTTGTCCATCTGAGCGTTACCTGCCCGGTCGGAAGAGCAGCTCCAGCTTGGGCTGTGGACGCATCTTCCCGCTGAACATATCGCGCATCCAGACCACACCCGCCTCCACACCGGTGGTAGAGTTGAACCAGTGCTCCACCGATCCGCCGTAATAGGGGGTGTTCATCACCGGCATCATGGGGGCTGCGGGACGGTTGTTCTGCTGCATCACCGGCATCCCGCCGTAGGCGTTCAGGAACCAGTCGTCGTTCAATCGGTAGCGACCGTGCAGATCCATCGTCACTGCATTCTGAGAAAGGCCGAACATGTTGCCTGCCGTTTGCATGTAGGTGAGACCACCGTCAATCATCAGGTTTCTGTTGACCTGGTAGCTGGCATCCAGCCCCGTGCTCCAGTGGGGCAGGAAGCCGAAGTCGGATTGGTAGCTGCCACTCACTCCCATAGAGAGTTGTGGTGAGAAGAGGTAACGCGCTCCTGCGTTCAGGTTGTAGTAGTTGGCCTTGCCAAAGTAAGGGGTCTCCACCAAGCCCAGCGTGGCAGAGCTGTATATCAGTATGTTGCGTGCGGGGATCATGCTGGCAACAGCCGTACGGCTTTGTGTGTTGATAAAATCGGATGCGGCACCGGTCCAATGGATGGGTGGCAGCAGGGAGGAGCCTCTTTCCCGGTACAGGCTGACCCTGTGGCGCTCGTAGGGGGTGAACTGTGGCGCCAGGTTCTCTGCAGGATTGAGACGGGGCAGCCGTAACGGCACTGTTTCATTGCGATTGAACGTCAGCGAGTCTGTCTGTGGCTCTGTTGATCTGCCTCTCTCCAGTTTGAGGCTGTCCTGCTTCACCGGGATATCCTGTGCACTCAGGGTTGAGCAAAGGAACAGCATTAGCAGCGGAAGATACAGATGTCTCATGGGAATTGGCGCTTTGATGTTTGTTCTTTCAGAACAAAGGTAAGAAACATTTTCTGAATTGTTTCCTCCAATTTCTTTTGCAGTTTCTCCATATTTTCTTTTTCTTTGTTACTGAAAAATAACAAACGCTAAAATCGATTGCCTATAGGTCCACTTTACTCCGAACATTGCACATAACAGTTGAAGCAGTAAAGCTATGGATATTCTCAGCACAATGACCGATGAGGAGTTGGTCGTATTGTATGCCGGCGGCAACGACGAAGCGTTTGATCTTTTGCTGGGCAGACACCAGCAGGTTCTCTACGCCTATATCCTCTACACCGTTCGAAACAAAATCCTCGCGGATGATATCTTTCAGGATACCTTCTGTAAGGCGATCACCACCATCCGGCAGGGCCGCTATACCGAGAGCGGCCGGTTCCGATCCTGGCTGATGCGCATTGCACACAACCTGATGATCGACTATTTCCGGCAGAAGAAGAAAGAGAAGACCCTCTCCAACGATGAATGGGGGATCGATCTGCTGAACAATCCCTCGTTATGCGAAGAGAACGTGGAGGGAGAGTGGGTCAGAAAACAGATTCACAGCGATGTGAAGAAACTGGTAGGACATCTGCCCGAGAGACAGCGTGAAGTAATAGAGATGCGCTACTATGCTGATCTCAGCTTCAAGGAGATTGCCGATATCACGGGGGTAAGCATCAACACGGCACTGGGCCGCATGCGCTATGCCATCCTCAATATGCGCAGGTTGGCCACTGATCACCGAATGATTTTGACCCTCAGTTGAGGGCAACAAAAAAAAGCCCCGCAACTGCGGGGCTTTTCCTATAGGGTAGGAGTTCAAATCGTTTCATACCATCCGGGCACATTCGGTAAACTGCTGTTGCAGTGCCGTGTGAGGCTTGTTCAGTGAAACGCGGCTTGAAGCAAATAAACTTGGAGGTTTATTTTATTCTCCCCGCAGGCGAAAATACTTCAGCGTACAGATACTTCGATAAACATCTGAAACAGTGTTTGAAGCTGTTAGAGCTGTTCAGGGAAGTCACAATATCATTCGTTTCGATAACATTCAATCGTTTGATACGTTTTTTCCGGACTGTGAAGCAGAATAAATACACAAACGTTTTTCGTGGTGCCTTCGCTTGATACAGGCGAACCTGTTTCCGACGATGCAGACAAGAATCGTTTATCCGTGTAAGGGTATTCAGCCCCGAACATTCTTACCATCAGTAATCCCCGCGAACGAGAACGGCCGATGTAGTAGAACATCCTTTTTCCTGAAACCGGCCAGCCACACTTCAACGACCTATTTATACCAGTTAATCACTCTTACGGGCTTCATCTTTCCGGTGAGAGTTCCGAGAACCCGAAAGATAATCTCCGTCTAAACTGGACGCACAAAGAAATGAAACTTCCGTTTTTACCTTCTGTCTCGTTGCTCCGTCACGCTTTTCCGTTGAAACCATTGGTACCCTGGGGCACTCAATGTGCAGCGGCAGCAGATACGCTCGTGTAGCAGAACTGTCATCCTGTGATGTGATAAAAAGCGGGAAGCCATTATCGCCATACACCCGGAGCATGACCGGACAACTCCGCTCTTCTCCTGAATGCAATCCTTTCCGGTTGTGTACAAAATGTCAATGAACTCCTATAATGCTTGTTCCGTATTGTACGGTTCTGTTTCGTTATCGTTGTCTGCAAATATAACAATAGTCACTAAAAATAAGCAAATTTTTTTGCCTGTTGTTGTGAACAATTTGTAAACAGATTGTCAACAAGTTATGAACATTTTCGCATCCGGTCTCCCAGAAAGGGAAGAGGCCCGATTCATCCCTTCCCTCATTTCAACTCAGTGATTGGATGAGGTAATCTGTAGCCCCACGATCGAGATGATTAGCGTGCTGAGGAAAAAAAGACGCCAGAGGGTGACCGGTTCACGGAAGACCATGACCCCGAGCAGCACTGTTCCTGCTGCCCCTATGCCGGCCCATACCGAGTAGGCTGTGCCGGTGGGGATGGGGTGGAATCCACCCATCGACTTGAATAGCAACAGCATGCTTAGGCTTACTGACACAATAAAGCAGAGGAGCCAGAGCCACATCTCCCTGCCGGAGGTCTGTTGCATTTTCCCGAGGCTCATGGCAAACAATGCTTCGAACAGGCCGCCTATGATCAGAATTATCCAGTTGATGTTCATCTTCTTTCAGTTTTATGGTTGCTGTTCATCCTTGTAAACAGGACGCAAAGATAAGGAAATTGAGGAATTTGATGACTCTCTGTTGTGGGTGCTTATTCCTCCCAGCTACGACGAATCAGACTGCCCCGCTCCGGGTCGTTCTCGATCCGTAGGTGTGCCTCTATCTCCTGCTGCATCTCCTCCACGTGGGAGATCACCCCCACGATTCGCTTCTCCCTGCGCAGTGTTTTCAGCGTGTCGAACACGATGTCGAGCGATTCTTTGTCGAGCGAGCCGAACCCTTCGTCGAGGAAAAAGAAGTTCTGGCTGGAGCGGGTGATTTGCTGGATGTTGTCGGCCAGTGCCAGCGCCAGTGTGAGGGAGGCCTGGAAGGTCTGACCACCGGAGAGGGTCTTGACGCTTCTCACCTTCCCCCCGTTCATGAAGTCACGCACCTGGAAGTTGTTGTCGGGAGTGATCTCCAGACTCAGCTTCTGCCGCGTGAGACGAAAGAAGCGATCATTGGCGGCGTTGCAGAGATGTTGCAGGTAGATAGTGGAGACATAGTTCACGAAACCGCTTGCCGTGAAGAGCGACTTCATGGTCCGGATGTTCGCACCTCTCGCCTCCACCTTCTCCAGCGCCTCTTTCAGTCTGGCCATGCTGTGCAGACTCTCCCGCAGCTGCCTGAGACGCAGCCTCATCTCAATCTGCTGCTCGGTTTTTTCTCGTTCCTCTTTCTTCAGTGCAGTGATGGCATCAAGCAGTTTACCGTGCACCTCTGCATCGTACAAGCTATCTCCGATCTCTTTTTGCAGCTGCTCCAAGGAGGATCTGCACCGCAGCAGCTGGTCACGAAAGGCGGTCAGTTTCTGTTTCTCCGTTTCCGGATCCATCACTTCGGAGAGAATCTCCCTGACCTCAGTGAGGTCCCGGAATGAGGTCTTCACAAGCTCTTCGTAGATCTGTTTCTGCAGGCTGTCGATGGCTGTCTGCTCCTGCACCAGTTCCCTGTTGTTGATCTGTAATGTACTGCTCAGTGCATCCTTCTCACGCGTCTGTTTCAGCAGCAGTTCGCTCTTTTCACCGTAGCTCTTCACCACCCGCTGGTATTCCTGCAGCAACTGCTGCCGCTCCTTTTCGATCTCCTCAACACTTGTTTGTCCGTACTGTTCCGCCGAAATAATTTCGAGCTGTTCCCCGAGGGTGGTAAGAGTGGTCTCCTGCACCGTGAGGCCGTTGCGAATCTGCTCCAGTGCCGAGCGGTAACGCTCCCTGTTCTGCTCCTCCTTTTCCAGCTGTGAGACCGTTTGTGAAAGTGAATGCTCCTTCTCCCGGAGTTCATCCTCTATTTTCTTTGCTTCCTGGAAAGCGTTGTTCAACGCCTCTTCCTCACGGTAGTTTTCCCACTGAAACTGCCCGATATGCTCACAGATCTGCTGTTGCAGCCTGTTCCCTTTGTCGATCCATTCGTCCTGCTGCTTCCTTGCCTGCTGTTCCCGACTCCGGAGCAGCATCACCTGTTTGCTGAGTGATGCAAGGTGGTTGAGTTGCTGTTCGAGCCTTTCTTTCTCATCAGCGATTCGTTGCAGTTCTCTCCCCTGATCGTCGCTCCGGTAGATCTCCGGATGATGCGTGGATCCACAGAGCGGGCAGGGGAGCCCCTCTTCGAGCTCCCGCGCGTAGCTTTTCAGCTGCTCCTTCACCCGCAGGCGATGTTCTTCTTCCTGCAGTTTCTGTTGTTCTGCTTTTACCCTCCCGGTTTCCTGCTCCAGGCAATCCTCCATTGCTGCATACCCGGTATCGGTCGGTAGCTTCTCAAACAACAGATCGGTGAGCAGTTGTAGTCGTTCTCCTGTCACCTCATCCTTCTGACGCCCGTATCTGTCGATCTCCATCCGGATGTCACCCTGCTGATTCTCTAGGTTTCTTTTATCGTCATGCCATCTTCTGATAGCAGAGAGCAGCGTCAGGTCGGGCATGTTGCTGCGCAATGTCCGGATCTGTTCCCCTACTCGCTGCTTCTCCCTCTTCAGCTCTTCAGCCAGTCGTGTCGCTTCATCCAGAAACTCTTTTCCGGAAATCAGCCGTTGCTTTTCCTTTGCAATCTCTGCCTCGGCTCTCTTCATCCTGAGCAGACGGGAGAGGTCTGCTGCCCTCTGTTGCAGCTCGTCCCGCTTTTCATAGGCCGGTCGGATATGGGCGAGCAGTTGCTGCATCTCTTCAGCCGCTGTTTCCAGCTCCTTCAGTTGCTTCCTTTCATGACTGATCTGTAGGACTCTCTCCTCTTTTTTCCTTTCACGCTCCTGTAACAGATCAAGCTGATGCCTGAACCGGTAGTGGCACAGCTCGTAACGGGCAATCTGCTTTTCGAGGGCACGATAGGTGGGTTCCTGCTGTTCCAGCTTATTCAGCTCCTTCTCTGCCTCACCCCTTTTGCGCACCAATTCCTTCAATCTTCGGAGCTGCTCCTCTTCTTGCTGCTGCTTCTCCAGCATTCTTTTCTGCTCTGCGATTGTCTCTTCCAGCTTCTTCAGTGCAGCCTGGTACTGTACCACCTGCTCCTCATCGATGTTGCCCAGCTGTTGCAGCTGCCCCCCCAACTGGTGTTTCTGTTCGTTGTTTTTCGACTCCAGTGAGACAACCCTGTAAAAAAAATCATACTTCTCCAGGTTGAAGAGCTCCTTCAGCATCTGCGTGCGGTCCTTGTTGCCCAGCTGCAGGAACTCCTGAAACTGACCCTGTGGGATGATGATGGTGCGTTTGAAGTTCTCATAGCTCAAACCGATGGCCTCCTGCAACGCCTCCTGTTCAATCGGGATCCAGTCGGTATCTCTCTTTCTGTAAGCGGCACGATCCAGGGTTTTTACCTCCTCGAACCGCTTGCTGTTGCGCCTGCCCTTCACGATGGAGCGGTAGAGTACCTGTTCACTGCCGGCCTCGAAGGTGAAATCGATCAGCAGCTCCGTCGATTTCAGGTTCATCATGTTGTAGTTGCGGTTGTCACCGGAGAGGTTCAACCGGTCGGTACGACCGTACAGGCAGAAGGTGATCGCCTCCAGGATGGAGGATTTGCCGCTGCCTACCATGCCGAAGATGCCGAACAGGCCGGCGGAGGTGAGCCGGGTGAAGTCGATGGTCTGTTTTGCCTGGTAGGAATAAAGTCCCTGCAGGGTGAGTTGTATGGGTATCATTCCTCTTCTGCCAATATTTCGTGGAACAGTTGCATCATCTCCTCATTGGGATCCTGCCCCTTCACATGCCGGAAATAGTCGTGGAACAGCGCTTCCATGCCCTTTGTCAGGTCAATGTTCTTCTGCTGGCCCTCTGTCACCTGCCCCACACCTGTTGCCTCGGGAATGATGGCCACGATGCCGGGGTGGGCAGCTTCGAGTGTTCTCCGTTCCATGGAGGTGAGGAAGCTGTCGGTGACGATGGTCAGCTCCACCAGGGCATCCCTGTTGTCGGTAAGCCACTGCAGGGCCTCATCGATTCCTGTTGCTCTCTTTCGCAACAACCTCTTCGACCGGGTCAGTGGCACCTCCCGTACAACGGCTGTTGCTCCCGGATCCAGATCAATCAGCAGCACCTGTTTCTGCTGGCCTGCCTCTGCAAAGCTGTAGGAGAGGGGACTGCCGCTGTAGCAAACCGGCGAGGGATGCCTCTCCACAAAGTGCATGCGATGGAGGTGTCCCAGTGCGGTGTATTGTATCTGCGAAGGGATGTTGTCGCTGTAGATCGCCTGTGCCCCTCCCACCTGCAGGATGGGCTTCTCCTCTTCCGGTTCCTCGGGAAGGCTTTCACCTCTCCTCGCCACAAAGAGATGCGAGAGGAGGATGTTGACACCTTTTTGGTCGCAGTAACGGTCAGCCAGCTGCTGCCACCGCTCCTGCAGGATCAGACGTAGCTCCTCATCGCTCTCTTCGAGACCCAGAAAGGTTTTGATCCGGTATTCATTTGCGTAGGGGGTGAGCAATATGCGAAGCGGTGCCAGTGATCCGGGGAGCTGCAGTTCGAGGAAACCCTCGTCGCTCTGCAGCACCCTGAACCCCGACTCCAGCGCAAAGGGAAGAATCCGGGAATGGGGGTAACCGGCGAAGAGGATACCACATTCTCTTGCCAGCGGATCGGGTGCCTCAATACGGTCGGGAGAATCGTGGTTGCCGGCGATAGCGATCACCGGTCGGTGGCCGTTTGCAGAGAGCTGCTTCAATGTTTTGTACAGCAACTCAACCGCTTCGGTGGGGGGATTGAAGGTGTCGAACAGGTCACCTGCAACCAGCACTACGTCGGCTGCTTCCTGCTCCGCAATTTCGCAGATCTCCTGCATCACTTTCCGTTGCTCCTCCAACCGCGAAAAATCATCGAGTCGCTTGCCCAGATGCCAGTCGGCTGTGTGTAGTATGCGCATGCTTTTTTTGTCAAATATAACCAATTTTTTTCAGGTAACAGGAAGGGAGAGGCGCCTGCTTTTCGGGCACCCTACTCAAAACGGATCGAACGGGCTGGTGTGATGCGGGATACCAGGTAGGAAGGTCCCAGCATCATCAACAGGGTGGCAAGCAGTGTGCCGATGTTGAGCAACAGGATGTAGATCGGATTGAGATCCACCGGTACCGAGGAGAGATAGTAAGTGGCAGGATCCAATTTGAACAGTTGAAAACGCTCCTGCAGGATGCAGAAGATGAGCGCGATCAGGTTGCCCCAGAGCATCCCCTGTGCAATCAGGAAGGCAGAGAGGTAAAGGAACACCTTGCGGATGCTGAAGTTGCGGGCTCCCATCGACTTGAGCATGCCAATCATGTTGGTGCGCTCCAGGATGATGATCAGCAGGCCGGAGATCATGGTGAAGCCGGAGACCACCAGCATCAGGATGATGATCACCCATACGTTCATGTCGAGCAGGTTGAGCCAGTTGAAGATCATGGGATTGATGTCTTTGATGGAGCGAGTATAGAGGTTGTTCCCGAATCGGTCCGTATGCGATGCCAGCGAGAAAAAGAGCTCCTGTGTCGTTTGGTCAAGGTTGTCGTAATCCTTTACCAGGAGCTCGATGCCACTTACCATGTCGGCATCCCATCCATTGAGTGTTGCCAGCACCTCTTTTTCGGTGATTACATACAGCTTGTCGTAATCTTCGAAGTTGGTTTCGTAGATACCGGCAATGGTAAAGCGTCGGGCCCGTACCGGTTCCTGAACAAAATAACAGGTGAAGCTGTTACCCAGCTTAAGATGCAGCTTTTCGGCTATCTCGCGGGAGAGGATGGCGCGGTTGCCGCTGGTTGTGTCTCCTGCGTGTAGGATCTCCCCTTGAACAAGGTTCTTGCGGAAGAAGTCCCAGTCGTACCGCTCCGACACCCCTTTGAGCACCACTCCCATAAAGTTGTCGTCGGTCTTGATGATCCCCGGTTTGCTGATATACTCCTGGACATGGCTGATGGCGTTGTGGGAAGAGAGTACCTCTGCCAGTGAGTCGGAAAAAACGATGGGTGACTGTTCGTAGGAATTGCTGCTGTCGAAGGCGGTTACCTGGATATGGGAACCAAAGCCCACCACCTTGGCCCGTACCTCCTTTTTGAAACCAATGATGATGCAGACCGATAGGATCATTACCGCCAGCCCCAGTGCTATGCCGGTGATAGCGATTCGTATGGCGGGGGAAGAGACACGTTTGTCGTTTTGCTTGTCTCCACCGTAGATGCGCCTCGCAATGAACAGCTCTATACCCATTTCATCTGCTTATCTTCTGCCCGGATATGCCTCCAGAGCCTTCTCCAGCACTGTCAGTGCCTTTTCCAGGTCATTTTTGTTGAGCACATAGGCGATGCGTACCTCGTTCCTGCCCAATCCCGGCGTCACATAAAAACCAGTGGCGGGTGCCATAAAGATGGTTTGCCCCTCGAAGGAGAAGTCGGATAGACACCAGGCACAGAAGTGGTCGGCATCGTCGATGGGTAGACGTGCCAGCGTGTAAAACGCTCCCTGCGGCATGGGAGAATAGACACCCGGTATCTGGTTGAGTCGTTCGATCAGGAAGTCACGGCGGCTCTTGTACTCGTTGAAGTTGTGCTGCATGTAGCTGCCGTTTTCCAGCAGCGAAGCATTGGCGGCGATCTGACCGATGAGCGGGGGACTGAGTCGTGCCTGGCAAAACTTCATTACGGTGTCATGCACCCTGCGGTTCTTGGTGATCAGTGCCCCGATCCTGATACCGCACTCACTGTATCGTTTCGATACCGAATCGATCAGCACCACGTTCTCTTCCACAGCTTCCAAATGACAGGCCGAAACGTATGGCGTATCGTTGTAGATAAATTCCCGGTATACCTCATCGGAGAAGAGGTAGAGGTTGTGTCTCACCACCAGCTGGCGGATCTGCTCCATCTCCTGCGGTGTGTAGACATATCCGGTGGGATTGTTGGGGTTGCAGATCAGGATTCCTTTGGTTCGCTCGTTGATGAGCTGTTCAAACTCATCGATATGGGGCAGGGCAAAGCCGGACTCAATGGTAGAAGGAATGGTGCGTATCACCGCTCCTGCTGAGATGGCAAATGCCATGTAGTTGGCATAGGCCGGCTCCGGCACAATGATCTCGTCACCCGGATTGAGACAGGCCATAAAGGCATAGAGGACAGCTTCCGATCCTCCGGCTGTCACGATGATCTCTTCGGGCTTCAGCTCAATATTGTACTTCTTGTAATATTCGGTCAGATTCTCTCTGTAAAAACGGTAGCCATCGCTGGGACTGTATTCCAGCGTGGTGCGGTCGATGTTGCGAATCGCTTCGAGGGCTGCCCGGGGTGAGGGTAGGTCGGGTTGTCCGATATTGAGGTGATACACCTTGGTACCCCGTGCCTTGGCGGCATCAGAAAGGGGGGCAAGCTTGCGTATGGGGGAAGCGGGCATCTCAAAGCCGCGCTGAGAAATTTCCGGCATAATGAATCGTGTTGATAGTAACTTGTGAGGATCTTTTTAGTTGTTCTCTATGTAGGGGGCAAAGGTAATAAAAGTTTCCTTTCCTTTGTTTTTTTTATCTCCTTGTCGATATGAATTTGATATCTGATTGCCCCGTCTGGGATGAAAATGATTACGGAAAGGGAGTGTTTAACACTTATTGTGTCGGAAAGGAGAACTGCTCCCGCATGTTATTGCTATTTTTGCGGCAGCAATTGAAAAGAAACAACAAACAGAATTACATGACAAAAATGACCACACTGCTGCTAACTGCAGCGCTCTTTACCGGAATGATCTCCTGCGCAGGACAGAAAGAAGAGAAGGATGAAAAATACCGTGCCGGCTGGGAGCTGGTATGGGAAGATGATTTTGATGAGGGACTCAATCTGAATGAATGGAGAAAGATTCCGAAAGGAAAGCATCACATGAATCACTTTTCCAGTATGCATGACGCATTGTATCTCTCTCAGGAGGGAAATCTGGTGTTGCGTGCATTGCCCAATTCGGTGCCGAACGATACGATGCCCTTTCTTACCGGGGGGGTCACCCGTGAAGGGCTGAAGGCGGGAGAGGTTTCCCGTATAGAGGTAAAGGTAAGGGTTAATCCCGCAGAAGGGGCCACCCAGTATCTTTCATTGTTGCCGGTTGATCAGTCAAAGAATATCTCAATCGATTTTATGGAAAATTATGGACTGGATCAGTTTGTTTACCAATCAGTCTCGTCTGAATATACCACCACAGGGGGTATGCCGGACAATCCACCTTCCAGTTCGCTGGTAGGAGTTAACCCGGTGCAATACCATATCTATGGGATTGAGAAATATCCTGACAGCCTGGTCTTTTTTGTCAATGACCTGCGCACACGCAAATATCCACGCATCCTGACCGAGATGGCGGGTCAGTTCCCCTTCGATGAGCAGGATTTCAACCTGTTCATGGGTATCCGCCTCAACAGGGATAGCAACCCGGAACAGCTGCCTGCCGATATGCTGATCGACTGGGTGAGGGTTTATAAGCCGAAAAGGGAGGCGGAATAGGTCGTCTATTTCAGTGGAATTGAGTGGTTGAAAAGCCGTTCTTCGGCCAGCTTTTCATACTTCGTGCCGGTACGGCCGTGATTGGCAAAAGGATGGATGCTGATGCCGCCCCGCGGGGTGAAGATACCGGTCACCTCGATGTATTTGGGATCCATCAGTGAGATCAGATCCTTCATGATGATGTTCACGCAATCCTCATGAAAAGCGCCGTGGTTGCGGAAGCTGAAGAGATAGAGCTTCAGGCTCTTGCTTTCCACCATCCTGACGTCGGGGATATAGTCGACGCGGATGGTGGCAAAGTCGGGCTGCCCCGTGATGGGGCAGAGGCTGGTGAACTCGGGACAGTGGAAGGTGACCCAGTAGTCATTCCCCTGATGTTTGTTGGTGAATGCCTCCAATACCTCTGGCGCGTAATCCTGTCGGTATGCCGTCTGTTTTCCCAAAAGGCTGAGTTGATTTTTTTCCATAGCGGATATCATTTTATTGGGGTTGCTGTTGTAAATCGGAAGAGGATGATCCCCGTGCTGTTAAATAGCTCTCCAGCCCCTTGTTGCGGAGCAGGCAGGCGGGACAGTGACCACATCCCTCCGCCAGGATGCCGTTGTAACAGGTGAGTGTTTCGTTGCGGATGATCTCAAACACCCCCAGTTCGTCGGCAAGCTGCCAGACCCCCTTCTTGTTGCGCCACATCAGCGGGGTATGGATCACGAACTGCTTGTCCATTGCCAGGTTGAGTGTTGCATTGGCTGAGCGGATAAAGGTGTCCCTGCAGTCGGGATAACCACTGTAATCGGCCTCCGAGACGCCGGTAACCAGGTGGCGGATGCCCTGTGCATAGGCCAGTGTGGCGGCAAACGTCAGGAAGAGCAGGTTCCTGCCGGGAACGAAGGTGTTGGGGTAAGATCCCTCGGGCTGCTTCTCATCCATCGTCATGGAGAGATCGGTCAACGAGTTGGGAGCGAGTTGTGAGATGATGGAGGCGTCGAGTACCCGAAAAGGGGTGCCGGCCATTGCCGCGACGCGACGTGCGTTTTCTACCTCCTGCGAGTGTCGCTGGCCATAGGTGAAACAGAGGGCATGAACCTGCCGGAATTGC